>Ga0136615_10000011_pt1 | contig 69132 bp, 84 predicted proteins | sample AntDrymUQ2882206_2_FD_106647 | JGI IMG/M metagenome (GOLD analysis project Ga0136615, IMG submission 106647) | Polar desert sand microbial communities from Dry Valleys, Antarctica - metaG UQ288 (22.06) | ecosystem: Environmental > Terrestrial > Soil > Desert | place: Antarctica: Dry Valley... | reverse complement strand
CGGCGGCACCACGCTCCGGGTCGCTGCGGTAGAAGCGCAACACGCCGTGGCCTACGGTCGGTAGGTTGATCTCACGGACACACTGTTGCGAGGACCGGTTGAGCTCGGGCCGTCTGTTGCAAGAAAGTCAGGCGAGCACAGCGCTAGCCGCCGAGCGACGCGAAATCCGCCCGCAGGCGCGTGAGCACGATCCCCCGCGCGATGTTCGCCCCCGCGTCGTTGAGGTGGATGCCGTCGGGCTGGCGCACGATCGTCTCGCGGCCGCCGACGTCCTGCGCGGCGCGGTAGCGCCCGCCCGGGGTGAACACGCTCGTCATGTCGAGCACGCGAACCTGGGAGCGATAGGGCTGCGCCGCGACCTCGATCGCCGCGTTGACCGCGCGGGCGATCTCCTGGCGGCGCGCGTCGCGCGGCAGCGGCAGCGTGAGCCAGTACACGCGCGCGGCGCCGTCGCGGCGGTAGGTGTCCATCATCCGCCGCGCGCGGGTCGCGTAGACGACGGCCCAGTCCGGGCCGCAGCACTCGATCTTCTTCCCGCCGGCGCCGGGGAACGGGAAGCCCTCGTTGGCGCCCATGAACATCACGACCGCGTCGGGCTTGCGGTCCGTGGCCTGCTGCGTCGAGAGCAGGCCCCAGTCGACGATGTCGGTCTTCGAGATGCCCGTGCCGAGGTGCGCGTCGCGCACGGTCCGCACCCCGTCGCCGGCCAACCGCCGCGCGAGCTGCTCGTCGAGCGGCTGCGCGAGCGAGTCGCCCGTCACGAGCAGCGTCGCTAGCCTGGCCAGCCGCGCCGTCTTGACGCCGAGCTGTGTCGGATCGAAGGAGTCCGTCGTGATCGGCGCGCTGGCGCCGCCGCCCGTGCCCCCGCCCGCGGCGGCGGCGGGACCGGCGACCGGCGCGGCGTTGAAGCCGCCCTCGCCCGTCAGATCGTCGTCGGGCGACAGACGGGCGGTCACGCTGTCGACGGCGTCGGCGAGCGGCAGGCGCTCGGCCAGCCAGCCCGCGGGCTTGCCCACGGCCAGGACCGCGGTGCGCTGAATCCCGCTGTCCATCTTCTCGCCGGTGCTGCGGATCGACTCACCCTCGAGCAGCAGCAGCAGCAGCGCGGCGACGAAGACGCAGACGATCGCGTCGCGGGCGCGCAGGCGCCGCCCGGTGGGGCGGTCGAGGATGAACGGATCGCGCGGGACGGTCGACATCACTAAAACGAAAAGTAGATGAAGGGCGGTACGCCCTGGCTGGACACGGTCGCGGCCACGAGCAGGATCACGGTCGCCATGCTGGCGCCCAGGGCGACCGGCGGCAGCCGCTCGAAGCGCACGCGCAGCGCGTCCATCGGCCGCGCCGGCGCGAGCTGCAGCGCGATGACGAGGAACGTCACGATCACGACCGGCGCGGTCCACAGCGTCGCCGGACCCCATTCGCCGAGGCGCGCGAGGTACGAGCCCGCGAGCCCCAGGTCGGGCGCGCGGAAGGGGATCCAGGCGAGCACGACGATGTGGAACACGACCAACCAGGCCAGCCAGCGCGGCAGCTTCACTTTGCCGCGGAACTGATGCTCGACGACCAGCGCGGTGCCGTGGATCGCGCCCCACAGGACGAAGCCCCACGCGGCGCCGTGCCATAGGCCGCCGAGCACCATCGTGATCATGAGGTTGCGGATCGTGCGCCAGCGCCCGCCGCGGTTGCCGCCGAGCGGGATGTACAGGAAGTCGCGCAGGAAGCGCGAGAGCGTCATGTGCCAGCGCCGCCAGAACTCGCCGAAGCTCGCCGCGCGGTAGGGGCGGTCGAAGTTCTGCGGGAAGACGAAGCCCATCAGCAGCGCCAGGCCGATCGCGATGTCCGTGTAGCCCGAAAAGTCGCAGAAGATCTGCACGGCGTAGGCGTAGGACGCCAGCAGGACGTCAGGCGCGGCGTAGGCCTGCGGCACTCCGAAGACCGGATCGACGATCTCGCGCGCGAGGAAGTCGGCGATCGCGACCTTCTTGACGAGGCCGATGACGATCAGCGCGACGCCGGCGCCGACGGCGACCTTGCGCGGGTCGCGCGGCGCTGCGAGCTGCGGGATGAACTCGCGCGCGCGGACGATCGGCCCGGCGACGAGATGTGGAAAGAAGCTGAGGTACAGCGCGACGTCGATCGTGGAGGCGGGCTGGATCAGACCGCGGTACACGTCGACGGTGTAGGAGATCGCCTGGAAGATGATGAAGCTGATGCCGACCGGCAGCGCGATCGCCGCGAGCGGCAGCGGCAGCCCGAGCCCGGCACTGTCGAGCAGGCCGTTGATCTCCGTCGCGAAGAAGCCGTAGTACTTGAAGACGCCGAGCGTGGCGAGGTTGAGCGCCACGGCCAGGACGACAAGACGCTTGCGCACGCGCGCGTCCGCGCTGCGGTGGATGAGCTGCGCGCACGCCTGGTTGCCCAGCGTGACCGCCGCGATCATCACGCAGAACAGCGGGTTGGCGGCCGCATAGAAGACGTAGCTCGCGCTGAGCATGAACGGCTTCCACACGCTCTGACGTCGCATGAGCGCCCACGAGAGCGCGAGCACGATCGGAAAGAACACTGCGAACTGGACCGTCGGGAAGACCATGCGGGGGGCGCACCTGAGGATGGGACGGCGGCGGCCGGACCCTAGCGAAGCATGCGGCGGCGCCCGCCGGTGAACCTGGCACCGATCCCCCTTCAAGTATGTAGGCCCACCTGTCTACACTGGTTGGACCCATGGGCCTTCCGCCGCTCCAGAACCGCCCATGCGGCGGTCGCTACGGGGACATCGTGCAGGCGATCGGCAACACGCCGCTCGTCGAGCTCAAGCGTCTGAGCCCGAAGCCGGGCGTGCGCATCTGGGCGAAGATGGAATCGGCGAACCCGACGGGCTCGGTCAAGGACCGCGTCGCGCGCTCGCTGATCGAGAGCGCCGAGGAGCAGGGCCTGATCCGCCCCGGCCACACGATCCTCGAGCCGACCTCCGGCAACACCGGCATCAGCCTCGCGATGATCTGCCGCCGCAAGGGCTATCCGCTGAAGGTCGTCATGCCCGAGAACGTCACGCCGGAGCGCACCCAGCTGCTGGAGATGTACGGCGCGCAGATCGTCTACAGCCCCGGCGACCAGGGCTCCAACGGCGCTGTCGCGATGGCCAACGAGATCGCGCAGGACACCGACACCTACTACATGCCCTACCAGTACGGCAACGAGGCCAACCCGCTCGCGCACTACAACGGCACGGCGAAGGAGATCCTCGAGGAGCTCGACGAGATCACGGTCTTCGTCGCCGGCCTCGGCACGGGAGGCACGCTGATGGGCAACGGCCGGCGCTTCAAGGAGGAGTTCGGCGACGCGGTCAAGATCGTCGCCGCCGAGCCGATGCAGGGCGAGCCCGTCCAGGGCCTGCGCTCGCTCGACGACGGCTTCATCCCGCCGATCATCGATCTCAGCGTGCTGGACCGCAAGATCTTCGTCACGAACTCCGACGCGATCATCTGGACCCGCAAGCTGCTCGAGGAGGAGGGCATCTTCGCCGGCGTCTCGTCGGGTGCGATCGCCCGCGTCGCGGTCCGGATCGCCAACGAGATCGACGAGGGCAACGTCGTCTTCATCGTCTGCGACGACGGCTGGAAGTACCTCTCCTCCGGCATCTACACCAAGCCGCTGGAGGAGATCGAGAACCTGGACTCCACCGTCTGGTGGTGATCCGGCGGGCCCGCGCGCCCGCACCCAGTTCCGGTAGGTAGCGTGATGGACCCCTACACGGAGACTGGCATGGACATCGACAGGTTCCTGCGCGACCCGCAGTCGCGCCGGCGCTTCTTTGAGAGGTCGGGCGTGCTCGTCGGCGCCGCCGGCGGGTCGGCGATGTTCCTTGCCGCCTGCGGCGACAGCGCTACGACGCCGAACGCCGCCACCGGCCCGGACGAGTCCGACCAGGCCGATGTCGAGATCCTCAACGGCGCGCTCGACCTCGAGCTGATGGCGGTCGCCGCCTACAAGGCGGGCGCCGGTCGCCTGGAGGGCCGGATGCTCGAGGTCGTCAAGCGGTTTCTCGAGCAGGAGCAGGCGCACGCCGATGGCCTGGCGGCCGCGATCAAGGACGCCGGCGGCCAGCCCAACCGCGCGAAGTCCTCCTACGACTTCCCCGCCATGCGCGATCAGACCGACGTGCTGCGCTTCGCCGTCGACCTCGAGAACACGGCGATCGCGGCGTACATCGACGCGCTGCCCAAGCTCACGCAGGGCGACCTGCGCGCGACCGCCGCCTCGATCATCACCAACGAGGCCGAGCACGTCGCCGTGCTGCTCGAGGCGCTCGGCGAGAACCCCATGCCGAGCGCGTTCGTCACGGGGAAGGCAACGTGACAGGGCGCATCGCGATCGCCGACGGCGATGCCGACAGCGGCGCGATCGCCGCCTTCGAGCGCGACCGGCGCGACCTGCTGCGGCGCGGCTTCGCGCTCGGCGGCGCGGCGATCGCCGCCTCCTCCGTGCCGCTGCTGCTGTCGGTCCGCAACGCGTTCGCGCAGACCAGCGGCGACGCTGAGATCCTGCAGAAGGCGATCAACCTCGAGCAGGTCGCGGTCATCGTCTACGACGCGGCGCTCGCGGGCGGGCTGCTGACGTCCGCCGTGACACGTATCGCGCGCCGCCTGCGCGCCCACGAGCAGCAGCACGCGGATGCGCTGACGACGGCGCTGACCGACCTCGGCGGCACGCCGTCCGCGGCGCCGAAGGGCGTCGCCGACGTCGAGAAGGTCGTCAAGGGGCTCGGCGACGTCAGGACGCAGGGCGACCTCGTGAGCTTCGCGATCGAGCTCGAGACGGCGGCCGTCGCCGCCTACCACGAGGCGCACGCCAAGCTCGTCGAGACACGGCTGCTGCAGACCGGCGCCTCGATCATGGCCAGCGAGGGTCAGCACCTCGTCGTCCTGCGCAGGCTCGTGCACAAGGACCCCGTCCCGAACGCCTTCGAGACCGGCACAACATGAAGTTCATGAGGATTCGTGCCAATCGGCACGTCTGCATCTACCATCGCTTCGTAGTAGCGACCAACGCAGTCCGATAACCCCAAGGAGGGCACGCCCACCATGCCATTCAACCTCGGTCCCGGAGAGCTGCTGCTCGTCTTGGCGATCGCGCTCGTCGTACTCGGACCGAAGAAGCTCCCCGAGGTCGGTCGCTCGCTCGGCAAGGGCATGCGTGAGTTCAAGGAGTCGGTGTCGAACATGACCGCCGGCCACGACGACGACGACGACGCCAAGCAGCTCAAGAAGGCCTAGTGGGTCGTCCACAGACGTTGCACCCGAAAGCACAACGTTCCTGGACGACCCACTAGATCACACCGTCTAGCCTCTCCGCGGTGAAGATCGACCGCGCCCTGCTGGACGAGATCGTCGCGCACGCCGTGCGCGACGCCCCGAACGAATGCTGCGGCCTCGTCGTCGGCCGCGACGGCAGCGCCACGTCGGCGCGCGCGCTGGAGAACCTCGCCGCCAGCCCGTTTCGCTTCGACATCGACGGCCGCGAGCTGATCGCGTTCGCGTTCGCCGACGAGGACGACGACCAGCTCATCGCCATCTACCACTCGCACACGCGCTCGGCGCCGTATCCATCGCAGACCGACGTGAACTTCGCGGCGGGCTGGCCCGGGGTGGAGTGGCTGATCGTCGGTGTCCCGAAGGCCAAGGACGCCGAGCCGGAGGTCCGCTCCTACCTCATCGAGGACGGCACGATCCGCGAAGTGGAGCTCGAGGTGACGTGATCTCGGATGGGCTCGTCTGCCCGAGCTGCGATGAGCCGCACCCGCTCGACGAGCGCTTCTGTCGCCGTTGTGGCATGCCGCTGGTCTACCGCGGCGCCCGCGCGATCGAGGAGCCTGTCTCGGCGCGTCACGAGCGGGCGCGCAAGATCGACCCGCGCTACACCGAGGGCGACCTCGTGCGCGTCGCCGGGGCGATGAACCAGGCCGAGGCGGAGTTCGTCCAGGGGCTGTTGCTCGAGGAGGGCATCCCCTCGACGCTGCGCCGCACGCGCGGCTTCGACGTGCCGGACATGCTCGCCGCGGGCCCGCGCGACGTCATGGTTCCCGCCTCCGGCCACGGCGCCGCGCGCGATGTCCTGCTGGAGGCCGAGATCGTCGGCGACGAGCCGCCGGGCGCCGAGACCGCGCCCGCGCGCGTGCTCGCCGTCCTACTGGGCGTGCTCGCGGTCGGCGCGCTGATCGTCTGGCTTGGCACCGAGCTCGGCGCCTGACGGGGCCGCGCCGGGCTCAGCGCTCGGTGATCGCGAGGACGTGCAGGCGCCGGACCATCGGCTCGGGCAGGCCCTCGAAGCGCAGCGCGTAGACGTTCGCGCGCTCGATGCGCAGCACGCGGGCGCGCCCGCTGACGCGCATCCCCAGGTCCGGCAGCTCGAAGCCGACGGTCTCGTCGAGTGACAACGGCCGCTGGCTGCGCACCTCCATCCCGCGCGGACCGATCTCGAGGGTCTGGGCGCTGATCGGCGAGCCGATGCTGCGCCGCAGCGTGCAGGACATGGTGACGAGCGCCTTCGGTGCGTGACGGTCGACCATGACGCTCATCGCTCATCCATCGTAGACCTCCGCCGGTCCCGGCATGACCGGTGCGGAGGTATATCGGCTCAGCGTCCGGCGATCCGCGCGAGGTGCGAGCGCCACGCGCCCTCGCTGTGGACGATCGCGCGACCACGGAAGACCGACACGAGCGCCTCGCGCGGACCGCCGCGCGGAAGCGCGCAGGCCAGCCCCACCACTGCCGCGGCGCCCTCCTCACGCGCGACGAGGTCGATCAGCGTTCCGCCGAGCAGCCCCGCGTCACGCAGCGACGGCGGGAAGTCGGGCCGCCCGCCGTCGCGCAGCCGCCGCGCGATCGCCGGCCGTGCGTGCGCGGTCTGGCCCGAGAACCACTGCGCCGTGCCGGCGACGAGCCAGGCCCAGCGCGCCGCGCGGGCGGTCGCGCGCGGCGACCACGGTGGCGGCAGCGCCGGATTGCACGCCGCCACGACGAGCTGCACGTAGAGCGCCGCCGGCGTCAGCGCGAGCATCTCGCGCGAGCCCTCGACGTTCGCGGCGCGTGCGGCCAGCAACCGCGGCGTCAGCACGTGCAGCACCCCGCCGGCGGGCCAGCCCGCGAGGTAGCGCCGCGCGGCGGGCGTCGTCAGGAGCCGGACGAGGGGCAGGAACGGCTGTGCCAGGTCGAGCTCGAGGCCGCTCGAGTGCAGGACGACCGTGACCTCCTCGGGAACCGTGCCGAACAGCGGCCCGATGCGCTCGCGCGTGTCCTCGAGCAGGCCCAGGACGGCCGCGACATCCTGCTCGTCGCGCTCCTCGTGGCGGGCCGTGAAGTTGCGCGAAGCGGTCTGGACCCAGGCGGACACCGGTCGGGCTTCGCTACCGCGGGCGGTGCCCCTGCACCTCGACCGCCTGCTGATAGGTCGGCCGGTTCTGCCAGCCGATCATCGGCTGCGTGATGGCGCCGAGCGCGCGAAACGCGATCTTGTCGAAGCAGGCCTGGTCACCGGCCTGGCCTGCCGCGGCGCAGGCGGCGTCGCGATACAGCGTCGCGGGATCGACATCGAGCGCCTCGGCGAGCGCGCCGCGCAGCGCGGTCGCGCAGCGCGACCGCTTCCCGCCGCCGCAGTAGCGCTTGGCGTACGGCGCGCGGACCTTCAGCCCGAGCACGCGGCGCAGGTCCTTGTGGGCGTAGCCGTACCAGCCGGTCTGGTACGCCGAGCCGAGGTGGTCGCCGTGGGTGTTGGGCGCGTTGTCGACCTCGTGCGCGCCGGTGAGCTGTGCGTACAGCGGCGCGCCCAGCGACGGCTCGAACTGCGCGCGCATCCAACGCGGCCAGAAGGCGTCGAGGATGCGGATCGCGTCGGCGTGCTCGTAGCGCCCGTCGCCGTCGCGGTCGCGCCGGTGCGAGCCGTCGGTGACCCAGGCCTGCAGCTTGGCGACCGCGTCCGCGAGCCGCGCGTCCGCCGGGCGGCCGATCACGCGCAGCGCGAGCGGCAGCACCATCTCCGCGCGCAGGTCGGTCGTCGCGGCCTCGCCCATCGCCTCCACGAGCCCCGCCAGGTCGATCTTGCTCGGCCCCGCGATCCGCGCCGCGATCTCCTGGTCGAGCATCTGCGAGCGAAACACGGAGGAGAAGAGATTCGTGTCCGCGCCCGCGTAGCCGCGTGCCTGCTTGTTGTTCCAGGACGTGATGTACGGCTGGCCGTTGATCGCGCGCGGGTGCTTGCCAAACGAGGTGTAGGCGGCGGTGTTGCGATCGGGATCGAAGCCGCGCCACTCCAGGCGCGCCGGCATCGGCAGCTGCCCCGTGACGCCCCGCGCGCGCTGCGGGTTGTCGCCCGAGTTGAAGTAGGCGATGTCGCGGTCGTCGGCGTAGAGCCAGTTGAAGGTGTAGCCGATCTTGTGCGCGGCGCGCTGGAAGGCCCGCGCGTCGCGCATCTTGGCCGGGTCGTTGAAGTCCGAGAACCCGCGCGCCGAGTCGATCTCGTGCCGGTACGTCGAGCGCAGGCGGGTGTAGGCCACGGGCGCGCCGCCGATCGTCGCGCGCGCCGCGACGAGGCCGAGCTTCGTGCGCTCGGCACGCAGCGTCTGCGTCCCGGCCGGCGTCGCGTCGGCAAGCGTGGGCGCCCAGCGGTTCGTGCGCTCGAGCAGCTCGATCGGCTCGCACGTGCCGCGGAACATGTAGTGCATCGACGCGGTCGTCGCCCTCGTGCCGTCCGGCTCGCACAGCTCGACGGCGAACGTGTCGGTGATGTCCTGGCCGGCGGAGGTCGCGCTCCACGCGTAGTCCTGGCCGCGGCCGAGCTGGACGTAGAGGTTGATGCCGGGGAACGCGGCGCCGCGGGCGTCGATCGAGGGTGCGTGCACGTCCTGCTCCATGAGGATCTCGGGCGTGAAGTACGCGGTCTGCGGCCCGAACACCGCGAGCGGGCGCCCGCTGGCGGACTCCGCGGCCGAGACGAGCAGCGCGTTGGAGGTGCCCATCCGCCGCAGCCCGCCGGGCAGCACGCCGCCGGCGCCGCGCGAGACCGCGCGGCGGCCGCCCGCGGCGGCGACGTCCGTGCGACGCAGCGAGCCGGCATCGGCGATCGCGTGGCCGCCGCGCGCCGGCCGCTTCGGCGGCGTCTGGTAGGGGAAGCGCTTGCGCGGGGTGACGGTCGTCGGCGCGTCGGCGTCCTCGTAGGCGGCCCATTCTCGCCACAGCCGCTCGCCGCGGCGCGCGCCATAACGGGCCCGGAACGAGCGCCGCAGCTGCATCTGCGCCAGCTCGTCGCCGCCGCCCTTGCCGAAGATCGCGCCGACGAGCGCCGCCGTCGCGATGAGGTCCGTCACCTTCCACGGATCGGGCCCCAGTGGACGGCCGATCGCCGCGTACTCGCCCGGCATCTTGGTGATGTCGAGCTTCGCCTCGGAGATGTACCGGTTGACGCCTGCGACGTAGGCGGTCGCGTCCTGCTGCAGGACGCGACCGTCGTCGCCGTAGATGTCGTCGAGCTGATCGGCCTGGCGCTGCAGGTCGGCCTCCGTGTAGGGCGCGATCGCCCACTGCTCGGCGTCCTGCGCGCGGTTGGCCGCCGCGCCGCCGGCGAAGGAGCTGAGCCGGCCGCGGCCGACGTGGCGCAGGGCGTCGATGAAGAACAGGCGATCCTCGGCGGCGACGTAGCCCAGGCCGAACATCGCCGCCGAGCGCGTCGTGCCGTAGACGTGCGGTACGCCGAACGCCGAATCGCGCGTGACCGTGAGCCCGGGCGCGGGCGAGTAGGCGCGCGCCTGGCCGCCGGGCGGGCTGCCGAAGCTCGCGTCCTTGAAGAGCGTGTCGAGGTTCGCGCTCGTCACGCCGGGCGTCGTGGCGAGCAGGCGCGCGTACATGTCGCGCTGGTCGTCGTTGTGCGCCGGGCGCCTGCCCGTGGCCAGGAAGGCCGCCAGCTCGACGAGGTTCGCGCGCCCGTTGGTCCCCGGCGGCAGGACGTCGCGGAAGCCGCCGAAGTCGTTGGTCCGGTAGGGCTGCACCTGGGCGCCCACCGGCGCGGCGCCGGCCCCCAGCGCGATCGCGAGAAGACAGCCGATCAGCGCGCGCGTGGGCCTCGTCATCCGAGTGCGAACCTACCGTTCGTCTGGACGCTGTGCGGCATGTCAGCTGAGAAGTCGCCGCGCGGGGTACGACGGTCTCTGCATCTTGATCACTACAGGAGGAGAGACCCCGGATGTCAGACGAGGAGACCTACGGCGAGGACGCCCTGAAGGACGCGGACGTCACGAGCGGCGACGAGGAGGGCACGCCCGTGCACAGCCCGACGATCCCCGACGATGAAGGCAACGTCGGTGACGGCACCGGGGAGGGCGACGCCGGCCCCGCGAGCGGCACGACCACGGCGGACGGCGACGCGGACGACCTCACCAGCTGACGGCCGAAGGGCCCTCTCGGCGTCCGCCGGGAGGGCCCCTCGCGTCAGAGCGCGGGCGGTGGCTGCGACGCCTCCCATTCCAGCTCGGTCGCGATGCCATGGCCGAGCAGGATCGCGTTGGCCTCCTGCAGCGAGCCCGCCCGCGCGACGAGCCGCGCGCAGCGCGCCGCGCTGTCGAACGCCGCGAGCGGATCGAAGAAGAACACGAGCCCGCCGGCGGCCGTCAACTGCACGGTGCGGCGCCCGTCGCGGATCGGCGTCGCGCCCAGCACGCCCCGCGCACAGCGCAGCGCCATCACGCTGGCCTCCGTCGGGATCTCGGCGACCGCGGCATCGAGACGCTCGAGCTGCACTGAGCCGGGACCCCAGGCACCGAGGTAGCCGCCCGCCTCCGCCACCTCCGCGACCCGCGCGAGCACCTCGTCGGGCGTCAGCTCACCGTCGCAGCCCGCGCCGAACAGGGCGCCGAGCAGCGCGACCCCGCGCTGTGCCAGCAGCGGCGCCGCGGCCAGGCAGACGGCGTCGGCCAGCGGGCTGGCGAGCCCGCGCTCGTCGCCGTGGGCGAGGACGTCGCCGCCCACGTCGGTTAGCACGACGAGGTCGCAGCCGAGCTGCCGCGCGGCGTCCGCCAGCCCGTCGGCGACCGCCGTGGGGCCGCCGCCGGGGTCGAGCAGCAGGACCAGCTCGTCGAGGTGGCGCGCCATGTGCGACTCGGCGAACCGGAAGCCGCCCGGGCCGCTCGTCGCCGCGCTGGCCAGGCCGGCGTGCTCGTTGAGACGGTGCAGGCCCGCGATCTCGCTCATGTGGCGCGGGCCCGGCAGCGGGTCGACGGGCAGCCGCTCCCAGCTCAGCCCGCCGACGACGGCCGGCGTGCCGAGCGTGCCGGCGAGCTCGGCGACCGCGAGCGCGCCAATCACGTCACCCCCGCCGCCGATCCCGACGGCGAGGACGCGTTCGGCCGCGGCGATCGCCGCGAGCATGTCTGCGACTGCGACCTAGACGAAGGCGGGAACGCCGCCGCTGGCGATCATGCGGATCTCCTCGGCGGCGCGCTCGAACTCGTCGTCCGAAAGCACCGGCGTGCCCTCGAACGGCAGCTCGCGCTGCAGCTCCAGCCAGGAGCGACAACCGCCGTACTCGTCCTTCACGCGCACCGTGACCGGGCGCGGGATGCGGTACGTGCGCAGCAGCAGGACGTGCAGCGGATGACGGCGCTTCCACTCCAGGCGCTTCTCGGCGTAGTCGGTGCTCCATACGTAGAACGGCGACAGCGCATCGACGCACCGCGGATCGGTGATCGTGAAGTGGTCGGCCAGCTCCGCCCACGCACGGATGCGCACGCGGTCGGGCTGCGGCAGCGGGCTCAGGCCGCTGCCGTCGAGCGCGCCGGTGGGTGGTTCCCCATCCGCCCAGACGCCTTCCTCGAGCGCTCGAGCCAGCTCGGGGACGTGAGACTCACGCACGCAGTCGCCCCGCTGATGGTCGAACGTCGGGTACAGGAAGAAGCGCTCGTGCTCCACGCGAAAGTGCTTGTCGGACTCGCGAATACCGCCCTTTCGCAGGGTGATGAGCTGCTCGCCCTCGGCGAGGGCACGGACGGTAACCGCCCACTCTTTGAATGCAATAGGCATAGATAGATCAGACCCAGACGACGTTGGGACAAGAACGAAACAGAAAGAAACCACCCGTCGTCCCGAACCATCCCGATGATTCGAACGACGGGAGGCGCGATTGTGCCACAAGTTTCTGCAAATCGCCAAATAACCCTGCAAAAGCGGCGGATTATGCGCCGACCTTGTGACGCTCAGCCGTCGAGACGCGTGCCTGAGAAGGCCTCGAGGGTCTCGATCAGGGCCGCGAAATCGTCCTCGGCGTGCCCCCGACCCATCGCTGCCACGAGTACGTCGCGCGCCCGTGCGGCCGCGCCGAAGGGGACGTTCGCGGCCTGCGCCTCCTCGAGGCAGAGCCGCACGTCCTTGAGCATGTGCTCGAGCTTGAAGAGCGGCGTGTAGTCGTGCGCGCGCATCGGCCCCGCCTTCAGGTCGAGCATCGTCGAGCCGCCCGAGCCCTTGGCCATGATCTGCGCGAGCGCGTCGAGGTCGACGCCGGTCGCCTGGCCGACGAGCAGGGCCTCGGCGACCGTCGTCGCGTTGGCCGCGGCAACGGCGTTGTTGATGAGCTTGACCATCTCGCCCTGACCGAGCGGGCCGACGTGCACGACCAGCTCGCCCATGACGTCGAAGAGCGCCTTGGCGCGGGCGAAGTCCTCGCCATCGCCGCCAGCCATGATCGTCAGCGTGCCGTCCTGCGCCTTCGGCGAGGAGCCGGTGACCGGAGCGTCGAGCAGCCGCAGCCCGCGCTGCGCGAGCTCGGCGCCGATCGCGCGCGTCTGCGCGGGCGCGATCGTCGACATGTCGACGCAGAGCGTTCCGGCGGCCGCGCCCTGCGCGACGCCGTCGTCGCCGAGCAGCACCGAGCGCACCTGCTCGCCGTCGACGACCATGCTGATCACGACGTCGCTGGCAGCGCCGACCTCGGCGGGCGTTGCGGCGACCGTGCCGCCGTGCTCGGCGGCCCAGGCCTCGGCGGTCGCACGCGTGCGGTTGAAGACCGTCAGGTCATAGCCGGCACGGGCGAGGTTCGCCGCCATCCGCGAGCCCATGATCCCGAGCCCGACGAAGCCGACGCGGCCCGTGGCGGAGGAGGAGGTTGATTCGGGCGCCATGTGGCGCGGATGCTAGATGGTTCGATTTCGCGGCCGGTGCCGGTCGTGGAATCAACCATCTAGTTCCTCTCGGCGCGGGGGCGCCGGCTCCGGTCGGGTGGAAATGACGCCGTGACACCGGATGGAGGTAGATCTTTGACGGTCGGCGATCGCGGCTATTTCCCCCTCAGTGGCGACCGGTCCGTCTCGGGGCGCGTCGCGGCGGCTGCCCGCGTGTCAGCGGTGGCTCGTCGGTGCGCGCCGAGCCATGTCCTCGGCGGCGCGGCGCCGCGTTCGGGCATGGGTGGCAGCCGCCAGCGCGTCGACGATCGAGCCGTGCTCGGCGCGCACGCGCGGCGCCGGGCGCAGCCGCGGCGGCGTGGGCCTGTGCCGCGGTGCGTCATGCGCCGGTAGCGCCGCAGCCACGCCCGGGGTCTCGCCGGGCGGCGGCGGCGAAGGGGGCGGCGAGGCGGCCGGCGGGGGCGCCGGCGCGGCGGGCGGCGGGGGCGCCGGCGCGGCTGTGGCCAGGATGCGCGCGACCTGCTGCTCGGCGAGCAGCCGCTCCGTCTGCCGCGCGGCAACGAGCCGCTCGGTCTCCTGCTCGGTGAGCAGGCGCCTGACGCGGGCTGCCGTCGCCATCACGGGCGCCGGCTGCGGTGCCGGCGACCCAGGCACGCGGGCCGCGGGCGCCGGCGCGGGCTGCAGGCCGGGTATGCGGTCGTCGGGCGCCGGCGCGGGCTGCAGGCCGGGTATGCGGTCGTCGGGCGCCGGCGCGGGCTGCAGGCCGGGTATGCGGTCGTCGGGCGCCGGCGGGGCGGACGGCGTGTCCGGCGACGGCGATCCGCCGTCGTCGTCCTGCTCCTCTTCGCCCCACTCGTCCAGCGGGCGCGGCGCGCGCGCCAGCCAGACGCACGGCATCACGAGCAGCCACGCGATCGCTCCGAGGACGGCGCTCGCGACGGGCAGCGCGAGCAGCGCGACAACACCCATGGCCAAGGCGGCGGTGCAACCGCTGACCAGCAGCGCGAGGCCGAGTCCGGCCGCCTCTTCGGTGGGATGCCGCGGCGCTGGGATCAGCGTCGCGACGAGCAGTGCAAGCGCCAGCCCGGTGAAGATGAGCGCATACACCGGATCTGCCACGCTGCCAAAAGTACCACTCGGCGGGCGCGATCGGACATCGATCGCGCGAATTTTGCGAGGTTCTGGCGCGCGTGGCGTCGCGCGAGCCGCGGGCCGGCCCGCGGGACCCCTTGGACCGGCGCGCGCGGCTCACGCGTCGGCCCTTTGCGCGCGATGACAGCGTCTGGAGGGGCGGATCGGGCGGTCGTGTCGCGCGGGGTGCGATATCGGCCCCTTGGCGCGCCACGACAGGGGCGTGTGAGGGGCTGTGGTGTGGGCTGGGCTGTGGTGGGCCGGGGGCTGTGGTGGCGGGGCCAGCGGCGCTCGCTGGGCATGCGTGGTTTCGGCGCGAGATAACGGCATCGATGACGGATGCGGGGGGTTCGGTGCCGTGGTGGTTGCGCGGTTGCGGTGCGGTCGAGGGGGTAGTGCTTGGTGGGTGTGTCGAATCGCCCGCGTGGGGCGCGGGGCATTCGTCGCAGCGTGTGCGGGCGGGCGCCGCGGGGCCGTCGCGGGGCGAGCTGTTCACGCGTGGGATGAAGGAGTCGACCCGGGCTCGCGGTGGGTGGCGTGGGGGCGATCTGTTCATGCGTGGGATGAAGGAGTCGACCCGGGGTGGGCGGAGGCGCCGGGGTCGCGGTGGCCTGCGCCGCCTGGATACGGCTCGATGACGGATGCGGGATTTCGGTGGCGTGTGGTCCGCGATGGGGGTGGATCGCGCGGTTGTGTCGCACGGGGTGCGATATCCGTCCCTTGCGCGACATGACAGCGCGTAGGGACGAGCCCGCCGCCGGCGAGCTTCTCGCCCAGGTCGCGTAACGGGCTACGGCGCCCCGTGCCCGCCCCCGCCGGGCGTCTCGATGGCCAGGCGGTCGCCGGGCGCCAGCTCGCCCGTCGCCTTCGCGGTCAGCTCATCGCCGTTGAGCAGGTTGCGCCCGCGGGCGCCCGGCCTTCCGCCGTCGGCGCCGGGCGGCGCGTGGCGGCGGCGCTCGGTGATCAGCGCGTAGGACATCGGCGCCAGGGCCTCGAGCTCGCGCACGATGCCGTCGCCGCCGTGATGGCGCCCGGCGCCGCCCGAGCCGCGGCGGATCGCGTGACGCACGACGCGCAGGGGAAACTCGAGCTCGAGCGCCTCGACCGGCGTGTTGAGCGTGTTGGACATCGCGACGTGCACGCCGCTCGGACCGTCGGCGTCGGGGCAGGCGCCCTGGCCGCCGCCCAGCGTCTCGTAGTACGTGAAGCCCGGGCCGCCCGAGGCGCTCTCCGGCGTGGCGTCCGCGCCGAGCGTGAGGTTGTTCATCGTGCCCTGGCCGAGCGCGCGGCCGAAGGCTGCCAGCACGAGGTCGGCGACGCGGCTGGAGGTCTCGACGTTGCCACCGGCGACCGCCGGCGCGCCGCCGCCACCACCGCCACCGCCACCACCACCGCTGTCCCGCCCGTCCGCCCGCGCGTTGAGCAGCGACCCCTCCGGGACGCGAACCTCGATCGGGCGGTAGGCGCCGGCGCTCGGCGGCACGTCGGGGTCGGTCAGCACGCGCACCGCGAAGTAGGCGGCCGAGCGCGTGACGGCCAGCGGGCAGTTGAGGTTTCCGCCGTGCTGCGGCGCGCTGCCGGCGAAGTCCAGGATGAGCCGGTCGCCGTCCACCGTCGCGACGAGCCGCAGCTCGATGTCGCCGTCGATCGCCTCGAGCACGTCGCGCGCCTCGCGCGGGCCGTCGGGCAGCGCGCCGATGCATGCGCGCGTGCGGCGCTCGGCGTAGTCGAGCACGGCCGCGGTCGCCTCGCGCAGGGCGTCGACGCCGAGCCTGCCGGCCAGCTCGGTCATCCGTCGCGCGCCGATCCGGTTGGCGGCGAGCTGGGCGCGCAGGTCCGCGCGGCGCTGGGCGGGCTGGCGCATCAATTCGGACAGCTCGGCGATCGCGGCGTCGTCCAGCACGCGCGGGGCGATCACGACGCCCTCCTCGTCGAGCGTCGTCGAGTCGGCGGGCATCGAGCCGGGCACGCGGCCGCCGACGTCGGCGTGGTGGGCGCGGTTGGCGGCGAAGCCGAGCAGCTCGCGGCGCTCGTCGAGCACCGGCGTGATGACCGTGATGTCGGGCAGGTGCGTCCCGCCGCGGTATGGGTCGTTGAGGATCCAGGGATGACCGGCGCAGTGGTCCTCGCCGAGCACGGCGGCGACGGCGGCCGGCATCGCGCCGAGGTGGACGGGGATGTGCTCGGCCTGCATGACCATCTCCCCGGCGGCGTCGAACAGCCCGCTCGAGCAGTCGCGGCGCTCCTTGATGTTCGCCGAGTGGGCGCTGCGGACGAGCGCGGCGCCCATCTCCTCGCAGGCCGCGCGCAACGCCCCGCTGACGACCTGCAGGTCGATCGGGTCAAGCGCCATCGTCGCCTCCGCGTTCGAGGACGATCGTGCCGGCGCCGTCGACCGTGCCGTGCCAGCCGGGCGGCACCGCGAGCGTCGCCTCGGGCAGCTCGCAGACCGCCGGGCCCGCGATCCGCTCACCCGGTGCGGGCTCGCCGCGCAGCACCTCGGCGTCGTGCTCTGTCGCGGCGAAGACGACGGCGCGGCGCGTGCGCTCCAGGCCCTGCGCGGCGCCGGCGGCGAGGTCGAGCTCGGGCCCGGGCAGGCGCGCCGTCGCGCGGACCGTGACGACCTCGACCGCCGTATCGGCGTCGCGGTAGCCGTAGCGCTCGTCGTGCAACGCCTCGAACGCGGCGCGCACGCTCCCGACCGTCGCGTGCTCGAGGTCGCGCACCGTCAGCTCGTGCGCCTGGCCGCGGTAGCGGACGTCGTAGACGACCTCCAGGCGTGCCTCGCCGTCGTCGCCGAGCGTGGCATGGGCGGCTTCGGCCAGCTCGTCGCGCGCCTGCGCGAGCGCCTCGTCGCTGAGCCCCTCGTCGGCCAGCAGGACCGTGCGCTGCTCGGTCGCGCGACGGTCGGCCGCCGCGAGCCCGAGCGCACTCAGGACGCCAGAGGCGCGCGGGCAGAGGATCGTCCGCATCCCCAGCTCGTCGGCGATCGCGGCGGCATGCAGCGGGCCGGCGCCGCCGAAGGCGAGCAGCGCGAAGCGTCGCGGGTCGATGCCCTGCTGCACGGTCATCACGCGCAGCGCGCGCACCATCTCGGCGTTCGCGACGCGCACGATCCCCTCCGCGCAGGCGAGCGTGTCCAGGCCGAGCTTCTGCGCCAGCCCGGCCACCGCGTGGCGCGCGGCCGCACGGTCGAGCACGACCCCCCCGGCCAGCGGCGCGTCGCTGCCGAGCCGGCCCAGGAGGAGGTTCGCGTCGCTGACGGTCGGCTCCTCGCCGCCGCGTCCGTAGCACGCCGGACCCGGCACCGCGCCCGCGCTGCGCGGGCCGACGCGCAGCGCGCCGCCCGGGTCGCGCCACGCGACCGACCCGCCGCCGGCACCGACGGTGTGGATGTCCACCATCGCCAACGCGAGCGGCCGGCCGCCGACCTCCCGGCCCGCGGTCTCGCGCACGGCGCCGCCCTCGACGACGCAGACGTCGCACGAGGTTCCGCCCATGTCGAAGCACACGAGGTCCTCGTGGCCGCTGCGGCGCGCGACGAGCGCGGCCGCGGCCGCGCCGCCGGCCGGGCCCGACAGCACGGTGAATGCGGCGTGGCGGGCGGCCAGCGCCGCGGAGGCGAGGCCGCCGCTGGACTGCATGATCCGCGGCTCGGGCAGCCCGGCCGCCGCCGCGCGCTCCAGCAGGCGGCGCAGGTAGCGGCGCAGCAGCGGCGAGAGCGCCGCGTCGACCTCGGTCGTGGCCGCGCGCTCGAACTCGCGAAAGGTCCCGACGACGTCGTGCGAGAGCGAGACGTGGACGTCGGGTAGCGCGGCTGCCAGCGCCGCGCCGATCGCGCGCTCGTGCTCGGGGTGGGCGTAGGCGTGCAGGAGCACCACGGCGACGGCCTCGGGCTCGAGCGCCGCGACCTCGCGCGCGAGCGCGCCCGGGTCGTCGAGCGCGCGCAGCACCCCGGCGGGCCCGCAGCGCTCGGGCGCCGCGACGCGCCGCGGCGGCGGCACGAGCGGCGCCGGACGCGCGGCGCACAGGCGGTAGAGGTCGGCGCGCGCCTGACGGCCGAGCTCGACGACGTCGGTGAAGCCCTCGGTCGCGACGAGCACCGTGCGTGCGCCACGGCCTTCGAGCAGCGCGTTCGTCGCGACCGTCATGCCGTGCGCGAAGGCCTCGACGTCGCCGGCCTCGGCGTGGGCGCGCCGCAGCGCCGCCGCGACCGCCGCCATCACACCCTCGGACTGGTCGTCGGGCGTCGTCGGCGCCTTCGCCGTGACGAGCCGGCCGCCCGTCGCGAGCACCGCGTCGGTGAAGGTTCCGCCGACGTCGACGCCGAGCAGCATGGCGATCAGCTGCCGCGCAGGCGGGCGAAGTACATGTGGGGCCGGTGGTCGCACTCCGGCCGCAGCACGACCGGCGTGGCGACGGGCCGAAAGCCCGCGCGGGCGGCGACCGCCTGCGACGCGTGGTTGCCCCGCTGCGCGCGCAGCTCCAGGCGCTCGAGGCCGAGCGTGTCAAACGCCCAGCCGGCGACCAGCCGCACCGCGCGGGTCGCCTGGCCGCGGCCGCGGGCGGGCGCGGCGAGCCAGTAGCCGACGTCGGCCGCGCCGAGTCGCCAGTCGATCGGGTGCAGCGCGATCGAGCCCAGCAGCCGCGCCGTGTCGGCGGCGTCGACGATCGCGAGCGACAGCCCGACGATCGCGGGCACGTCGCGGGAGTCAAACCCACGCAGGGCGACGACGCCGTCGCTCAGCGGTGGGTCGGGCAGAGCCAGGGCCGGCATCGCCCTATCTAAGCCGAAGTCCGCGCGAGCGGTGAGGAACCGCCCCGGCGATCCTCACGCGGGGACTACCGGTCGTGGCTACGCGGCGATCCGCTGCTCGATCTCCTCGATCTGCTCGGTCTCGGCGAGGTGCTGGTGCGACGGGCAGTAGCCGTTGTGGGGAAGCGGCATGCGCTGGCAGGGGGTGCCGCGGCGGGTCGTGGCACGACACTCCAGCGGGTTGCCGTTGATGTCGTAGCCGTGCTGCGGCTGCTTGGCGAGCCACTCCTGCGCGGCGGCGACATAGGCCGAGACGACCCGCCAGACCCGCGGCTGTGCGGCGATCGGGAAGTGCGTGCGAATGTCGCTGAACAGGGTGCGGGCGGGCTTGGCGAAGTAGTGGCGGTCGGTCGCGAGCCGCTCGATCGTGGCCTCGCACGCGCGCAGGACGTCGGCATGGCCGTCCCGCGCGTCGCGCGAGCAGTCGATGTGCGGCGACAGCTCGCGGTAGATCGCGCGGCTGAACTGATACATGGGGGCGGGATCTCCTTTCCTCGTACGGCAGCAGGCCGCGGCAGTCTGGCGTGCTCGTATGAAGGTAAGAACGAAACCAATGTTGAGTTCGTATTAACCTTGACGACGTGTCAAGCCCAGCGTACCGCGCGCGGCGGCTCAATGCCCCCGATTTCGGTGTGGCGATGATCGAGCCCGGGGTCAAGGGTGGGGAAGTCCTCGCGCTGGTGCGCTCCGCGGCTCTCCTCGCGCCGTAGCGCGCAGGCGGCGATCAACCGGGCGAGCGGATGCGGGTCTCGCGCGAGGCGCTCCAGGCCCGCCCGGGTGCGGACGATTCCGGCGTCGCGCCAGAGCGCCTCCTGCGTCGCGCGCGCCGGGCGCTGGAGCCGCGCGCCGGCCGATGGTGCGGCGGACGGTGGCGCCGGCGCGGGCTCGTTGAGCCCCGCCCGTGCGGCGCGCGCGCCGTAGACGAAGCACTCGCTGAGCGAGTTGGAGGCCAGCCGGTTGGCCCCGTGCAGACCGGTGCAGGCAGTCTCGCCGACGGCGTACAGGCTGCCGACCGTGCTGCGCCCGTGCAGGTCGGTCACGACGCCGCCCATCATGTAGTGCGAGGCGGGGGAGACCGGGATCGGCTCGCGCGTGGGATCCAGGCCGGCGTCCTGCAGCGCGGAGACGACGTTCGGAAAGAGCGACGGGTCGACGGCACGCATGTCGAGGCCGACCGACGTCGCGCCGGTGCGCGCCAGTAGCGCCGTGATCGCGCGCGAGACCTCGTCGCGAGGCGCCAGCTCCTCGACGAAGCGCTTGCCGTCGGGGCCGTGCAGGGTCGCGCCCTCGCCGCGGATCGCCTCGGTGACGAGGAAGCCCTCGCGGCCGGGGATGCCGATCACCGCCGTCGGGTGAAACTGCAGGAACTCCAGGTCGGCGAGATCCGCGCCCGCCGCGTGCGCGATCGACATCCCGATCCCCAGCGAGCCCGGCGGGTTGGTCGTGCGCGACCACAGCGCGGCCGCGCCGCCGGTGGCGAGGATCGTCGCGCGCGCCCGGACCGCGCGGCCGTCCTCGAGCGCGACGCCGGCGCAGCGGCCCTCGTGCATCCAGGCGCTGGCGGCACGCGCGCCCTCCAGCACGGTGATGTTCGGCTCGTCGACGACGAGCGCCGAGAGCTGGCGCACGACGCGCCGTCCGGTCGCGCTGCCGCCGGCGTGCACGACGCGGCGCACGGAATGCCCGCCCTCCAGGCCGAGCGCGAGGACGCCGCGCCGGTCGGCGTCAAAGTGCACGCCCAGGCGCTCGAGATCGCGCACCCGCGCCGGCGCCTCGCGGACGAGCACCTGCGCGGCCGAGCGGCGGACGAGGTTGCGCCCCGCGGCCTCGGTGTCGACGAGATGGCGCTCGAACGAGTCCTCGACGGCCAGGGCGGCGGCGATCCCGCCCTGCGCCCAGTAGCTCGCGGTCTGCGCGAGCGGCGTGGCCGAGACGAGCGTCACGCAGGCGCCGGCGGAGGCGGCGCACAGGGCGGCGTACAAGCCGGCCGCACCGGCTCCGACGACCGCAAGGTCGGTGCAGATCACCGGTTCGCCGGGCACAGGTGGGGTACCGTACTCCGATGCCCGCGCCGGTCCTCTTTCGCCACCCGTCGTCGCTGGAGCACGACACCGGAGGACACCCCGAGAACGCCCCCCGGATCGTCGCGATCGAGCGGGCGCTGCGTGAGCGCGACTGGCTTGGCTGGGACGTGCGGCTGTCGCCGGCGGCAACGCGCGAGACGATCGCGGCCGTCCATCCGATGCCGCACATCGAGCGCATCGAGGCGTTCTGCGACCGCGGCGGCGGGATGCTCGACATGGACACGATCGTCAGCCCGGGGTCCTTCGGGGCGGCGCTGCACGCCGCGGGCGGCTGCGTCGCGCTCGTCGACGCGCTGCTGGGCGGCTCGCCGGACGCGCCCGCCGCCGGCGCATCGCTGCACCGCCCCCCGGGCCATCACGCCGAGCCGGCGAAGGCGATGGGCTTCTGCCTGTTCGACAACATCGCGGTCGGGGCGCAGCACGCGCTGGACGCGCACGGCGCGCGGCGGGTGATGATCTTCGACTGGGACGTGCACCACGGCAACGGGACCAACGCGATCTTCCACGCCCGCGACGACGTCCTGTTCTGCTCGATCCACCAGTCGCCGCTGTATCCCGGCACGGGCCCGGCGTCCGACGTGGGCAGCGGTCCAGGCGAGGGCTTCACGGTCAACATGCCCGTGCCGGGCGGCTCCGGCGACGACGTCTTCCTCTCACACGTGGCGCATGTCGTGGTGCCGCTGGCGCGCGCCTACGCGCCGGACCTCGTGCTCGTCTCGGCCGGCTACGACGCTCACGCGGAGGACCCGCTGGCGACGTGCATCGTCACGGACGCCGGGTTCGCCGGGATGGCGGAGCACATGCGCGCGCTCGCCGACGAGCTGGGCGTTGCGCTGGGCATCGTGCTGGAGGGCGGCTACGAGCTGGCCGCCCTGTCGCGGTCGCTGGTGGCGACCCTCGAGGTCGTGGGGGCATCCGAGCCGGCGGCGCCGCCCGCCGTCGCGGTGCATCCGCTGGCGCTGCGCGCGCTCGAGCGTCTCGCCGGGAGCGGCTGGCCGGCGCTCGCCTGACCGCCTGCGAGCGGGCCAGCTCAAGCTCCCTCCGCCGCGGCCGATCACGGTGATCAAGCAGGACCGTCGGCTTAGCGAAGGCGACGTTGACATCCAGGAAGGAACCAGATGCACATCGACGCTTCGGCCATATACGCGGACGGCGCCCTATACGGGCCGCCCGCTGCCAGAGGCACACGATGAGCCCGCTGGGTTTGAGCGGCATCGCGTCGGGGATGGACACCGACGCGATGATCAGCCAGCTGCTCGCCATCGAGCGCCAGCCGCGCAACCGTCTGGTGCTCGCCGACACCCGCGCGCAGCAGCGCGAGGCCGGCTTGAAGGACATCGCGACGAAGCTCGGTGCCGTGCGCGACGCGGCCAACGCGCTGAAGGGCCCGACGGTCTGGCTGGACGTCCAGAAGACCACCTCCAGCGACGCCGCCAGGATCGGCGTGAGCGCCGAGGCGGGCGCCGCGCCCGGTACGCGACTGATCGAGGTCCAACAGCTCGCCCGCACCGCCCAGCACGCCTTCACGTACGCGCCCAGCCAGTCGACGCAGACGATCACGGTCGGCGCCTTCTCCCTCACGGTGGATCCCGAAAGCACCGCGGCGACGGTCGCCGCAGCCATCAACGACCGCGAAGACGCGCCGTTCTCGGCGGTCGTCGCCGCCGGCAAGCTCGTCCTGACCAGCCGCACGAGCGGCGCGGCCAACGACTTCAGCATCGAACCGACCCCGCTGCTCGGCGAGGTCGCCGCCTACGCGCGTCCCGGCCTGGACGCCCTCTACACGCTCGACGGCATCGCGCAGCCCCCGAAGTCGTCCAACGTCATCACGGACGCCATTCTCGGCGTCGAGGTCACGCTGAAGGCGACGACGACATCGCCGATCTCCGTCACGGTCAGCGATCCAGCCCCCGACACAGACGGCATCAAGGCCAAGGTCAACGCCTTCGTCACCGCCTACAACAGCGCGATCGACCACATTCGCGGCAAGCTCGGTGAGAAGCGGGTGAAGGATCCCACCACGACGAGCGAGGCGGGCAAGGGCATGTTCGCCTCCGACACGATGCTCTCCGGCGTGCTGTCGGCGATGCGCTCGCAGATCGGCGACCTCGCCGCCTTCGGGATCTCGACCGGCGCGGCGAAGGCCGGCACGACGTTCTCGCCCGAGTCGGTCGCCGGCAAGCTGACGCTCGACGACACGAAGCTGACGGCGGCACTGGCCGCCGGCGACACCGGCACGCTGCGCACCGCGCTGGACGGGCTCGGACAGCGCCTGTCGGACGTCATCACGCCCGTCGCGGGCGCGCAGGTCACCTCGGCGCTCAGCGGCGTCACCGCGCAGCGCAAGCGCGTCGCGGACGAGATCGCGCGTACCGACGTGCGTCTTGCCAGCCGCGAGCAGCGCCTGCGCGCACAGTTCACCGCCATGGAATCCGCGCTGGCAGCAAGCCAGGCCGCGCAGTCACAGCTCTCATCGCAGCTCGCCGGGCTGGCGTACTGATCACCTCTTCCACGCGCGGCTCACGGCCGTTGACGCAGAAGACCTTTGACCCGCGTGTCCCATCAGCGCACCGACCCATCGAGAGGATCATGAACGCCTACGCATCCAACTCCCACGCCTCTTACCGCACGAGCGCGATCCTCACCGCCTCCCCCGAGCAGCTCGTCATCATGCTCTACGACGGCTGCCACCGCTTTCTGCTGCAGTCGATCACGGCGATGCGCGAGGGCAGCATGAGCGCCGCGCGCGAGCGCTTCGCCCGCGCCACGGCGATCATCGACGAGCTGCAGTGCACGTTGGACATGTCAGCCGGCGTCGTCGCGGAGCGGCTGGACGGAATCTACGTCTTCTGCCAGCGCCATCTGGCCGAGGGACTGTCAGAGGGCAAGCCGGAGAAGCTCGAGCAGGTCGACGAGCTGCTGCGCGAGCTGCGCGACGGGTGGGCCCAGGCGGCCGCCGCCACGACGGTCGTCGCGGCCACGTGATGGACCTCGTCGACGAGCTGCTCGCGCTGACCGAGCGCGAGCACGAGCTCGTCGTCTCGTGCGCCTGGGAGGAGCTGGCGGCGCTCGACGCCGCACGGCGCGACCTCGTCGCGCGGATGACCGGCGCGGCTCCGGGCTCGGCTCAGGCGGCGCTCGAGCGCGCCGTGGAGGTCCAGGCCAGAACCAGCGCGCTGCTCACCGCCAGCGTCGGCGAGCTGCAGCGCGAGCTTGGCACCCTGTCGCAGGGCCGCACCGCCGTCCGCGGCTATGGCGGCGATGCGACGCTCGCGCGCACCGGGCGGATCGACCTTGCGGGCTGAACGGCGGGCCCGCCAGGCGGCCGAGCGCGCACCTGCGAAAACCGCCTCAAGGACGGCGGCGACGTGTCGACTACCGGCCTGCGGGAACGAGTTACATGAACCTCTTCGATACGACACAACTGGGGCTGGAGCGCGCGATCGCGGGATCGGGCATGCGGCAGGCGACGTTGGCCGGCAACATCGCCAACGCGAACACGCCGGGCTTCCAGCGCAAGGACGTCGACTTCCACACGACCCTGCGCTCGGCGCTCGAATCCGCCACGCCGACAGCCGACACCAAGGCGGCCTCCTTCAGCACCAAGACCGACGTCGGCGCGATGCGCTACGACGGCAACGGCGTCGACATCGACGTGGAGTCGGCGACGATGGCCTCCAACGGCCTGGAGTACGAGACGCTCGTCTCGGTCGCCCGCGGCCGCACGGACATCCTGCGCTCCGCGATGGGCGTCGGCTGATGAGCCTCTTCGACGCGCTCAACACCGCCGCCAGCGGGCTGTCGGCCGAGCGGATGCGGATGGACGTCACGGCCGAGAACCTGGCCAACGCGCAGACGACGCGCGGCGTCGACGGCCAGCCCTACCGCCGCAAGGTCGTCGTGCTGCAGGAGGCCGGCGCTTCGCGCTTCGGCAGGACACTCGACGGCGCGATGCACCACCAGGGCGGCGTGAAGGTCACGCAGATCGCCCAGGACGCGACGCCCAACCGCCTGGTCTACGACCCCGGCCATCCCGACGCCGACCCGCGCGGCTACGTCTCGATGCCCAACGTCCAGCCGGTCACCGAGATGGTTGACCTGATCACCGCCTCCCGCGGCTACGAGGCGAACGTCACGGTCATGCAGACCGCCAAGCAGATGTTCTCCAAGACGCTGGAGCTCCTGAGCTGATGCCGGCGATCCCGATCGATCCGAGCTTCGCGATCAGCGGCGGCGACTGGTCTGTCGGCGGCGTCGAGGGCATCAAGCCCGTCGCGCCCGAGAGCGGCGGCGGCAGCGGCGGCAGCGGCGGCTTCGGTGGCATGCTGACCGACCAGATCGGCGCGCTCGAGAAGCTTCAGACGAACGCCGCCGAGGGCGCTCGCAGCCTGGCCGCCGGCACCGCGGCGGACCCGGCCGAGGTCGTGATGGCCGTCGACCGCGCGCGGCTGTCGATGCAGCTCGCGTCGCAGATCCGCACGAAGGCCGTCGACGCCATCCAGGACATCTTCCACACGCAGGTGTAGAGCCTTCTCATGCCCGCTCTCCTCGCCAACATCACGCCGCGCGGTCGCCTCACCATCGCCGGCTGCGCGCTCGCGGTCATCGTGATCCTCTTCTTCGGCATGAAGGTCGCGGGCCAGCCGAGCTACACGCTCGTCTCGAGCGGCATGGACCCGGCCGAGACCGGCAAGGTCGCGGCCGTGCTGGACGAGCAGGGCATCGTCTACGAACTGCGTAACAACGGCACGGCCCTGGCCGTCGAGAAGTCACAGACCGCGCAGGCGCGGATCGCGCTCGCCGGCAAGGGCCTCGGCGGCGGCACGGGCGCGCAGCCCGGCTTCGAGCTGTTCGACAAGCAGAAGATCGGGACGAGCGACTTTCAGCAGCAGGTCACCTACCAGCGCGCGCTCGAGGGTCAGATCGCCAAGACGATCGATCAGGTCCAAGGCGTCAACGGCTCGCAGGTGCGCCTCGTGCTCGCCGACGATCAGCTCTTCGCCGAGTCCTCGACGCCCGCGACGGCCGCGGTGCTCCTGACCGGCTCGTCGAGCGGCCTTGACCCCGGCGCGGTGCGCGGCATCGCGCAGCTCGTGTCGTCGAGCGTCAAGCAGCTCAAGCCCGCCAACGTGTCGATCACCGACGGCTCCGGGCAGCTGCTCTGGCCGCGCGGCGAGGGCGGCGGCGCCGGCGGCGGAGGACTCTCCAAGCAGGCCGCGCAGACGCGCTACGAGGCGCAGCTCGAGGCCGGGCTCGGAGCCCTGCTCACGCGTACCCTCGGAGCCGGCAAGGCGGAGGTCCAGGTGAGCGCGGACCTCATCGCCGACGAGGCCACGAAGGACGAGCTGAAGTACGGAGAGGGCACGCCGCTGAAGACGACGATCGAGAGCGAGAAGCTCAAGGGCGGCGCGGCCGGAGCCGGCGGCGCCAGCGGCACGACGGCCAACATTCCCAGCTATCCGCAGGGCGCGGCCGGCGGCGCGAGCGACCAGAGCTACGACCGCAAGGCCGACACGACCCAGTTCGGCGTCGACAAGACCGTCGTGCGCACGAAGGTCGCGCCCGGCTCGGTGAACAAGCTCAACGTCGCGCTGATCGTCGACAAGACCGTTCCCGCGGCGGAGATCCCGGCGCTGGAGAGCGCTGTCTCGAGTGCCGCGGGGATCGATACCGTGCGCGGCGACGCGATCTCCGTCAGCCAGATCGCCTTTGCCAAGCCGCCGAAAGCCGACGCCGTCGGCGCCGCCGGGGGCGGGATGCTCGGCTACGCGAAGTATGTCCTCGCCGGGCTTGCCCTGATCGCCTTCCTGATCTTCAGCGCGCGTCACCTGCGCCGCCGCGAGGGCGAGGTCCTCATGCGCCAGCCGCAGTGGCTGCGCGAGATCGAGGCGCCCACGACGCTGGCTGACCTCGAGCGTCCCCGCTCGAAGTCGGCGCTGCCCGAGCGCAGCGAGAACCAGGCGCGGGACCAGATTCAGGAGCTCGCCGAGCGCGATCCCGAGCGCGTCGCGCAGCAGATCAGAACCTGGATGCGAGACCCCTGATCCCAAGCTGAGGTCGCGGCCGACGACCGGTCGCACCTGGCAGAGGACACCACGCCACCATGCCCACCGAGCCCCTCATCACGGACGCCCAGCTGCCGACCGTCCAGCCGCGCCCGACGCGTCAACGGCGCCTGCGCGACATCGACTTCACGCGCCCGACGAAGTTCACGCCCGACCAGGAGCGCCGCCTGGAGCGCGCGTACAAGAGCTTCTGCCGCAGCGCCGCGACGAGACTGTCTGCGGAGCTACGCTCGACGATCTCCATCGAGCTCGTCGACACCGTCCAGCTGACGTGGGCCAACGCGCTGGACGCGCTGCCGGTGCGTGCGGTGGCCGGCGTCGTCGAGGTCGCGCCGATCGAAGGTCGAATCCTGCTCAGCGTCGAGCTGGCGTTGCTGCTCGGTCTGCTCGAGCCCGTGTTGGGCGGCCAGCCCGACGGGCAGCCCGCCGAGCGCTGGCTGACCGACGTCGACCGCGCGCTCGCGCGGCGCATCTTTCAGACCCTGCTCGACGAGCTGTCGATCTCCTTCAACGACCTTGCCGAGCTGCAGTTTCGGTTGCTGGACCTCGAGACCGAGCGTGCGCCGACCCAGCTCGCGCCGCTGAGCGAGCCGACGCTCGCCATGACCTTCGACTGCAAGCTCGGCGAGATGGCGTCGACGATCATGCTGCTCATCCCGCACCGCGCGGTCGAGCCTGTGCTGCGAAGCGCCGGCGGCACGCAACACGACGCCGCGCTGGCAGCCGACGCAGCCGTGGCTGTCGAGGCCGCGATGTCTGACGTCGTCGTCGAACTGCGCGCGGAGGTCGGCTCGGTGGACATGTCGCTGCAGCGCGTGCTCGGGCTGCGCCCGGGTGACATCCTGCGCCTCGACGGCACGGCCGAGGAGGGAGCGGTGACGCTCTTTGCCGACAACGTCGCCCTGCAGCGCGCGAAGCTCGGGCGCAACGGGCGCCGCCGCGCCGTCGGCGTCATGGGACCCGTCGAGGACGACGATCGATGACCACCGACGACGTGCCCATCCGCATCGGCGAAGCGATCGCCGCCGCTGTCGCGGGGCTGCTGGAAGCCCGCTGCCCCGGCGGCGTCACGGCGCACGCGCCCGTCGTGGAGGGGCGCGAGGCAGAACCCGTCGCGGACATCGCGCTGCCCGTGCTGGTGGCCGACGGCTCCGACGCCGGCGGTGGCACCCTCTTCTACATGCCGCTGCCCGCGGTACGGGCGCTGGCGGCCGCGCTGATCGGCGTTGATCCGGCGGCCGCCGATCCGGATCCGGACACCGAGCTGACCGAGCTCGAGCTGTCGGGCGCCGGCGATGTCGCCGACGAGATCATGGCTGGCGCCGCCGCTGCGATGAGCACGGTGACGCGTGAGGAGGTCAAGCTCGTCGCAGCCCAGACGCGCGTCATCGCGACCGCCGCCGAGGTGCTGGCGGCGAGCGATCCCGCGAGCACGGTCGTCTCCGTCTCGATCGACCTGCTCGGCCACCCGTGCCGGCTCGTGCAGCTCATTCCGCAGGCGCTGCTCGAGCGCGCCCGCGGGGCCAGCGCGCTCGACGAGCCGATTCCGGGCAGCGCCGCGCTCGAGCGTCCGGGGCGATCGGTGGAGTTGCTGGGCGGCGTCGGCTTGCGCGTCGCGGTCGAGCTTGGCCGCGCGCGGATGACGATCCGGCGCGCCTCGAACCTCGCACCGGGCGCGGTCGTCGAGCTCGATCGCGACCTCGAGGATCCCATCGACCTCTACGTCAACGGCCGGCGTTTCGCCACGGGGCAGCTCGTGACCCTCGACGGCGGCGAATGGGCCGTCAGGATCGACTCCGTGGCGTTCTCGCCCAGCGACTGATCCACAACGCCTCAAGCTCGTAGCGGCGGATGCCGATGACCGACGTGTCAGATGGCCACCGACGCCCCCGAGACCACCCAGCTCGTCCCACAGCGCTCAGCGCCCCTGGGGGGCCGCCAGAAGGCGGCGATCCTGCTCGTGGGCCTCGGCTCCGAGCGCGCGGCCGAGATCTTCCGCCACCTCGCCGAGGACGACATCGAGGCGCTGTCGCTCGACATGGCCAACCTGCAACAGGTTCCCGCCGAAGTGTCGACCGAGATCTGGAGCGAGATGGTCGGGACATGTCTCGCCGAGGACTACCTCGCCGAGGGCGGAGTCGACTTCGCCCGCGACGTGCTCGAGCGCGCGGTCGGTCCGGACCGGGCGCGAGACATCCTGGCCCGCCTGAGCGCGGCGATCGAACGCCGCCCGTTCGAGTTCCTGCGCCGCACGCCGCCCGAGCAGATCCACGCCTTCCTGCGCAACGAGGCGCCGCAGACGATCGCGCTCGTGATCGCCAACCTGCACACCGATCTCGCCGCGCAGGTGCTCGCGCTGCTCGACCCTGAGGAGCAGGCGCGGGTCGCGGTGCGCATCGGCACGATGCGAGAGACGTCGCCGGAGGTCGCACGGATCGTCGAGAACGTGTTGCGACAGCGCGTGTCGAACGTCATCTCGGAGGAGTACGCCGTCGCAGGCGGCGTCGCGTCGCTCGCACAGATCCTCAACCACACCGATCGCGGTACCGAGCGCAACGTGCTCGACTCACTTGCTGAAGTGGCCCCGGAGCTCGCCGACGAGGTGCGCCTGCTGCTGTTCACGTTCGAGGACATCATCAAGCTCGACGATCGGTCGATCCAGCTCATCCTCAAGGAGGTCGACTCCAAGGACCTCGGAGTCGCGCTGCGCGGCGTGGCCAAGGAGGTCCAGTCGCGGATCTACTCCAACATGTCCGAACGCGGCGGCGAGATGCTCGCCGAGGAGATCGAGTTCATGCTGCCGCAGAAGCGCACGGTCGTCGAGGAGGCGCAGGGGCGCATCGTCGCGGTCGTCCGCCGCCTGGAGGAGGACGGTGGGATCGTCATCAGCCGAGGCGGCGATGACGACCTCCTCTGAAGCCGCGCAGCCCGTCGCGCTGGACGAGCTCGAGCAGCTCGGACCAGCGCCGTCGCAGGATCCCGCGCAAGCCGCCGAGGCCGTCATCGAGGCCGCCCGCGCCGAGGCCGACGCGCTGCGCGCGAGTGCCGTCGAGGATGGCTTCACCGAGGGCCTACGCCGTGGGCGCGAGGAGACCGCCGCGTCGCTGGTCCCCGCCGCCGATGCGCTGCGCGACGCGCTGATGGAGGCGATCTCCGCACGTGAGGAGATCCTCGCCGGCGTGGAGATGTGCGCGGCGCAGCTGGCGATCTCGATCGCCGAGAAGATCGTTGTCGGCACGCTGGAGGTGGCGCCCGAGCGCGTCGTCGACGTCGTGCGCGGCGCGCTGCGCGGGCTGCTCGGCAGCGAGCGGATCATCGTCTGCGTCCATCCCGACGACATCGATCTCGTGCGCGCCGCCGGCCTGGAGCACGCCGACGCGCACATCGAGATCTACGCCGAGCGGCGCGTCGCACGCGGCGGGGTGCTCGTGCGCACGGCGGTGGGGGAGGTCGACGGCCGCATCGAGACGAAGCTCGACGCCGTCCGCGCGCTCGTCGCGGCGGAGCTGCGCGCGTGATCGAGCGCCTCATCCGCTGCGCGGAGCTGATCGCCAACGGCGACCTGCATGAGCGCCGCGGGCGCGTCGACGACCTCATCGGGCTCGTCGTCGAGGCGACGGGCCTGGAGGCCGAGGTCGGCGAGGTCTGCACCATCGAGGGCGGCCGGCGGCGACCGTCGGTTCCCGCCGAGGTCGTCGGCTTCCGCGCCGGCCGCACGCTGCTCATGCCGCTCGGCGACATCCAGGGGATCGGCCCCGGTCATGCGGTGCTGGCGACCGGCCGCCCGGTGCGCGTGCCTGTCGGCAACGAGCTGCTCGGCCGCGTGATCGACGGTCTCGGTCGCCCGATCGACGACCTCGATCGCGAGCTGCCGCTCGACGCGCGCTCGACACAGGCGTCTCCGCCCGCCTCGCTTTCGCGGCCGCGGATCAGCGAACGGGTGTCGCTCGGCGTGCGTGCGTTCGACGCGCTCGTGCCCTGCGGGCGCGGCCAGCGGATCGGGATCTTCGCCGGCTCGGGCGTCGGCAAGTCCTCGCTGCTGGGGATGATCGCGCGCTCCTGCGCGGCCGACGTCATCGTCATCGGCCTCGTCGGCGAGCGCGGACGCGAGGTGCGGGAGTTCATCGAGCGCGATCTCGGCGACGCGCTGTCGCGCAGCGTCGTGGTGGTCGCGACGTCCGACGAGCCTGCCTTGCTGCGGATCAAGGCCGCGTTCACGGCCACGACGGTGGCCGAGCACTTCCGTGCCCAGGGCCTGGACGTCATGTTGATGATGGATTCCGTGACGCGCGTGGCGATGGCGCAGCGCGAGGTCGGGCTCGCGATCGGCGAGCCGCCCGCGACGCGCGGCTACACGCCCTCGGTCTTCGCCCTGCTGCCGCGGCTGCTCGAGCGCACCGGCACCTCGCTGGAGGGGACGATCACCGCGTTGTACACGGTGCTCGTCGACGGCGACGACTTCAACGAGCCGATCGCCGACGCGGTGCGGTCGATCCTCGACGGTCACGTCGTGCTCGATCGCGCGCTCGCGCATGCCGGCCATTATCCGGCGATCGACGTGCTCGGCAGCGTCTCCCGCCTCGAGGGCGAGGTGACGTCACGCGAGGTCCGCGAGGCGGGTCGCCGCGTGCGCTCCCTGCTGGCGGCGCATCGCGAGAAGGCCGACCTGATCTCGATCGGGGCCTATCAGCCCGGCAGCGACGCGCTCGTCGACGAGGCGCTCGCCAAGCGCACCGCGATCGAGGAGTTTCTCTGCCAGCGCGCCGACGAGCCGAGCACGGCCGAGGAGGCCGATGCCGCTCTGCGTGTGCTGGCCGGCGCAGCGCCGTCGGTCGACGACATCGCGTCCACGGCGATCGAGCTGGCGCCGGCGCTCACTCGCTCCGGCGCCAGCGCGCTGCCTCCGCTGCACCTGAGCATCTGACCCACCTTCAGATCCGGCGCCCACCGCCGATGACGGGTTCGTGAGCACTCGTCCATTTCAGTTTCGTCTCGAGCGCGTCCGCGCGCTTCGCGAGCGCGCCGAGCAGTGCGCGTCCGAGCAGCTTGCCGCCAGCCTCGCGCACCAGCGCGACAGCGAGCAGCAGCTTCGTGCCGCCGCCGAGCGCGTCGCACAGGCGCGCCATGCGCGCCGCGGCGTCGTCCATGCCAGCGGGGCGGGGCTGCTGTCGATGCAGGCCTACCTGGAGCGCACGCAGCGCGCCGAGCAGGCCGCGGCGGTCCTTCTCGGCCGCCGCGAGGCGGACGTCGACGCCCGCCGCGAGGCGCTCGTCCACGCCGCTCGCGAGCATCGCGCGCTCACCCGCCTCGAGGAGCGCCGGCGCCAGGAGCACGCGCTCGAGGGCGCCCGCGCCGAGGGCGTCGTGATGGATGAGGTCGCGCTGACGATGCATCGCCGGAGCATGAGCCTGTGAGCGTCGATGCGACGGTCGCCCGCGTCAGCGAGCTCGCCGTGCTGCTGACCTTCGCACCCGCCGCGGCCGCAGCGCCGGTCGCCGCGCCCGCGCCGGCCACCGCCGCCCCGTTCGGAACACAGCTCGCGGGTGCGATGGCGCCGGCCGAGGCCGGCGCCACGACCCCTGGCGCGACGCCCTTCGCCGCCGAGATCTCGGCCGCCGCGACGCGCCACGGCGTCGACCCCAAGCTGCTGACCGGCCTGATTCGCGCGGAGTCGAACTTCGATCCCAACGCGGGGAGCCACGCCGGCGCGCAGGGGCTGGCGCAGCTCATGCCCGGCACCGCGGCCGGCCTGGGCGTCACCAACCCGCTGGACCCCGTGCAGTCGATCGAGGGTGGCGCGCGCTATCTGCGCCAGCAGCTCGACCGCTTCGGCGGCGACCCCGCGAAGGCGCTCGCCGCCTACAACGCGGGCCCCGGCGCCGTCGAGAAGTTCGGCGGCGTGCCGCCCTACGAGGAGACGCAGAGCTATGTACGCCGCGTGCTCGGCTACGCCCAGGGGACGACCGCATGAGCGAGCGCAGCACGACCCCGCCCCTGAGCAGCGCGCTCGCGCCCTCCGCGGCCCCGAAGACCCCGTCGCGCCACGCTTCGCAACGCGCGGGCGAGGAGTTCGGATCGCACCTCGATCGCGAGCTGGCGCCGCCGGAGCGCGAGCCGGCCCGGCGCGCCGGGCGCGAGCGCCGCACCCCGGACCTGAGCACCGGCGAGCACGAGCGGCGCTTCCCGCGCTCGTCCGCGCCCGTCGGCCCGGCCACCGCCGTCTCCAGCAGCCCATCGGGCGAGACCCCGCCGCCCACCCCCGTCCCCGCGCCCGCGTCCGCGGCGGACGCCGCTGTGGCGGTCGTGAGCGGCGCCACTGCGTCCGTCCCCGCCGCGGCTGCGTCCGCGGTACCCGCCGCTCCTACGCCCGAGGCCAGCGCGACCGCTGCGCAGAGCGTCCCGCCCGCAGCCGCGACAGACCCGCTGCATGCGCTGGACGCGGGTGCGACGACCGCTCGGCAGCAGGCGTTCGGAAGTGCGCAGCCGCCCGGCGCGCAGCCCGCGGGCGCACAGCCCGCATCCGCGCTGCCTTCATCCGCGCAGCCCGCATCCGCGCTGCCTTCATCCGCGCAGCCCGCATCCGCGCAGCCCACGTCCGCCGCCACCGCATCGCTGGCCACCGCGGCCGCTGCGGCCATCGCGGCGACCGCCTCCGCGACTGCTGCGACCGCTGCGACCGCTGCGACCACCACGACGGCGGCTGTCACGGCGACGGCAGCAGCGTCCGCCACGACGGCTGCCGCCGGAGAGGCCACGAGCGCGTCCACCGGCCCGCCCGCGGCGCCACCCTCGCCGCCGGCCGCCCCCAGCGACCCCGCCGCTTCCGCCTCGCCGCAGGCAGCCGCCGGGCCGAGCGCGGATGCCAAGCAGGGCGGATCTGATCGTCACCCCGGCGGCCCGCCGGCGTCCGTCCCGGCCGCGCAGCCCGCCGCGGCCTCACAGCCTGCCGGCGTCACGCCCCCCGACGCGAGCGCGCAGCCCGCCGCGGCCTCACAGCCTGCCGCCGTCTCGCCGGCCGCCGCGCCCGCGCAGCAGCCCGCCGCGCCCGCGTCGCCGCCTGCCGGAGACGTCGCGGTCGCCAGCGGCCAGCCGATCCCCGCCTCGCAGACCTCCGCGCCGGCGCCCCCGCCCACACAGGCGGCCGAGGCGCGCGGCGGAGTGCCGCTCTCCGACGCCGCGCATACCGTCCGCCTGACGATCTCGGCAGCGCGCGCGCAGGGCGTCAGCCACGTGCGGATCGCGCTGCGGCCCGCCGAGCTCGGTGGCATCGAGATCATGCTCGCGCACGGTCCGGCTGGTCTCTCGGCGACGGTCACGGCCGACAGCGCCCATGCCGCGCAGGCGCTCCAGCGCGCCGCCGACGAGCTGCAGCGCACCCTCGCCGGCCAAGGCGTGAACCTCGTCTCGCTCGAGATCGGCGTGGCCAGCGACGACGCCGCCGCACGCGGGCGTGAAGAACGGCGCGCATCGGCCGATGACCGCGGGACGCGCCACAACGGCGCGACCGGCCCCGAGACCGACACCCCCACTGCCGCGAAGACGCTCGAGCTGCCGACCGGCGTGCTCGTCGACGTCCTCGCCTGACGAGCGAAAGCGAGATCCATGCCCACCGTCCCGAACACGACCGCGCCCACCGGCACCACCCCCGCCAGCAGCACGGTCGGCGCCACGAGCGCGACCCTGGGCAAGGACGACTTTCTCAAGCTGCTCGTCGGCCAGCTCAAGAACCAGGACCCGCTCAACCCGACGAGCGACACCGACTTCATCGGCCAGATGGCGCAGTTCTCCCAGCTCGAGCAGACGACGAACATGGCCTCGGTCAACGAGCAGCTCGTCTCTCAGCAGCGCGGCGCGCGCGCCGTCGCTCTGCTCGGCCGCACCGTCACCTACCCCGACGCCAACGGCGCCCTCACCACCGGAACGGTGGAGCGCGTCGAGTGGGCCGATCACCAACCCTCCCTCACCGTCGGCGGTGTCGCCGGAATCAACCCCGACGCCGTCACCGCCGTCCAGTAATCCAACGGAAGGAACCATCCCGATGCTCCGCAGCATGTTCTCCGCGATCAGCGGACTGAAGTCCCACCAGACGATGCTCGACGTCACGGCCAACGACATCGCCAACGTCAACACGATCGGCTTCAAGGCCGGCCGCACCACCTTCAAGGACTCGCTCGCCCAGATGCAGTCCGGCTCGGCCGCCCCGAACGCCGTCCAGGGCGGCTCCAACGCACGCCAGGTCGGTCTAGGCGTGCAGCTGGGCTCGATCGACAACCTCATGCAGGGCGGCGCCCTGCAGACGACGGGCAACGCACTCGACCTCGCCGTCCAGGGCGACGGCTGGTTTCGCGTCGGCACCGGCGGCGCACCCCCGGCCGTCCCGACGGCCTTCCAGTACACGCGTGCCGGCAACTTCACGGCCAACGAGCAGGGCTACCTCGTCACGCAGGACGGCGCGTACGTCATGGGCCGCACCGCGGCAGGCGGCGGCGGCGCGGACACCTACCTGCAGGTCCCGGCGGGCGCGGCGAACGTGGCGATCGGCCAGGACGGCTCGATGAGCTACGACGACGCGGCTGGTGTCTCCACCGTCGCGGGCTACGTCTCGCTTGCGAAGTTCTCCAACGAGTCCGGCCTCGAGCGCAGCTCCTCGAACCGCTGGAACGCGAGCGCCAGCTCGGGTGCCGAGCAGGTCGGGACGCCCGGCGCCGGCTACGGCCTCACGGCATCGGGGGCGGTCGAGATGTCCAACGTCGACCTCGCCTCCGAGTTCACCAACATGATCACCGCTCAGCGCGGGTTCCAGGCCAACTCCCGTGTGATCAGCACGGCGGACGAGATCCTTCAGGATCTCGTGAACCTCAAGCGGTAGATCGCCAAGCGTCGGCGCGGCGGAGCGGGCATCGAGGGATCCCCTCCGCCCGCGCCGACAACTCCGGCGCACGCGAGTCTCCCTCAGCTCATGATCGTCCTACACCGGCTCGCCCACGAAGCGGAGCCCTTTCACCTCAATCCCGACCTGATCGTCACGGTCGAGGCCTGTCCCGACACCGTCCTGATGCTCGCCACCGGGGCGCGCATGGTCGTATGCGAGGACCCGGCGACCGTGGCGCGCGCCATCCTGCAATGGAAGGCCGACGTCCGGCGCGCCGCGTTGCACGTGCTGAACACTGAAGATCACGGTGCGCCGGCCGATCACGCCCGGTCATGAACAAGGCATCATCGATCATCGGCCTCGTCCTCGCGATGGCCGGCATCGGCATCGGCGCCACGATGGAGGGCGCGCCGGTCATGGTGGTGCTCAACGTGCCGGCGATGCTGATCGTGCTCGGCGGGACGCTCGGGGCGACCATCTGTGGCACGAGCATGGATCGCGTCAAGGCGATCCCGAAGCTCTGGATGAAGGCCTGCAACGCCGAGGTCTTCGACCTGCGCGGGCGGGTCAGCGAGCTCGTCGGGTACGCCGAGAAGGCGCGCCGCGACGGCCTGCTGGCGCTCGACGAAGGGCTGAGCGAGGTCGAGGACGAGTTCATGCGCCGCGGCCTGCAGCTCGTCGTCGACGGCACCGACCCCGATGTCGTCGCCGAGGTGCTCGACGCCGAGGTCGAGTCGATGACCCGCCGCCACTCCGGCGGCGTGCAGCCGTTCGACAAGGCCGGCGGCTTCGCGCCGACGATGGGCATCATCGGCACGGTGTTCGGGCTGGTGCACGTGCTCCAGAACCTCGACAAGCCCGAGACGCTCGGCCCCTCGATTTCGGCGGCGTTCATCGCCACGCTGCTCGGCGTTGCGACGGCGAACGTCGTCTTCCTGCCGCTTGCCAACCGGCTCAAGCAGCTCTCGGCGGCGGAGAAGGAGTACCGCATGCTCACGCTCGAGGGGATCCTCGGCATCCAGGCCGGCGACAACCCGCGCGTGCTGGCTGACAAGCTGCTGACGTTCGTCCCGCCGGCCCAGCGCGAGGCGGCCGCCGAGAAGAAGGACGCACCGGCCAAGGGCGCGGCCGCCGAGCCCGACGCCGCGCTGGCGGCGTAGGCCCATGGCCGCCCACCGCGCCGGGCGCCGCCGCTCTCACCACGAGGAGGAGCACGAGAACGAGGAACGCTGGCTGCTGACGTACGCCGACATGATCACGCTGCTCATGGTGCTGTTCATGGTGCTGTTCGCGATGTCCTCGGTGAACACGGCGAAGCTCGAGAAGCTGTCTGCCTCGCTCAGCGAGGCGATCTCGGGCAAGATCGTCACCGGTGGCCCCTCGATCCAGGAGACGGGGGCGGCCGACAGCACGAAGCCCGCCGCGCCGACGGCCGCGATCCCGCCGATCCAACCCGTCGTCGAGAGCGAGTCTTCCAAGGGCACGCCGCCCGGCGGCCAGGCGGCCTCCGCCAATCGCGAAGAGGAGAACTTCCGCAAGCTCAAGCAGGAGATCGACACGTACGCCAGCGAGCACGGCATGCAGGCGTCGCTGCAGACGCGCGTCGCGCGGCGCGGGCTCGTCATCCGGCTGCTGACCGATCGCGTGCTGTTCGCGAGCGGTGCAGCGCGGCTCGAGCCGGCTTCACGCGGGCTGCTGTCCGCGCTCGCCCGCCTGCTCAAGGCGGAGGTGCGCCATCCGATCATCGTCGAAGGCCACACCGACAAGCGCGCGGTCAACACCGCGCAGTTTCCGACGAACTGGGAGCTGTCGACGACGCGCGCGACGCAGGTCGTGCGCTACCTCATCGACCAGCGCGTCCCCGCGCGCCGGCTCCAGGCAGCCGGCGTGGCAGCACAACGTCCACTCGCCTCCAATGAGAGCGAGAGCGGCCGATCACGCAATCGACGCGTCGAGATCGTCCTCGCGCGTCTGAACACTCCCTCGACCTCCCAGGACGGACCCTGACCATGGCCTCAAAGCTCAAGATCGTGATCCCCGTCGTGCTGCTGCTCGTGCTCGGCGGCGTCTACAAGTTCGTCATCGCCAAGCCCGCCGCGGTCGCCAAGCCGAAGATCGCCGGCACCGTGTACGTGCTGCCCAAGGAGTTCCTCATCAACCTCGCCGAGGGCCGCTTCGCCAAGCTCGGCGTCGGCCTCGTGCTCGACGAGCACGACACGAGCCTGATCCCGAAGGGGGGCGGCCACGGGGCCGCAGTCACCCCTCCCGAAGGCTTCGGTCCGCTGCCCCAGGAGGCCGTGATCCGCGACATCATCACCGACACGCTGACCGATCGCGACGCCCGCAACCTCGTCGAACGCCACGGCCGAGAGCGGCTCAAGAAGCGGATCATGGCGCAGGTCGACAAGCACACCGACGTGCACCTCGAGGACGTCCTCTTCACCGACGTCGCCGTCCAGTAGGAGGAACAACATCATGGAGAACCAACTTCAGCGCCTGCACGACGTCCCGGTGGAGCTCGCGGTCGAGATCGGCCGCACGCGCATGACCATCGGCGAGACGCTCGCGCTGGTCCCCGGATCGATCGTCTCGCTCAACCGCCTGGCCGGAGAGCCCGTGGATCTGCTGGTCAACGGACGGCCGATCGCGCGCGGCGAGGTCGTCGTCGTCGACGAGGAGTTCGGCCTGCGCGTGACGGAGATCGTCGCGGCCGTCGCGCCGGCGCCGCTGCGCGAGGCGGGCTGATGCACGCGCCGCCTGTCGACGCATAGCACACGCCCTCAAGGTATGCGGGGGTGAGGTCGATGACGAGATCGACTCTTCCCTCGGAGTCTCCCTCGCATGAACTGCAGCCGATCCCTCCACGGGGCGGCGGCGGCTGGCTTCTGCGCGCTTCTCATGGCGCCCGCCGCCCTCGCCTCCACCTCCACCACAGCCACCGGCGAGAACACGCCGCTGGACCTCGAACGGCCGTCACCTGCCGTCGAGCACAGCAGCGGCGGCGGCGGAATGGTGCGCACGATCGTCGGCCTGGCGGTCGTCATCGGCGTCATCTACGGCCTGCACTGGATCCTCAAGCAGGTCAAGTCCGGTCGCGAGCAGCGCTCGACCGGCAGCGGGCTGGACGCGCTCTCGATGCTGCAACTCGCCCCCGGACGCGCGCTTCACCTCGTCCGTTCGGGCAGCGAGGTCGTGCTCGTCGGAAGCGCTGAGCACGGCGTCACGCCGATCCGCGTCTACAGCGAGGAAGAGGCCGACGCGCTCGGGCTGTTGCCTGCGACCGGCGGCCACGACGACGGCGGTCCGGATCCCATGCGGTCCGCCCCCGGCTCGCCTCCCGGGCTGATCGGCCTCGTCGGCGCCATGCGGCGCTGGACGGTGCGCAGATGAACGAGCTCACCGGCGACGGTGGCAATGCCATCGAGATCCTCCTGCTGCTCGCAGGGATCACGCTCGTGCCGGCGCTGCTGTTCTGCGTCACCGGCTTCACCCGCATCATCATCGTCCTGGGCTTCATCCGCTCCGCGCTGGGCACGCCCACCGCGCCGCCGAACCAGGTGCTCGTCGGTATCGCCTTCTTCCTGACGATCTTCGTCATGTCGCCGACGCTCAGCGAGGTCAAGAAGACGGCCTGGGAGCCCCTGCAGGACGACAAGATCACGCAGGTGCAGGCGCTCAAGCGCGCCGAGCTGCCGATGCGCGAGTTCATGTTCAAGCAGACCCGCGAGACCGACGTGGCGCTGTTCGCCAACCTCGCGAAGATCGAGCGGCCCAAGACGCGCAAGGACATCCCGACGGAGGTCCTGATCCCCGCCTTCATCCTCTCCGAGCTGAAGACGGCGTTTCAGATCGGCTTTCTGATCTTCCTGCCGTTTCTCGTGATCGACATTGTCGTGAGCTCGACGCTGATGTCGATGGGGATGGTAATGCTGCCCCCGGTCTTCATCGCCCTGCCGTTCAAGATCCTGCTGTTCGTCCTGGTCGACGGGTGGAACCTCGTCACCGAATCGATCGTCCGGAGCTTCGGCTGACGCCATGGACGAGGGCTCCGTCGTCGACCTCACGATGCGCACGCTCGAGCTGTCGCTCAAGCTCGCGATGCCGCTGCTGATGGCGGGCCTCGTCGTCGGGCTGATCGTCAGCGTCTTTCAGGCCGTCACGCAGATCCAGGAGATGACGCTGTCGTTCATCCCGAAGATCCTCGCGATGGTCGTCGTCATCATGGTCCTGGGGCCGTGGATGCTCGGCCAGCTGACGAGCTACACGCGCGAGCTGTACGGCTCGATCCCGGAGCGGGTCGGGCGATGAACACCAACGAGATCCTGCGCCAGTTCGGCGAGAACCAGGTCGCCGGATTCCTGCTCGTGCTCGGCCGCATCGGACCGCTGTTCGTGCTCGCGCCGCTGTTCTCCTCGAACATGATCCCCGGGCGCGCCAAGGGCCTGTGCGCCCTCGCGCTGACCCTCGGCATCGCGCCGATCGCGCTGGGCAAGCGCGAGATCCCGCTCGACATCCTGGGCTACGCGGAGCTCATGTTCAAGGAGATCCTCGTCGGGGTGGCGTTCGCCTTCGCGCTCGGCGCGCTGTTCGCCGCCGTCAGCACGGCGGGCGCGTTCATCGACACCCTCATCGGCTTCTCCTACGGCTCGCTCGTCGACCCGATCACCGGCAACCAGAGCTCGGTCCTCACGCAGGCCTACACCCTCGTCGGAGTCCTCGTGCTGATCGCGATCGGCGGCGACCAGCTCATGATCAGGGGACTGGCGCGCTCCTACGACCTCGTGCCGCTGCTCGACGCCCCCGCGCTGGCGTCGCTCGTCGGCGGCGTGCAGACCGCGTTCTCCCAGGTCTTCCGGTCGGCGCTCGAGCTTTCCGCCCCCGTCGTGCTGGCGATCGTCATCACGGACGCCGCCTTCGGCGTCGTCTCGCGCGTCGTGCCGCAGCTCAACGTCTTCGCCGTCGGCTTCCCCGCCAAGGTCACCGTCGGGCTGCTGGTCATCAGCGTCTCGCTGCCGTTCACCGCCGGCTGGATGGCCGACGAGCTGGAGCGCTCGGTCTCGACCGCGCTGCGGAGCCTGAGCTGATGGCGGACAAGACCGAGAAGGCAACGCCCAAGCGCCGCGAGGAGGCGCGCAAGAAGGGCCAGGTCGCAAAGTCACAGGATCTCGGCGGCGCCGTCGGAATGCTGGCCGCGCTGATGTCGCTCACCGCGCTGGGGCCGGCGGCCTGGGGTCACATGCGCGACGCGATGCTCACCTCGCTCTCGCTCATCGCGACGCCCGATGTCGTCGACCAGCAGGGCTTCGGCGAGGTGCTGCGCTCGGCGATGACCGACGCCGCCCTGGCGTTCGGCCCGATCGCGGCCGTCTGCCTCGTCGCCGGCGTCATCACGGGGGTGCTGCAGGTCGGCTGGAAGCCGAGCGCCCAGGCGCTCAAGCCCGATCCCAAGCGGATCAACCCGCTGAAGGGCGCCAAGAACCTCTTCGGTATGCATTTTCTCTTCGAGTCCGCCAAGACCGTCGCGAAGTTCGCCGCCGTCGGCGCGATCGCGGGCATGGCGCTGATCGGCCAGATCGACGAGCTCGGCTCGCTCGTCGGCCTGCCGCCCGAGGAGCTCCTCGCGCGCGGCGCCATCACGATCCTCGGCATCGCCCAGAAGGCCGGCCTCGCCTACCTCGTGATCGCCGCGATCGATTACGCCTGGCAGCGCTACCGCCATGAGAAGGGCCTGAAGATGGACATGGAGGAGATCAAGCAGGAGTTCAAGGGGCAGGGCGTCTCCCCTGAGGTCCGCGCGGCGATCCGCCGGCGCCAGATGCAGGGCGCGCGGGCGCGGATGATGGACGCGGTCCCCGGCGCCGACGTCGTCGTCACGAACCCGACGCACTACGCGGTCGCGCTGAGCTACGGCCCCGGCGCGCCGGCGCCGATCGTCGTCGCCAAGGGCCGCGACCTCATCGCCGCGCGGATCCGCACGTTGGCGGCCGAGCACGACGTGCAGATCATCCGCGATCCGCCGCTCGCGCGCACGCTGCACGCGTCCGTCGAAGTCGGCGGGCAGATCCCCGAGGAGCTCTTCGGCGCGGTGGCGCAGCTGCTCGCCTTCGTCTACCGCACGGCGGGCCGTCGCCGGCTGCAGGGCGTCGCATGAACAACCCTCTGCTGCGCAAGCTCTCCGCCCACACCGATCTGATCGCGGCGATCGGCGTCGTGATGATCGTTGGGATGCTCGTCATCCCGCTGCCGCCGTTTCTGCTCGACATCGCGATCACGCTGAATATCTCCGCCGCGCTCGCGATCGTCGTGACGACGATGTACGTGCAGAAGGCGCTGGACTTCTCGTCGTTCCCGACGCTGCTGCTGCTGACCACGCTGTTTCGCCTCGCGATCAACATCAGCGTCACGCGGCTGATCCTGCTCGAGGGCGACGCCGGCCACGTCGTGGAGGCCTTCGGAGACTTCGTCGTCGGCGGCAACGTCGTCGTGGGTCTGATCATCTTCCTCGTCCTGATCGTCATCCAGTTCGTGGTCGTGACCGCGGGCGCCGGACGCGTGGCGGAGGTCGGCGCGCGCTTCACGCTCGACGCGATGCCCGGCAAGCAGATGGCGATCGACGCCGACCTCAACTCGGGCCAGATCACCGAGGACGAGGCCCGCAAGCGGCGCGACGACGTCGGCCGCGAAGCCAGCTTCTACGGCGCGATGGACGGCGCTTCGAAGTTCGTCAAGGGCGACGCGATCGCGGCGGTGTTGATCGTCCTCATCAACCTCATCGGCGGGATCATCGTCGGCGTCCTGCAGCAGGGCATGACGTTCGGCGATGCCGCGGCGCACTTCTCGCTGCTGACCGTCGGTGACGGCCTCGCCGCCCAGATCCCGGCGTTGCTCGTCTCCGTCGCGACCGGCATCATCGTCACGCGCTCGGCCTCGGAGAAGGATCTCGGCAACGACATCGCCCGCCAGATCATCGACCAGCGCAAGGCGCCGCTCGTCGCCGGCGGCGCGATCTGCATGATGGCGCTCGTACCGGGGCTGCCGAAGATCCCGTTCCTGCTCGTCGGTGGCACGTTTCTCTTCATCGCACACGCGATCAAGGACCGCCCGACGCGCGCCGAGGCCGAGCTCAGCCGCCGGGCCGAGCTCGACAACGTCCCCGCGCAGCTGCCCTCGCCGGCCGATGCCGCCGTCGGCGCGCTGGCGATCGACCCGCTCGAGCTCGCGATCGGCTTCGGGCTCGTGCCGTTCGCGGACACCGGCGCGGGCGGCACGCTGCTGGCGCGCGTCGGCGTCGTGCGCCGCCAGATCGCCGGCGAGCTCGGGATGGTCATCTCGCCCGTACGCATCCACGACGACATCGGCCTGGACTCGCACGAGTACGTCGTCAAGGTCCGCGGCTCGGAGGTCGCCCGCGGCCGGCTGATGCCCGGTCATCGTCTTGCGATGGATCCCGGCGACGCGGTCGGCGCGCTGCCCGGGGTGCCGACCGTCGAGCCCGCCTTCGGGCTGCCGGCCGTGTGGATCGCCGAGGACCAGGCGGCCGAGGCCGAGGCGCTCGGCCATACCGTCGTCGACGGCGAGTCGGTGATCGTCACGCACCTGACCGAGACGATCCGCCAGCAGGCCGCCGAGCTGCTCACCCGCCAGGAGACGCGCCACCTGCTGGACCGGCTCAAGGAGCACAACGCGGCCGTCGTGGACGAGGTCGTGCCCGACCTGCTGAGCGTCGGCGAGGTCCAGCGCGTGCTGCAGGCCCTGCTGCGCGAGGGTGTCTCGATCCGCGACCTCGGCGCGATCGTCGAGGCGATCGGCGACAAGGCCCGCGTCACCCGCGACCCGAGCCTGCTGGCCGAGTACGCGCGCCAGGCGCTGGGTCGCGCGATCACCGCACCACACGTCGATGCGGAGTCCACGCTGCGCGCCATCTCGCTCGATCCTCAAGTCGAGCAGGAAATTGCCGATGCCATCACGGTGACCACCGACGGCGAGTACCTTGCGATGGAGCCCGCGCGCGCCCAGGCACTGGTGCGCGCGTTGACCGGCCAGCAGGACTCCGCGATCGCTCGTGGCCGCCGGCCGATCCTGCTGTGTTCGGCGCGGGTGCGCCGCCATCTTCGACGGCTGTGTGAGCAGACGCTTCCGCAGCTCGCCGTCTGTTCGTATAACGAGATCGCGCCCGGCATCCGGGTCGAGACGATTGGAGTCGTGGACGCATGAGCACCGTCACGGAGTACGAGCCGCGAACCTATCGCGGCACCGATCTCGAAGAGCTTCTGCCGAAGATCCGCGAGGAGCTCGGTCCCGACGCGATCGTCGTGCGCCAGCGCGAGGGACTCGACGGCGGCGTCGCCGGATTCTTCCAGCGCCCTTGTGTGGAGGTCGTCGCACGGCGCGGCAGGCCCGGTGTGGACGCCTACGACGAGCGGGCCACGCCGGCGCCGCCGCCCGCATCCGCGCCGTCTGCGCCCGCGATCCGCGAGATCATGCGCATCGCGTCGCCGTTCGTGGATCAGCTGCAGGCCGCGGAGGCCGCCGAGGTCGCCGCGGCCGCGGCCGCGTCGGCGCTCGCCGCCGAACCCGAGCCGGAGCCCGCGGCGCCCGGGCAGGTCGTCGACGAGCACCTCGTCACGGGCGCCTACGGCACGACGGCCTACGCGGTGGCGGATTGCACGGCACCCGTGAGCGGTCGCGCATGGGAACGGCCGGTGCCAGCCGGCGAGACCGCCGGCGGCGACAGGTCCGGGCCCGGGTCCGCGCTCTCGCCCGCGTTTGAGCCCGCGCCGGCCCCGGAGCCTGTGCCCGCTGATCGCGGCCGCACCGCTGCCGCGCACGAGCTCGCGCTCATCGACGCCGGCCTCGCGCCGCGGCTCGTCGCCGAGCTCATCGACGCGACGGTCTCGCACGTCGTGCCGTTCGGCCCGAATCGGGCGCTGAAGCACGTCGTGCGCGAAGCACTCGCGCGGCGCATCCCGCTTGCGCCGGCCGTCACTCCCGGCGCGAAGGCGATCGCGTTCGTCGGCGCCGGTGGCTCGGGCAAGACGCTGTGCGCCGCCCGCATGGCCACGGCCTACGCGCGCCGTTCCGATCTCGACGTCGCCGTGATGAGCTTCGGGACGCCGGCGCGCAGAGCTGCGCTGGGAGAGCTGCTCGATCCCGGCGTCGAGGTGCTGGACGCGCGCTCGGCCGACTCGCGCTTCGCCTTCGGCGACGGTGTGCTGACGGTCATCGACACGCCCGCTGTCTCACCCGCTGCCGCCGACGAGGTCAGGGCGCTGGCCGCGGCGCTCAAGCGCCTGGGCCGACCCGAGGTGCACGTCGTGGTCCCCGCGACGCTCTCGAGCGTTGCGGTGCGCGCGGTGATCGACGGGTTCGCCGCGCTGCGCCCGACCGCGATCGTGCTCACCCATCTCGACGAGGTCGCCCACCCGGGGGCCGTCATCGACGAGGCGATCTCGCGCGCAATCCCGATCTCCTACACCAGCGACGGCAGTGCGCCGGAGGGCTTCAAGCCCACCGATCCGGCCGCTCTCGCTGCCCGCGTGCTGGCATGACCGAGCGCGGGCAGCACGGCAAGGTGGTCGTCCCGCAGCTTGGCAGCCTCCCGGCGCTCGTCGACATCGTCGCCGGTCATGCGACGGCGGTGCTGCTCGTCCGCCCGCTGCGCGGGCTCGACGAGGTCGTCGGCGACAGCGTCGGCATCGACATCGCGACCAGCCGCGGGCTGCTGCATGTCGACGCGCTCGTCGCGGGCGTTCGCGACGGCGAGTTGCTCGACCTCGAGATCGCCGACGACGGCGAGCTCGTCCAGCGACGGGACTTCGCCCGCGTGGACGCGGTCCTCGAGGTCAGCGTCGCGTCTCCGCCCGGCGGCACCGAGAAGATCGCGGCGGCGGCGGTCAACATCAGCGGCTCCGGCGCGGTCGTATCGCGCCTCGGCGGCATGGCAATCGGGGCACCGGTCAGCCTGTCGCTGCGGCTCTCTCCCGTGGAGCCGCCGATCGTGATCAGCGGCCGCATCGTGCGCGAGTTCGGCGACCACCTGCGGGCGATCCATTTCGAGCAGATGCACCGGTCCGACCGCGAGCGCATCGTGCGCTACGTCTTCGAACGCCAGCGCCTCGAGCTCCAGCGCGCCAACCGGCCATGAAGGGCAAGGACGACGCTGCAGTGGGCGAGGACAAGGCCGCGTCGGGCAAGGACAAGGCTGCATCGGGCGAGGACAAGGCTGCATCCGGCAAGGGCAAGGGCACGGCCAAGGACAAGGACAAGGGCCAGGACAAGGCCGCGTCCGGCAAGGGCAAGAAGGACAAGAAGGGCAAGAAGGGCGCCTCCGGCACATCCGTCGCCGCGGCCAGCGGCATCTGCATCGCCGGGCACCCGCGGTCGGCCAGCGGCGTGCGGCGCGCGAAGGGCCTGGGCGGGCTGCTCGGCGCCGCGCTGGCGATGATCCTCGCCCACGGCGCCCACCTGCCGCTGTTCGACGTGCTGCTGCGCGGGCTCGCCGGCGGGATCGTCGGCCAGCTCGTCTTGTGGGCGGTGGCCGTTGCCGTCGCCCGCCAGCTCGTCATCGCCGAGGTCCGGGCGCGCTACGCAGAGATCAACCGCGCCACCGCCGCCGCCGCGGCGCGCGCCGCCGACGGCGCCGGCTGATGGACCCGATCCACCCGATCCGGCCCGAGCCCGAGCAACCGGCCCCGGTCGACCCGATTCGACGTGTCCTGCGCTCGGGTGATGATCCGCCTTCCGAGCAGCGCTCGCGGCGCGAGCGGCCGCGCCCGGCCAAGCCCGCCGCGCCGCACCCCGTGGACGCCGACGGGCATCTCGACGTGCGCGCCTGAGCTGACTCAAGTTCGGTGGGGGGTGGTCGATGACGTTGGGTGCAGGCGACATGGAGTCGCCTGGGGACCATCAACCCACGTCATCAAGGAGATGAACGCATGTCCCTTCGCATCAACAACAACGTCGAAGCCTTCAACACCCATCGTCAGCTGGTTGGTTCGGCCGACAAGATGGCCAAGTCGATGGAGCGTCTGAGCTCGGGCTCGCGCATCAACCGTTCCGCGGACGACGCGGCCGGCCTCGCCATCAGCGAGGGCATGCGCGGTCAGATCAAGGGTCTGGCCCAGGCACAGCGCAACGCGCAGGACGGCGTCTCGCTCGTGCAGACCGCGGAGGGCGCCCTCAACGAGGTGCACTCGATGCTGCAGCGCGTCCGTGAGCTGAAGGTTCAGTTCGACAACGGCACGCTGGCCACTGGCGACAAGGCCGCAATCGCCGCCGAGGCCAAGCAGCTGACCGACGAGATCAGCGACGTGAAGGCCAACACGAAGTTCAACAACATCTCGCTGCTTGCCGCGGGCACGATCTCGCTGCAGGTCGGCGCCAACGGCAGCGCCAGCGAGCAGATCGACGTCGCGACGACCGACCTGACCGGCGGCGCCATGGCCGCTGTCCTCACGGGCACGGCGACTAGCTCGACGAGCTTCGCGACGATGACGATCGACGAGGTCGACGCCGCGATCACCGAGGTCTCCACGCAGCGTGCGAGCCTCGGCTCGGTGCAGAACCGTCTGGATCACCGCATCGCGGGCCTCGCGAACTACCAGGAGAACCTGATCTCCGCCGAGAGCCGTATCCGCGACGTGGACATGGCTCAGGAAATGGTCGAGTTCACGAAGTCGCAGATCCTGCAGCAGGCCGGCACGAGCATGCTCTCGCAGGCCAACCAGGCACCGCAGTCGGTCCTGTCGCTGCTGCGCTAGTCATCCGGTTCAGCACGAACCCTGGTTCAGCACGAACCTGACTCGCACAAACGGGCGGCCCACACGGGCCGCCCGTCTTGCGTTCTGCTCGCGCCGTCAACCGCGGTCCAGGCGACGGCTCAAGTTCGCGCTCCTGGCGCCGACTAATCAGGCAGCGATGAATCCGCGCGCCAGCATCGAGACCTTCCTCCCGCGACGGACGGCGCGCGTATGAGCGTGCAGGACGTCCTCATGCGTATCGCGGCGATCCAGGGAGGGCTCATCCCGCCGGGACCCGCCGCACCGCCGTCGACCGCCGCGGCCGGGACCGACGGCACGTTCTCGCAGCTCCTGCAGGGCGCGGGGCCGACGGGCGCCACGTTGCCAGCCTCCGTCGTGCCGGCCGGCGCCGGCGGCTCCGCCCTGCTCGCCGCCGTGCAGCGCGAGGTTGGCGTCGCCGAGCAGCCGCCCGGCTCCAACGACGCACCGCGGATCGCCCAGTACCGCCAGGCGACCGCCGGCAGCGGCGTCGGCCCCTGGTGTGCCTACTTCACCTCCTGGGCCGCGCGCGAGGCCGGCATGCCGCTCGGCGACAGCGGCCAGGGCTTCGGCTCCGTCGACGCCCTCTATTCCTGGGCGCAGCAGTCCGGTCGCGCCGTTCCCAACGGTCCCGGCGTCGTCCCGCGCCCCGGCGACCTCGTCGTCTGGGACGAGCACATCGGCGTCGTCGAGGCCGTGCTGCCCGACGGCTCGGTGCAGACGATCGAGGGCAACTCGTCAGACCAGGTTTCACGCCGCACGCACGAGGCGAGCAGCGCGCTCGGCTACGTGCGCATGGGGTAGACCCGGGCGAACTGACATCAGACCGCGGCGAGGAACTCGCCGACGGCGGGCTCGTTCCTGTACGGCGCGAGGCGGCGGGCGACGGCGTGTAGTCCTCGTGTGACGCGCCTGGAGTCCAGGTCGGCGGCTGCGGCGGCCGCCTGCGACGCGACGGCGGCGCTCTCGTCGATCTTGCGCTGCTGCGCGAGGACGTCGGCGAGCCCCACGATGTAGAGGGCGTGGTTGCGTGGATAGTCGACCGGATCACTGAGCGCGAGCCCGGCGCACGCGGCCTCCTCGGCCGCCGCGGTGTCGCTGAGCGTCAGTGCGACGAAGCGCTCATTCGAGGTGTAGTCCGCCTCGGCGTACCACTCCAGCCAGTACGGGTCGTCGTCGTGGCGCGTCTGGACCAGCTCGCGGGCGCGACGCAGGCTGGCGCGCGCACGTGTGGCGTCGCCTGCACCGGCGTGGCCCAGCGCCTCCCGGGCGAGCAGCAGCGACGTCAGGCGTGGCGTGGCGGCAGTTCCGGCGACGCGCTGCGTCCGTCGCGAGCGCGATCACCTCCCGTGGCCGGCGATGATCGGACGCCTGTCGCGCCATCGCCGCCATCGTGATGGCGGCGAGCGGACCAGACTCCGAAAGCCGGTACCAGTGCAGAGCCTCGAGCCACCAGCGACGCGCGTCGTCGTGCTCGCCGGCGTCGAACGCCGTCTCACCCGCGCGGCCGGCAGCCTGGCCGACGAGCTCCCGCAGTGCCTGCCCAGTCGGCGGGCTGTAGCTGGCGCGCTCGACGAACCCGCGCAGGCGGTGGAAGGTGCGCACGGTCAGGGGGTAGACGGCCCCCGCGCCACCGTGCTGGTGACCCATCCTGTACAGGTCGACCATGGACTGGCGCAGATGCACGACGTCGGCGCTGCCCGACCGGCGCACCGGCACGGACGGTAACGCTGCAGTGGCGACGAAACCGGCGGCGCCAGCAAGAAACTCGCGGCGATCCACGTCCTCGTGATTGCGCGTTTCTCCGGGCAGCGCCAGACGGAATCCAAGCTCGACGGGGCTGGCGCCGTAGACCTCGCAATACAGCTGCTGGTCCCCTATCGGCGGTCGCGACTCGGCTACGGTCGCGAGAAGAGCATGCCTGCCATGCGGTGCGCGCCCGTTCGGAAGTGTGTTACCTCGGCGAACGACAGCCAGTAAACGCGGTGGACGGTCGCCCGGCAGACATGCGCTCTATAGGCTTCAGCAGGATCTTCGTTGGTGGTCTGCGCTGTGTCCGCTGCGGGCTTACAATGATGCGGTGGCCAAGACACTTCTCGATGAGATTGAACAGGATGCGGTTAACGACAGCGTGCCTGTTGCCACGGCTCTGCGAAAGTGCGTCGCCCTCGGAGGGCGCAGCGGGTCCGAGGCTCTGCGCGACTGGGCGACTCGCGAACTCGAGGGCTACTACGGTGACGTTGAGCTCCCTCGGTATCGGGTGATTCCGGCACAGATTCAGATCGACGGGCGACCTACAACGGTCTGATCACGGGTCAGCCGATCCCGCGATCGACCCTTCCTGACTTCGTTCAGGAGAAAGTCAAGGAAGAGGTTGAGTTTCGCGATGGCGCAGGTGCCATCGAGGCGCTCGTTAGCAATGCGGAGGGCAAAGGTGAAGCCGTTAAGATTCGCTGCCCATGGGCAACGAAATTGCCCGGGTCATGAATCACAACAGTGGCAACCCTTCTCAGCAGATTCTTTCGGTCTACTGGGCGGTTGCCCCTCCAGCAGTAAGGGCCTTGCTGGACCAGATCCGCACTGCGCTGACGAAACTTGTCGCGGAGCTTCGTGCGAATACGCCGCCAGGACACGAACCCTCTGGTCAGGCCGCAGATCAGGCGATGAGCTTCGTCGTCACCGGCAGGCGTGCCAAAGTCAACGTCACGGCCACACAGGCAAGCGGAACTGGGGCGATGGCAACGACAGCCGCTACGAATGGGCCACACGCTGAGTCAGGTTTCTGGACGACGAGCCGAAAGGTCGGCGCTGCAGTGGTCGGCTTAGCGACGATCGCGGGAGCTATCTTGACCGCCATTCAGGTCTTCTGAGTGGATGAAACGAGACCGACGCGGTATTCCATGGACGGGCCGCCAAGAAGGCCGGAAGTCAGCTTCGGCGCCGCGCTCGCCGGCGCTGGGGCCTGAACTACGAACCGTCGCGGTGCAGCTCGTCGTTGAGCTGGACGGGATCAAAGTTGATGATTTGCTCCGCGCTGGCTCCGATGGCTGCGAGCCGATCGATGACGGCCTGGCCCTCGACGGCGTCGGCGGCGATCTCCCGGAAGGTGTGCGCGTCGATGCCGAGCAGATCGAGGCAGGCTGCGTCGATGGGGCAGGGGTAGCGGTAGTAGGTGCCGAGGGTGCCGGCGTGGCTGGCGCGGGCCTTGTCGATCATGCGGGGTAGCCACGGATAGCCGGATGATCTCTCGGTACCCGAGGATGCGCCGTCTGTACGCGGACTCGATGTCGTCGTAGTTCATCTCGCCGGGCATCATGAGGATGGCGATGGCGTCGGCGTCCAGGCCCTCGGTCGGGTAGTACGACGCGCCGGCACTCCACCGCTCGCCTGAGGCGGTCGCGGTGGTATGGCTCTCGCGCACGACGACGGGAGCTCCGGGCTCGATCTCGAGCGCCTCGGCGACGTCGGCGGGGGCGACGTCCTCTCGAACGTCGTCGATCGTGAGCGTCCAGGGCTCGTCGCTGAGCAGGCGCAGGCGGCTGATCCACGGGATGCGCGGTCCGAGGACGGTGTAGCCGCGCTGGTTCGAGGACGCGATCCAGCCGTCGCGGCTGAGCGCGGCGAGGGCTTGGCGGATGACCGATCGAGCGCAGCCGAACTGCTCCTGCAGCGCTCGTTCGGAGGGCAAGCGGTCACCTGGGGCAAGCTCGGCGCTGGCGATCCGGGCGGCGATCGCCTCGCGCACCTCTCGGTGCCTCAACGACCGAGCAGGCATGACTTGGGCTGGCCCAGCAGGAGCGCTCTCGCGTGCGGCTGCGCTTCCACGAGCCGCTCGACGATCGCCTGCGCTCCGAGCTGGCCCAGCTTATGCAACGTCGTGGGGCGTCCGCTCGCCGAGCGGCCGAGCGCATCGACCCGATCGAGATCGTCGTCGACGACCCCTGCGGCGAGCGCGAGCGCATCGTCGGCTTTGTCGAACCGCCGCAGGTGCGCCACGGCCGGCTGCGCGACGTCGAGTTCGCCCTGCGCAAGCTGGAGTCGGCACGGTGAGCGACGAGCCGGCCGCACGGCTGTCGGGCGACGAGGTCGCGGCGCTGAAGCTCGCCGCGCACCGCCAGCCGTCGGACGGCGGCCGCCGACGGTTCAGTCCGGCGCCACCACGCAGGCCCTCAGCCGGCCTGGGGCGCAGGCGGCACGATCGGCCCCCGTGGCAGCTCGACATCGGCCGCCGCTGCCTGTGCGTTCTCCTCCTTGACCGCGGCCCAGATCTCCTCGCGGTAGACCGGAAGCGCCTTCGGCGCCTCGATGCCGAGCCGGACCATGCCGCCGCTGACCTCCTGCACATGCAGGACGATGTCGTCGCCGATGACGATGCGCTCGCCGACGCGACGGGTGATGCTGGGCAACGGCTACTCCCTGGATCCGTGGGATGCTTGTGCGTCTGACCGTAGCACTCGCGGGATCCGCGTCAGCCAGAACGACCGGAGCCCGCCAGCGGCGGGCTCCGGTGCGCAGGCGGCACAAGCCGTCCCGCGCGCTGCTGTGTCAATGGCTACTGAATGTCAGAGCTACGCGGCGTCCGCGGCGCCCGCAGCGCCCGCGGCGCCCGCGAACAGCGGCGTGCGCACGTCGAGCCCGGGGGCCTCGTTGAGGACCTGGTAGGCGGCGATGCCGTCGGCCGCGCGCGTCACGACGATCGGCGCGCGCAGGTTCACCGTGAAGTCCTCGATCTGCGGCGCGGCATGCACCGTGACCCAGACGTCGGCGGGAGCGTCGCCGCCGAGCATGAGGTTGTCGGCGTCCTCGTCGGAGACGACGAGGTCATAGCCGGTGAAGAACTGCGACGGCCGCGTGATGGGCAGCGCGAGGTCGGGATCCTCCACCGAGTGCAGCCATGCAAACGGGCTGTCGTCGTCGGTGGTCAGCAACGCATAACGCGAGCCGCCGAGGCCGATCAGGCCACGTGGAAAGGACAGGACCGCGTCGGCTTCGATTTCCAGCGTGCCGAACCGTGTGCTCTGGATGGTGAGGGGTGACATGTGTTCTCCTTTTATCGCAGGAAGTCCAGCAGCGATGCCTGGACGATGCCTGCTCCCGCGCGTAGCGCGGATTGGTAGACAGACTGTTGCATCGAGTACTCGATCATCGTGGCCGCCATGTCGGCGTCCTCGACCTTGGACAGCAAGCCGCGGACGCCCTCCTCGATCTCTGCGAGGCGGTTGTTGGCGGCTTCCAGGCGGCTCGCGGTGGAGCCGACCTGCGCGCGGACGTTGAGCACGTTGTCGAGCGAGCGATCCATCCCGACGAGGTCGCTGCCGCCGAGCGCGGCGATGTCGGCCGCGCTTCCACCGCGCAGGTGCGCGGAGATGTCACGCAGCGTGTTGAGCAGCTTGCCGTCGGCGCCGTTGCCGAGCATGTCCGAGCCGCGCGCGTTGACGATGACGGACACGCCGGGCCCGATCGACCGGACCACGTCGCCGGCGTCGCCGAGGTAGGCGTCCGAGGCTGCGCCGTACGGCTTCGTCGCGGTCGCCGTGCCGGCGAACAGCGAACGACCGGCGTACGTCGCGTTCGCGGTGTCCTTGGCGGCAGCGATCAGGCCGTCGATCTCGTCGGCGATGATCTTGCGATCGCCGACCGAGGTGGTCCCGGTGGAACCGCGCACCAGCAGCTCGCGGGCGCTGTGGACGATGTCGGTCATCGTGCTGAGCTTGTTCTCGGTGACCGACGTCCAGGCCTCGGCGTCGTCGACGTTGCGCTGGTACTGCTCCAGCCCGGCGAGCTCCGTGCGCAGGCCGATCGCGCGTCCGGTGGCGAACGGGTCGTCGGAGGGGCGCGTGAGCTCCTTGCCCGAAGCCAGCTTCTGCTGGGTGTGCGACACGCGCGTCGCGATGTCGTTGAGGTCGGTGACGATCCCGCGGGTGATCATCGAGCTCGTGATGCGTGGAACGCTCACAGCCCCACCCGTCCTGTCCGGTTGATCAGCGTGTCGAGCATCGAGTCCGTCGTCGTCATCGCGCGCGCTGCCGCCTGGTAGCCGCGCTGGAAGCGGATGAGGTTCGTCATCTCCTCGTCGAGCGATACGCCGGCCGTGCTCTGGCGGCGGTCCTCGATCGAGTTCGACAACGCGTTGGCGTTGGTCGCCGTGCGCTTGGCGTCGGCAACCTCCGTGCCGATCCGCGTGACGAGCTGCGCATAGCTGTCGTTCACGCCGCCGGGCTCGTTGCTCAGCTCCGACAGCGCCAGCGCGGCGCTGTTGTCGCCAGGTGCGCCGGCGCCCGCGCGGACCGTGGCGGGCGTGACCCCGGGGTCCAGCGACAGCGTCGCCGTGGCTGCGTCGTAGGCGAAGAAGTTCGTGCCGGCGGCCGGGTTGTAGATCGCGTTGACCTTCGTGGTCAGCGACTGCGCGAAGGCGCCGAGCTCGCTGCGGTAGGTCGCGATCGTGCCGGTCGGCGAGGCCGCGTCCATCAGCGCGCCGATCTTGCCACCCGGGTTGGGCATCGCCGGAGCGGGCCAGTTGACGGTGGAGCCGTCGATGAGCGGGGCGGCGGCACCGCCGAGCGTCACGCTGATCGAGCCGGCGCCGTCGTCGGCGACGGTGACCTGGGCGAGGGAGGAGAGCTTGTCGAGCAGCATGTCGCGGCGGTCCATCAGGTCGTTGGGCTGCGCGCCGACGTGCTGGGCGTCGCGGATCGCGCCGTTGAGGCCGGCGAACTCGCGTGCGATGCCCTGCAGCTCGCCGCCGGTGGCGGTCAGCAGCGAGAGTTGCTGGGCTGCCTGCGCGGAGACCGTCTCGAAGCCGTCGTCGAGCGCGTTGATCGAGGAGGCGAGGGTGCGCGCGTCGGCGATCAGTGCGCCGCGCGCGGCGCCGCTCTCCGGCGCGTTGGCCAGGTCCGACCACGAGCTCCAGAAGCTGTTCAGGCGAGCGGCGATGCCGTTGTCGCCGGGCTCGGCGAGCCGCAGCTCGACCTGCTCGAGCGAGTCGGTGCGCGTGGTTCCGTAGCCGAGCTGCATGCTCTGCGCGCGGTACTGCAGGTCAAGGAAGCTGTCGCGGATGCGGGCATAGCCGACGACGTCGACGCCCGTGCCGAGCATGCCGGCGGGCCGGTCGAGCAGCGCGTCGGTCGCCTGCATCTGCGCCTCTTGGCGCGAGTAGCCGGTCGTGCTGGCGTTGGAGATGTTGTGCGACGTCGCATCGAGCGCGCGCTGCTGAGCGACCAGTCCGCGCAGCGATGTCTGAAGTCCCATGAAGGTGGAGATGGACAAGTTAGGCCTCGTAGTCGACGACGTGGAAAGTTGAACGCGCGGCGGGTCGTACGCCGGGCCCTGGCCCGTAGCCGCCGGGTCCGGTCGAGCCGCCGGGGCCGTAGCCGCCGGCATCCGGTGCCAGGCCGAGCATCCGCGTCAGGTGCTCGAGAAACGACATCTCCTGGCGCATGAGCGCGCGGTTGATCGTGTGCTCGCGCTCGACCTCGGCCAGCAACCCACGCAGCTCGGCGCTGCGCGCGCGTGCCTCGTCGGCGTCGGCATCGTCCATCAGGCTGGTCAGCTCGGACAGCGTGATCGCCTCGGCCGGGACGCCGAGCATGCTGCCGGTGCGCCACAGAAGCTCGCTGCGCTCGCTCTCGAGCCGGGTGCGCGAGGCCATCTCGCCCTGGATGTCGGTCATCGTGGCGAGTACGCCGTCGACGTCGCGGCGGCGGATCGCGCCGCTCTGGCGCAGAACGTGGGTGAGCAGCTTGCGCGCCGAGCTGATCTGTCCGTCGAGGTGCGCGAGGACGTCGCCGGCGATGGGGGCTGCGGACATGGTGTTCACAACCGGTCGGTCCGTAGTGCCCGGACGAGGTCCGAAGCCAGGCCGATGCCGCCGCCCGCGGCCAGCGCGTCGGCCATCGTGTCGGGCAGCATGTCCTTGTAAGCCTTGGTCGCGGCGCTGCCTTCGCCCTCCGGGGCGACGGTCGTCTGCATCGCCTTGGTGAGCTGCCCGAGCAGGACGCGCTCGAAGGCGAGGGCGGTGCGGTACTCCTCCTGGACGTCCGTTCCCGCCGCACGGATCTCGGGCGGGAGCGTGACGCCGGCGGGAAGACCGACGGCGGGGATCACTGCTTGATCCCGTTGGCGATTGACAGCATCTCGTCCTGCGAGCGGACGGCCTGGCTGGCCATCTGAAAGCCGCGCTGCGCGGCCATCAGCTCGACCATCGCGTCGCCGAGATCGACGTTGGAAGCCTCAAGCGTGCCCTGCGCGACGGTCGTGCCCGCCCCGGCCGCGCGCGCCGCGCCGCTGGCGGCGTTCGTCGTGTACACGCCGGCGCCGGTGTCGTCGAGCTTGTGCGGCGAGGTGACGCTTACGAGCACCATGCGCCCGATGGGGCGGCCCTGGGCGGCGAGCGTGCCGTCGGAGGCGATCTGGACGTCGCTCGCCGACATGCCCTCAGGAAGCGTCACGGGCGGCTGCAGGAACGAGCCTTCGGCGGTCATCACGCGACCGCGGGCGTCGATGTGCAGCGATCCGTTGCGCGTCAGCCCGGTGCGCCCGTCGGCAAGCTTGACCTGCAGGAAGCCGTCGCCCTGGATTGCGACGTCGAGCGGCTGTCCGGTCGTCTGCAGGACGCCCTGGCCCCAGCCGCGGCCGGCTGACTCCGCGGCCGCGCCGGCACCGGCGCCGACCTGCTCTGCGCCGCCGAGCCCGGTGGGGCTCGCGATGAGGTCGCGGAAGCGCGTGCGCTCGTGCTTGTAGCCGGTCGTGTTGACGTTCGCGATGTCGTTGGACAGGGCGTCCATCCGTTGCTGCTGGGCGGTCATGCCGGTCGCGGCTGCGCGGAGGCCTTCGAGCATGACTAGATGCCCCCCACCTGGCTGGCCGCCTTGCCGAGCGTCGAGTCGATCGTCGTGATGACCCGCTGGCCGGCCTCGAAGGCACGCAGCGAGCCCATCATGTCGGCCATCGTCCTGACGGCGTCGACCGCGCTGCTCTCGAGCGCGCCAACGCGAACGGGGGCGGTGGAGGCGCCGCGCGCCGTACCTGTGAAGAGGTTGTCGCCGGCGCGCTTGGCGGCGTCGAGGCGTGTCACGCCGATCTCGGTTCCTGCAACGGTGCCGTCGGGCCCGACGCGGATCGGCTGGCCGCCGGCGCCGAGCACCTCGTCGCCGCTGGCGGTGACGAGTCCGCCGCGCGCCGAGACCTGAAACTGCCCGTCGCGCGTGTAGCGCGCGCCGTTGGCGCCCCGAACGGCGAAGAACCCGTCGCCCTGAACGGCGAAGTCAAGCGGCTCACCGGTTTCGCGCAGCGGGCCGGGGGTCACGTCCGTGACCTGCTCCTCGATGCGTGCGCCGAGGCCGAGCGCGCCGATCGGCTGGCCACTGCTGGCGTCTTTGAGCAGCAGCGCGCTGAAGCTCGAGGTGATCGTGCGATCGGCCTTGTAGCCGGGCGTCGAGGCATTGGCGAGGTCGTGCGAGATGAGATCCTGCCGCGTCTGCTCGGCGAGCATTCCCGAGGCAGCGATATAGAGACCACGTTCCATAGGCGGGGTGATCGGCAGCGAGGCGTCATGCTTGAGCGATGCAAACGTTGCGTGTCGAGGCCGCGCTGCTGCGAGCCATGCTGCCCGACCTCGTCCTGCGCGAGGGGATGCAGGTCGTGGCGAGCGTCGTCGAGCGCGCTGGGCAGAAGGGGATCATCATCCTCGCGGGCACGCCCCTGGCCGCGCAGCTTCCCGACAACGTGAAGACGGGGGACGTACTGCGGCTGACCGTCGCGGAGACCAGCAGCGAGCGCGTCGTGCTACGGATCGCCGACGCGCAGCAGGCCGTACAGGCGCAGGCGACGCCGATGGTCGGCGTGCCACTTCCCGATGGGGCGAGCGCGCACATCACCGTCGCCGAGCGCCACGCCGACGGAGCACGGGGCGGCGAGGCCGAGCAGCACGAGGTACGGCTCACGTTCGCCTCGGCCCGGCTCGGCGACCTCGACCTGCACGTCGCGCTCGCCGGCGACGAGCTGGTGCGTGTCAACGTGCGCGTGCGTGCCGGCGCGCCCTTCGAGCTCGCCGAGCGCCACGCCGCCGAGCTGCAGTCGGCGGTCGCCACGGCGAGCGGCAAGCCGGCGCAGGTGCTCGTCAGCGCGCGCCACGACCCATTCGAGACCTATGCCTAAGGAGCGCAGGCCGCGCCGCGCGGCGGCGTTGCGCTACGACGCCGATTCCGACGACTCCCCGCGCGTCGTCGCGGCCGGAAAGGGCCTGATCGCCGATCGGATCATCGCCGAGGCGCGCGCGGCCGGCGTACCGGTGCGCGACGACGCCGCGCTTGCCGAGGCGATCGCCGGCCTGGATCTCGGCACGCAGGTGCCCGAGTCGCTGTACCGCGCCGTCGCCGAGGCGCTCGCGTGGGCCTATCGGCTCGACGCCGGGCGGTAGCGGCGGTCCGCGCGGTCAGCCGGTCCCGGCGCGTCCAGGGTGTGGCCGGCGCTCGTCCTATGGTGTCCGCTTCGTGGTGCTCGTGCCCGTCGGCTGCGTCGAGGTCGTGTCCGTCGGCTGCGTCGAGGTCGTCGACGTCGTTCGTTCTCTGCGTGGCGCCGGCGGCGGGCTGGTGCTGGTCGTCACGGCCGGCTCGGTGGTCGACGTCTGCCCCGGCACGGTGGTCGCCGGCTGCGCCGGGCCCGCCGGCGCGGTGGTCGTCGCGGTCGTTGGCGTCGTCGCCGTGGTGGCGACCGCCGGCGGCGGCACGACGGCCGCGGGCGGGCTCGTTTCGACGACCGCCGTGGGTGTCGTTCCCGCGGTCGCCCCGTCATCGCCCGTCAGCTCGACGAACGCGAACGCCAGCAGGGCGCCCGCCAGCAGGACGATCGCCCCGATCGCGACCGTCGGAAGCTGCCAGTTCGGCGTCGGCGCGAGACGCGTGCGGGCAGGCGCGCCGCATTCCAGACACCAGTCCTGGTCGGGCCCGACCGTTGCCGAGCAGCGTGGGCAGCGCAGCGAGCCGGGCGCCGGCAGCTGACCTGGATCCTGCGGTGGCTGTGCGCTCACGATTGCGCCGGCGGCGCGGGCGGCGCCTCCGCGCGGGGAGCGGGCGGTGGAGGTGGCACCGCGACGGCTTGCGCCGGCGCCGGCTGATGGACCGGCTCCAGGGGCGCCTGCGGCGGTGCGGCGATCGCCCCGCCGACCTCGCCCATCGCCCGCGCGCCGCCCGCCTGCAGCCCGCAGTGCGGGCAGAAGTTCGACTCGCTGGACTGCAGCGCGCCGCAGCGGGCACAGGACGTGATGCCGGGTTCGTGCAGCTCGTGCAGCGGCCGGCGATCGTCGAGGATCCGCTCGAGCGCGCGCAGCTCCTGGTCGACGGCGGCGAGCGCGCCGATCTTCGCCTCGACGAGATCTGGCCGGTCGCGTCCGAAGCGGCGCATGTCGAACATCAGCCCGCCGATGTCGCGAAACGCGAGCTCGCGGGCACGCCGCAGGAAGCGCAGCCGGCGGCGCAGCTTGCCGCGGTCGCGGAAGCTCGTGCCGGCGGCGCTGGCGGCCGGCTGGACGATCACCTGCGTGTCCTGGGTGTGCTGCTGATCGTGGCCGGCCGGCGCGGGCGCTGCCGCGGCCTTCTTGCCCCAGGGCAGGCGCTGTCCGCCCGAGCGCCCGCGAAGCAGGCCGGACGGAAATCGGCGAAGGCCGCCCGCGCCACGGTGTTGAGCACCCGGGGAACGGCGGCGGAAGATGCGTTGCATCAGTCCGGTCATGACGAGTGGGCACCGCGTGAGGATGTGGCCGGCGCCTCGGCGGGAGTGTATAGCGGCGCTGCCTGACTCCGGGCTGCCGGTCCCCCGCCCCGGTCCGCCGCGTGGCGGATCGGGGCGGGGGCGCAGTGCACGAGCGCCAGCAGGCGCCGGGCGGGGGAGATACGCTCGGCGGACGGCTGGCGCCGTGCGGGGGAGGGCTCCACGATGGTCAGGACGAGCGCGCGCATGGCAGGTTGCGGTCATTCCACAGCCTCGCGGCAGCTTCTGCGGTGATTCGTCACAGACGCGCGTAGATCCGTCACCCGAAGGGGCGCAGCATCGGTGCGGCACACCACCGTCTCCTGGGAGGCCACAACATGCCGTATCGCACGATGGGCTGGATCCATGCACACCTCGCTCGCCTGGGCGGTGACCAGCGCGGGCAGGGCACCGTGGAGTACGTCGGGCTCATGCTCCTGCTGGCCGCGCTGCTGACCGGCGTGGTCGTCGCCGCCGGGAAGGTGCCCGGCAAGGAGATCGCCAACGAGATCGCCGCCAAGCTCAAGGAGACGATCGGTGACGTCGGCCCGGACAGCCGGAGATAAGCCGTGGCGCCGCAGGTCGACGGAGCGCCTCTGCGAACATGGTCCGTTCGTGCCGACCGTTTCGCAGCGCACCGCCCCGATCGGGGTGTTCGACTCCGGCGTCGGCGGGCTGACGGTCCTGCACGAGCTGCTCGTCGCCCTGCCGCAGGAGGACTTCCTGTACCTCGGCGACTCGGCGCGCTTTCCCTACGGCGATCGGACGCCGGCGCAGCTGCGGGCCTTCAGCCGGCAGATCGCCGACGCGCTGCTGGGGCGCGGGGCGAAGCTGCTCGTCGTGGCGTGCAACTCGGCGACCTCCAGCGCGCTGGAGGATCTGACGGCCTACGTCGCGCGCAGCGGCTGCGGCGTCGACGTGATCGGCGTCGTCGGCCCGGAGTCCAACCTTGCCGTCGCGCAGACCCGCAACGGGCACATCGGCGTGCTCGCGACGCCGGCGACCGTCGCCAGCGGCGCCTACGAGCGCGCGGTGCTGGTGGCCGATCCGCTCGTGCGGCTCACGAGCGTGCCCTGCCCGCAGCTGGCACGGATCTCGCAGGACGGCGCACCGATCACCGAGGAGGACGTCGACCTCGCGCGGACGTACTGCGCACCGCTCCGCGCGGCGGGGGTCGACACGGCCATCCTCGGCTGCACGCACTACCCGTTCGTGGGCGCCCTGCTGCAGCGCCTGCTCGGCCCGGAGGTGACGCTCATCACGTCCGGCACCGCGATCGCCCGTCGCGTGCGCCACGCGCTCTGCACGCGCGAGCTCGCCACGCCCCGCACCGGCGAGGGCAGCTACAGCTTCCTGTGCACGGGCGACGCGGCCGCCTTCGCCGAGGTCGGCTCGCGCTTCCTGCAGCTGCCGATGGGCGCAGTCGACCACATCGAGCTTGCTGCCGTCCCCGCGACGCCGCACGACCGACCGACCGAGGTGCCCGCATGACCACGACGACGCCTGTCCGCTCCTACGACCGCGCGCCGCACGACCTGCGCCCGACGACGATCGAGCCGCACTTCGTCAAGCCGGCGGCCGGCTCGGCGCTCATCAGCCAGGGCGAGACGCGCGTGATCTGCACCGCGTCGGTGCAGGAGAGCGTGCCGAAATGGATGGCCGGCAAGGGCCGCGGCTGGGTGACCGCCGAGTACGGGATGCTGCCCGCCTCGACGGGTGACCGCAAGGCGCGCGACATCAGCAAGGGGCGCCTGGACGGGCGCAGCGTGGAGATCCAGCGCCTGATCGGCCGCTCGATCCGCGGGGTGATCGACTTCGCGGCCCTCGGCGAGCGCACGATCTACCTCGACTGCGACGTGCTGACGGCCGACGGCGGGACGCGCTGCGCGTCGATCACCGGCGCGTTCGTCGCGCTGGACCTCGCGACCCGCAGGCTGCTCGACGACGGCAAGCTCGAGCGCTCGCCGCTGAACGGGAGCGTCGCGGCGATCTCCTGCGGGATCGTCGGCGGCGTCCCGCTGCTGGACCTCGACTACGCCGAGGACTCGACCGCCGAGGTCGACGCCAACGTCGTGATGACCGGCGACGGCGGCCTCGTCGAGGTGCAGGCGACGGCCGAGCGCACCCCGCTGTCGCGCGCGCACCTCGACGAGCTGCTCGCGCTCGCCGCCGGCGGGATCGAGCACCTGCGCGCGGTGCAGGCGCAGGCGGTGGCGTGAGCCCCGCCTACGCGGACGCAGGCAGCCACGCGCGCCTCTCGTCCTCGTCGTCGCCGCGTGCGCTGGCGTGAGGCTCGTGCTGGCCACCCGCAACGCGCACAAGCTGCGCGAGTTCGCGACCCTGCTCATCCCGCACGAGATCGTCGAGCTGCCGGCCGGCGTCGTGTTACCGCCGGAGACCGCCGACACATTCGCCGCAAACGCGCTGGAGAAGGCACGCGCGGCCGCGCGCGAGACCGGTCTGCCGTCGATCGCCGACGACTCGGGGATCGAGGCGGCCGCGCTCGGCGGGGCGCCGGGTGTGCGCTCGGCGCGCTTCGCCGGGGAGGACGCGACCGACGCGGAGAACCTCGCCAAGCTGCTGCGCGAGGCGCCCCCCGGATCGTCGCTGGCGTACGTCTGCGCGCTCGCCTACGTCGGCGCGGACGGCACCGAGCGCCTCGTCGAGGGACGCTGCACGGGAACGCTGGATCCACGTCCGCGCGGCGGGGGTGGCTTCGGCTATGACCCGGCGTTCCTCCCCGACGACATCGCCGACGGACGCACGATGGCCGAGCTGGACCCCGCCGAGAAGGATGCGATCAGCCATCGGGGGCGCGCGGCGCGCGCGCTGCTCGGGGTACTTGACTCGTAAGTCGTCATGGCAGGACCGCTGATCGGCGCAAGCCAGCCGCGCACCGCCGGAACGGTGAAGACCCGTGCCGCCGCGCTGTCGATCGCCTCCAACGCGATCCTCATCGCGCTGAAGCTGGCCGCCGGCGCGGTCACGGGCTCGGTGGCGATCCTGACCGAGGCGATGCACTCGTCGATCGACCTGATCGCCTCGTTCGTCGCATACTTCTCCGTCCGCGAGGCTGACAAGCCGGCCGACGCCGAGCATCCGTACGGTCATGCCAAGATCGAGAACCTCGCGGCGGCCATCGAGGCGATGCTGATCCTCGTCGGCTCCGGCGTGATCATCTATGCCGCCGTGCGCAGCCTGGCGAACGGGCCCGAGGTCCACTCTCTGGGCCTCGGCATCGGGGTGATCGGCGTCTCGATCGTCGCCAACGTCGTCGTGTCGACGGTGATCGCGCGCCGCGCTCGCGAGACCGACTCGCCCGCGCTGGAGGGTGACGCGGCACACCTGCGCACCGACGCGGCGACGTCGGGCGCCGTCCTGCTCGGGCTCGTCTTCGTCCAGCTGACGGGCGCGACGTGGCTTGACCCGGTCATCGCGCTCGCCGTCGCGGCGGCGATCGTCTTCGCGGGCGTGCGCCTGCTCGCGCGCGCGTCGCGCGTGCTCGTCGACGAGGCACTGCCGCCGGAGGAGCTCGACGCCGTCCGCGACGCGATCGCCGAGTTCGGCCCGTGCGGCGTCTGCGGCTACCACAAGCTCCGCGCGCGGCGCGCGGGCTCGCGGCGCTACGTGGACCTGCACGTGCAGTTCACGTCCGGCACGACGCTCGAGGCCGCGCACGCGACGGCGCACGCGCTCCAGGACGCGATCCGCCAGCGGCTGCGCGGCGCCGACGTGCTGATCCACCTCGAGCCCGAGGAGAGCGTGCACCCGGGCACCGAGATCCGCCCGCGCTGAGCGGCAGCAGGCAGCTCAGGCGCTCAGGCGCTCAGCCGTCGGGCCCGGGCCCCAGGTTGATCGCGGCCGACAGCCCGACCGCGACCGCGACCGCGCCGTAGCCGTTGTAGCCCGAGAGGAACAGCAGCAGCGCCGCGATCAGGGCGGCTGCGACGGTGACGAGCCAGGCGATCTTGTTGAAGCCCACGGCCGCATCCTCGCCGATCGGGAACGGTCCGGTCACGCTGGTAGCTTCGACACGTTCGAAGTTCGCCCTGCGCCACAAGGAGCACCGACAGTGACGAAGTCCCAGCTCGTGGAGTCCGTGCAGACCCGCACCGGCCTGACGCGCACCCAGGCCGCAGACGCCGTCGAGGCCGTCCTGGGGACGGTGGAGGAGGTCCTCGGCCGCGGCGGTGAGGTCGCGCTGACCGGCTTCGGGAAGTTCAGCGTGGCCGAGCGCGATGCCCGCCTGGGCAAGCATCCACGCACCGGCGAGCCGATGAGCATCGCGGCGACCCGCGTCCCGAAGTTCGCGCCGGCGTCAGGCCTCAAGCTGGCCGTCCGCTCGTAGTGGAGAAGGTCCACTAGGTGCCAGACGCGCTGACCATGCAGAGCGCGACGCTGCCGTTCGCCGACCGGCTCGCCGCGAGCGTCACGGCGCGCGAATCGCAGATCGTGCTGGGCCTGGACCCTGATCCGGCGCGGCTGTGGCCCGACGCGCTCGCGCAGGCCCCCACCGCGGGCTCCGCGGCGCAACGGGCCGCCGACGCGGTGCGGGCACACTGCGCGGCGCTGATCGACGCGGCCGGCCCGGCCTGCGTGGCGGTCAAGCCGCAGCTCGCCTGCTTCGAGCGCCTCGGTGCCGAGGGCTGGGCGGCGCTGCGGGCGACGGTCGCCTACGCCCGCGAACGCGGCCTGATCGTGCTCGCCGACGCCAAGCGCGGCGACATCTCGGTCTCCGCCGTGGCCTACGCGCAGGCGCTCGTCGGCAGCACGCCCACCCCGTTCGGCGCGGTCGACGGCCTGCGCGCCGATGCCTTCACCGCCAACCCGCTGCTCGGCGTCGACTCGCTCGTGCCGCTCGTCGACGGCGCCCGCGCCGCCGGTGCCGGCGTCTTCGTGCTCGTGCGGACGTCCAACCCCGGCGCCGCGGACGTCGAGGACCTCGAGCTGGCCTCGGCGCAGGGCGGCGGACCCGTGTGGGAGCGCCTCGCGCAGATCGTGACGCGGCTGGGCGGGCCGCCAAGCGCGGCCAGCGGCCTGGTGGACGTCGGCGCGGTCGTCGGGGCGACGGCGCCCGAGCACGTGGCCCGGATGCGCGAGCTCATGCCGTACGCGCCGTTCCTGCTGCCGGGCATCGGCGCGCAGGGCGGCCGCGTCGAGGACATGGCGCCGGCCTTCGCCCCCGGGCGGGCGGGCGGGCTCGTCAGCGCGTCGCGCTCGATCGCCTCCGCGCACGAAGCGACCGGCGCCGCGCCGGCCGCCGCTGCGCGCGCCGAGGCCGAGCGGCTGAGAGCAGCGGCGTGGTCGCTGTAGACGTCGCCCGCGGCCGGCCGTTGCCCGTATCCTCCCCGGTGATGGTGGTGGTCGACCTCGAGCCCCTGGTCCTTCCGCCGCGGCTCGCCCTTGGACAGACGCTCAAGCTCGCACCGTGACGGCCCGCCTCGTCTTGTTCGGGGCGGTGCTCGCACTGCTCCTGGCGGCGCCCTGCGCCCAGGCCCAGGCGCCACCCGGCGCGCCGCGGCTGCAGGGCGCCAAGGCGGCGATCGTCATGGAGACGACGACGGGCGACGTGGTGCTCGCGCGCAACCCGGGCCAGCGCCGCCAGATCGCCTCGGCGACGAAGCTCATGACGGTGCTCGTCGCGCTGCAGCGCACCGACCTCGACGACATCTTCAGCGCCACGACGTACGACCCGCCGCCGATCGAGTCGCAGATCGGGCTGGGGCCCCGTGAGCGGATGAGCGTCCGCGACCTCCTGCGCGCCACGCTGCTGCCGAGCGCCAACGACGCCGCCGCGGCGGTCGCGGTCGGGACGATGGGCTCCACGGAGGCCTTCGTCGTCGAGATGAACCGCCGCGTCAAGGCGCTCGGCCTCCGTGACACGAGCTTCGCCAACCCGATCGGGCTCGACGACCCGGTCAACTACTCCAGCGCCCGCGACCTCGCGAAGCTCGCGGTCGCGCTGCGCCGCTTTGAGTTCTTCCGCCGCACCGTCGACCTGCCGAGCGCGGTTCTGCGCAGCGGTGCGCGCAAGCGCGTCGTGATCAACCGCAACGCGCTGGTGCGCCGCGTCGACGCCGTCGACGGCGTCAAGACGGGGCACACCCGCCGCGCCGGCTACGTCCTCGTCGGCTCGGCGACGCGCGACGGCGTGACGGTCGTCAGCGTCGTGCTCGGTGAGCCCAGCGAGCGCGCGCGCGACGCCGACTCGCTCGCGCTGCTGCGCTACGGGCTGAGTCGCTACGACGCGCGGATGGTGATGCCCGAGGGCCGCGTACTGGGCCGCGTCGGGTTACGCTACCGCGGCGACGACTCCGTCGACGTCATCGCTGGCGCGACGGTCAAGCGCGTGCTGCGCACCGGAACCCGGACGCGGGTGTCGATCGGCGGCCTGCCCGCGGAGGTCGACGGGCCGCTGCCGCGCGGCACGCGTCTGGGAACCGCAACGATCCTCCGCGGCGACATGGTGCTCGCGCGCGTGCCCGTCGTGACCGCGCGACCAGTTGCCGAGGCCGGCCTGGGCGACCGCCTGGACCACATGATGGGCCGCGCGCAGACGATCGTCGCCATGATCCTGCTCGTGGTCTGTAGCCTCCCTCTCCTGTTGCTGCGCCGACGGGCGATCAACCGCAGACGGGCCATGGACCGGCGGGCCCGGCGGCGCGAGGAGACACCGGTACCGTGAGCCACGCGTGATCATCACCGTCACGCTCAACGCGGCAATCGACAAGTCGCTGTCGGTGCCAAACTTCCGCCTCGGCCGCCGTCACCGGACGGTCGAGCAGACGACGCTGCCGGGCGGCAAGGGCGTCAACGTCGCCCGCACGCTCAAGACGCTTGGCCAGCCGGTCATCGCGACAGGCTTCGCGGGCGGCGCCACCGGCACGCGGATCGTCGAGGCGCTGACCGACGAGTCGATCCTCAACGACTTCGTCCGCATCCGCGAGGAGTCGCGCACGAACACCGCCGTGCTCGACCCGACCAACGGCGAGCAGACCGAGATCAACGAGCGCGGACCGGCCGTCACCGGCCGAGAGCTCGAGCTGTTTCGCGACAAGCTGCTGTACCTCGCGCGCGGCGCGGCGATCGTCATCTTTGCCGGCTCGCTGCCACGCAACGTCGACGCCGACGTCTACGCCGACCTCATCAAGGACCTGCGCAAGCTCGGCCTCGTCGTCGTGATCGACACCGACGGCGACCCGCTGCGCCATGCCGTCCGCGCCGAGCCGCACGTCGTCTCGCCCAACGTGCTCGAGGCCGAGGAGCTCGTCGGCCACGAGTTCAACGACGACGAGGACCGCATCATCGCCGTCCGCGAGATGGTCTCGCTCGGCGCCCAGGAGGCGATCATGACGACGCCCGACGGCTGCTTTGGCTCCGTCCTCGACGACGGCGAGACGGCGCTGTACCGCGTGCGCATCGAGCCGCGCGAGGCCGTCGCGACGGTCGGCGCCGGCGACGCGTTCCTCGCCGGCTACGTCGCCGCGCGCTACGGCGACCAGGTGCCTGCCGAGTGCCTGCGCTACGGGGTCGCCTGCGGCGCCGAGTCCGTCCAGCGACTGGGCGCTGGGCTGGTCGATCCGCAGAAGGTCGACCGCCTGGTCGGCGAGGTCGAGATCGAGCGCCTGGAGGCGCCGGCCGAGGTCGGCTGACCGTCAGCCCGCCGGCGTCGGGTCCTGCACGGTCGGCTCGCCGCCGAGCGCGACCCGCGCCCGCGCCGTGGTCAGGTGGTAGACGATCAGCAGCTGCACGAGCGCGAGCGACTCCGAGCGGTACACGTGGTTGCCGACCATGAACTCGCCGAGCTTCTCGGAGCGCAGGTGGCGGGCGAAGTGCATACGGTCCCAGATGACCTCCTCGATCGCCGCGGCGCGCTCGCGCGGGAGGGCGCCCGGGATGAACAGGACGCTCTCGTCGTTGCGCTGCTCGAGCGTGATCTCGCCGTCGCTCTCGTCGACGAACGGTGTGAGGTCGGGATGCGGCAGGCCCTCGCGCAGCGTGAGGCGTGCGTCGAGGATGAACGGGTCGGCGTCGCTCTCCATCCGGCAGACGACGATGTCGGCGTGGCGGCGCTGCGGGCGGATGAACGCCTCGGAGTCCGGCTCGCGGCGGTCGAGGTCCGCGAGCACCTCGTCGGTCGTGTAGCCGCGCTTGGAGCAGTCGCGATCGACCTTCCACTGGCGGCGCAGCGACTCGGGCGGGTCGAGGTACACCCGCACGTCGTAGGCCGAGCGCATCTCGTCGGTGTGGTAGCCGAGCAGTCCCTCGATGACCATGAAGCTGTTGGGAGCCAGGTAGGTGAGCGGGCCGAACGTGCCGTCGGCGTGCTGGTAGACCGGCTTGAGGATCCCCTCGCCGAGGCGCAGGCACTGCAGGTGCTGAGCCATGATGTCGATGTAGTTGCACTCCGGGTTCAGTGGAGTGATGGCGCGCTCTGCGCGCTGGCGACGGTCGTACTTGTGATAGTCGTCGGTGCAGATCGCGGTGACGGCGTCCTCGCCGAGCAGCTGCACGAGCCCCTTGCTCAGCGTCGTCTTGCCGGACGCCGAGTCCCCCACGATTCCGAGCATGATCGGACGCGCCATCGTGGGCGAGTACCTTACCGCGATGCGTGCCACGAACGTCGCTCGCGGCCGACATGTGGCCCGCTGGTCGCGGTCAGGCGGCGCGGCGCCCGGCGCCGTCGAGCGTGACGAACACGCGCTTGCCGCGAACTTCGACGGCGTGCGCGGCGACGCCGTCACCGGTGGTCAACGGTGCACCGCTTTGCAGGTCGAAGCGGCGGTCGTGCAGGGGGCAGATCACGGCGCGGTCGCAGACGATGCCGTCGGCCAGCGGGCCGCCGCGGTGCGGGCAGACAGCGTCCAGCGCGTACCAGCCACCGGCCGCGCGGAAGATGGCGATGCGGCGGCCGTCGAGCGTGATCGCACGGCCCTCGCCGAGCGGGATGTCGTCGATCCCGCACGCGTAGAGGCTCGCCGCCGCGAGCGTGCTCACAGCTCGCCTCCCGCGGGTGGTCCGACGAGCGCCGGCTCGGGCGCATCGAGATCGTCGAACTGGCGCGGGTGGTACGGCTCGTCACGCTCCAGCCACGGGTCTTGCGTCGCGGCCTTCGCGATCCGCAGGCGCTCGCGCAGCGCGGCGCCACTCTCCTCGCCGAGGATCACCTCGCGCACCTTCTCCAGCCCGACCCGCGGGATGAAGTCGTACGTGCGCTCCTTGTAGTCGGCGTTCTCGCGGTAGTACTGCAGGAACGTCGTCGCCACGCGCAGCGCCTCGGCGCGCGTGTCGACGGTCGCGAGGATGTCGGCCTCGCGCACGTTGCCGCCGGCCGCGCCGCCCGCGCGCACCTGCCAGCCGCCCTCGACGGCGACGCAGCCGATGTCCTTCACCGTCGCCTCGGCGCAGTTGCGCGGGCAGCCCGACACGCCCGACTTGACCTTGTGCGGCGTGTGCAGGCCCTCCCAGAGCTTCTCCATCTCG
>Ga0136615_10000010_pt1 | contig 72675 bp, 70 predicted proteins | sample AntDrymUQ2882206_2_FD_106647 | JGI IMG/M metagenome (GOLD analysis project Ga0136615, IMG submission 106647) | Polar desert sand microbial communities from Dry Valleys, Antarctica - metaG UQ288 (22.06) | ecosystem: Environmental > Terrestrial > Soil > Desert | place: Antarctica: Dry Valley... | reverse complement strand
GCCTGCCGTGCCCATGCGGGGAAGCTGAACTCGTCGCGGTGCTCGGCGATCAGCCCGTCCTTGAATCGGAAGCTCGCGTGGATGTCGTTGACGACGGGGCGTCCGGTCTCGGTGAACGTGTAGCGAGCCCGCCAGTGCGCCGACCCGCGCGCCTCATCGGCCTGGTGCTCGAGCAGCTCGACGCGCAGGTCTCCCGGGCCCTCCGTGAGCATTCGCCACATCGCCCCCGCCCGGCTCCCGCGCAGATCGGTGAAGACGGGGTCGGAGAAGCGGACGTCGAGCGCATAGCAGGCGGCCATCGTGTCCCCGTCACTCTCGTCGAACGCCCGGTAGAAGCGCTCGATCAGCAGCATGTGAGCATCGGTCATCGGTCTTCCGCCTCGTCCTGAAGCGAGGGTGCGGGCTGCACCAACCCGAGCTGGCTGAGAATCGTGGCGGCGTCGAAGTAGACCCTCTCGCAGACGAGCCTGTCGTCCTCGAACAGGAAGAAGGCCGCGGTGCGGCAACTGAACTCTCTCCCCGTGGCCGGAATCCCGCGCAGCGGCCCGTGGTGGGTGCCCTTCAGTTCGAACTCGACGATCACGCCAGCGTCCGCGTGATGCAGCGCGATCACCTCGTTGCGCTGGTCGGGAAACGCCGTCCGCGAGTCCTCGAAGTAGCCGCGCACCGCCTCCTCGCCGTCGAAGATGTCGCCCGTCGGCACGATCTCGTAGCGGGGGTGATCGAAGGTTCTCAGCGTCACCTCGAAGTCATGGTGGTTCTCGGACTCCATGTGCTCCCGTACGAGCGCCTCGCGGCGCTCGCGCAGATCCTGGCTCATCGGGCGCGCTTCATCGCGTGCGGGTTCGCCGACGCTCTCGAAGGAAGTCGCATCATCGCTCGTGTCTGCCACTAAACCAGCTCGCGCTGAGACCCGTGCTTACGCCGTCATCGCGGCGCGAGGCGAAGAACGCGATCCGCGAGTCCCCGGATCGTCGCGTTGAGCTGCCGATGGGCCTCGACCGGGGCCATGTGGCCCACCCGCTCGAGCTTGACGACTCCGGCAGAGTCGGGCAGCAGGCGCGCCAGGCGTTCGGCGTGCGAGGGGGGCGTGAGCTTGTCGTCTTCTCCCGCGACCACCGCGGTCGGCACGGTCAGGTGCTCGAGGGCGTCGGTCAGATCGAGCCTCGTGAGCTCCCGCCCGCAGCCCGCGCGCACGTCGGGCCGGGGTTCGTGGATCATCAGGTCGTCTTCGGCTTGCGCGCCCGCACGACCGCCGAGACGGCGTGCTCGTGGACGCGGTGCGTCGCTCGGATCTCGACATTCGAGAGACCGGCCTCCCGGAGGGCCTCGCGGAACTGGGTCTCGGTCAGGGCACCGGCGATACACCCCGTCCACTCCTCCATGTCCGTACGGGTCGCCTCGTCCATGTCCTCGTCGGCGATCACGTCGGTCACGGCGAGCCGGCCACCCGGCTTCAGGACGCGGGCCGCCTCGCCGAGGGTTCGCGACTTGTCACCGGAGAGGTTGATGACGCAGTTCGAGATCACCACGTCGACCGTCTCGTCCGGAAACGGTACGTCCTCGATCGTTCCCTTGATCCACTCGACGTTGTCCACCCCGGCCTTCGCCTGGTTCCCGCGGGCGAGCGCCAGCATCTCGTCGGTCATGTCGAGCCCGTAGGCCCTGCCCGTCGAACCCACGCGCCGTGCCGACAGCAGCACGTCGATGCCCCCGCCCGACCCCAGGTCGAGCACAGTCTCGCCCTCGTGGAGCTCCGCCACCGCCGTGGGGTTGCCGCAACCGAGCGATGCGAGGGTGGCCGCCTCGGGGATCGTCTCCTGCTCGCCCGCCGCGTACTGCGAGCGGCCGAAGACGCCTCGCTCCTCCTCCGAGAGAACGTCTGCGCCAGCGCCACAGCACGCCGCGTGGCCGGCAGTCGCTCGCTCGGCGGCCGCGGCGTAGCGCTCGCGCACCCGCTCACGCACTTCAATCGCGTAAGCAGTCTCCCCCGGCGACCCGGCACATCCGCAGCTGCCGGGGGAGCCGCAACAGGCTTCCTTGTCACCGGGCTCGCAGCAGTCGATCTGTTGCTCAGGATCGCAGCACGACGCGGAAGCCTCGGGGGTCAGCTCAGCCACGAGCTCAGCTCCCCCAGCGCGTCGGGGACGACGTAGTAGTAGGCCCACAGCCCGCGCCGCTCGGAACCGACGATGCCCGCGTCGCGCAGCACCTTGAGGTGGTGCGACACCGTCGGCTGCGAAAGCTCGAAGAGCGGCACGAGCTCGCACACGCAGACCTTGCCGGCATGCTTGCGCAGCACGTCGACCAGCTGGAGCCGGATCGGGTCGCCGAGCGCCTTGGCCACCCGGGCCATCCGCTCCGCCTCCTCACGGTCCGTGCCCGGGTAGACGACCGGCTCGCAGCACGGCTCTCCCGGTGGGCGCTTCTGCTTCGGAGCCAGCTCCAGATCGATCGACATCGATCTACGTATATCGATTGAATCGAGCTTTGTCAATCCTTAGACTGGCGTTCCTGATGAGCCTCGCGCGCCGCTGCCTGGCGGAGGGCCTCGCCACGTTCACCCTGGTCTTCGCCGGCTGCGCGGCGATCATCACCGACGCCGTGGGTGATGGCGCGCTCGGGGCCACCGGCGTGGCGCTCGTCTTCGGCCTCGTCGTGATGGTCATGGTCTACGCCATCGGCCACCTGTCGGGCGCGCATCTCAACCCGGCGGTGACGGCGGCGTTCACGCTGGCCCGGCACTTCCCTGCCCGGGACGCAGCGGCGTACATCGGTGCGCAGCTCGCCGGGGCCTCCCTCGCCGCCCTCGCCCTGCTCGCCCTCTGGCCGGACCAGCCCGCGGCTCTGGGCGCCACGATCCCCGCCATCGGCGCCGGTTCGGCGCTCGCCTACGAGATCGCGCTGACGGCCTTTCTGATGTTCGTGATCACCGCGGTGGCCACCGACACGCGCGCCGTCGGCGCGGCCGCCGCCATCGCGATCGGCGGCACGGTCGGGCTCGACGCGCTCGTGGGTGGACCGCTCACCGGCGCCTCGATGAACCCCGCCCGGTCGTTCGGTCCGGCGCTCGCTGCGGCCGAGTGGCAGGACTTCTGGATCTATCTCGTTGGACCGCTCGTCGGGGGAAGCCTCGGAGCTTTGGCCTACCAGGTCGTGCGCGGCGAGTCGCCTGTGCCCACCGGCGAAGCGGAGGCCTGATGGCGCGGGTGCTGTTCGTCTGCCTCCACAACGCGGGGCGCTCGCAGATCAGCCAGGCGCTGTTCGAGCGCGCCGCGGGCACCCGTCACGACTCCGACTCGGCCGGCACCACGCCGGCCGCGCGTGTGCATCCCGAGGTGGTCGAAATCATGCGCGAGGTCGGCGTCGACGTCTCGGCCCGCCGACCGAAGCGGCTGGAACGAAAACAGGCCGAGCGTGCCGACGTGGTCGTGACGATGGGATGTGGCGAAGAGTGCCCGTACGTCCCCGGCAAGCGCTACCTCGACTGGGACCTTCCCGATCCCGCGGGTCAACCGCTCGAGACGGTGCGCGAGCTTCGGCGCGAGATCGAGAGCAGGGTGGGCCTCCTGGTTGAGGAACTCGACGCTGCTGGTTGAGCGGGCATCCAGGTGCGGTGGTCTGGGACCGTGACTCCCTCGTAACCGGAGTGAGAGCGAGAAAGGAGAGTCATGAGGATCTTCGTAGCCGGGGCGACGGGGGTGCTGGGCAGCCGGCTCGTGCCGGAGCTCGCGCGTCGCGGTCACGACGTGGCCGCAATGACTCGATCGCCCGAGAAGGCCGAGCGCCTGCGCTCGGAGCGGGTCGAGCCGACGGTGGCCGACGCGCTCGACCCGCGCGCGGTCGCGGCCGCGGTGGGGCGGGCGGAGCCTGAGGTGGTCGTCCACCAGCTCACGGCGCTCTCCGAGCTCGGCGGGGCGATGCGCAACATCGATCGGGCGTTCGCGATGACGAACCGGCTGCGAACGGAGGGAACCGACAATCTGCTTGCTGCCGCGCACTCCGCCGGGGCCAATCGCTTCCTCGCCCAGAGCTTCGCCGGTTGGCCATATGCGCGCGAGGGCGGCCCGGTGAAGGACGAGAACGACCGCCTCGACCCCGATCCGCCGGCGAACCTGGGGGAGACGCTGGGGGCCATCCGCCACCTCGAGGCGGCGACGCTCGACCCCGACGGGATCGAGGGGACGGTGCTGCGCTACGGCGGCTTCTACGGGCCCGGCACGACGATCGCCCGCGACGGCGTCCACGCGGAGGCGGTGCGGCGGCGGCGCTTTCCGATCGTCGGCGACGGGGACGGCGTCTGGTCGCTGGTCCACGTGGACGACGCGGCGGCGGCCACGGTGGCGGCGATCGAGCGGCGCGCGACGGGCCTCTACAACATCGTGGACGACGAGCCGGCGCCCGTCTCCGAGTGGGTCCCGGCGCTCGCCGACGCCGTGGGCGCCAGGGCGCCCCGACGGGTCCCGCGGTGGCTCGGCCGGCTCGCGGCCGGCGACGCCACGGTGACGATGGTCACCGAGGCCCGCGGCGCCTCGAACGCGAAGGCGAGGAGCGAGCTCGGATGGGAGCTCCGCTACCCGAGCTGGAGGCAGGGGTTCCGGGAGGGGCTCGACTAGCTCTGGAGCGAGACCACGTGCGCCCTCGACGGCGGCACGTCGCCCTCGAGCACCTCGAGGTACGCGCGCTCGACGGCGCCCATCCCCACGCCGCGGGTCACCTCCAGCCAACCCGCGACCCACTCGACGAAGGGCTTGGATGCGTCGGCAGCGCGCTGCATGAGTCCGTCGGGTCCCCAGTCCTGGCTGCGCTTGTTGACGCGATCGGGGGCGAAGAACAGCCGCGGGGCGGGGCCCGGCAGCCCGTCCGCGGCAGTGACGTCCTCGGAGCCCGAGCGGAACCGCTGCCAGTGCGTCGCTCCGACGGCGATGCTGGCGGTGAGCCGGTCGGCGAGACGTCGGTGCACGGCGCCGCGGATCTCTGGATCGCCGGCGACGTCGACGAACGCGGTCGGGACTGGCCCGAGCGACTCCAGCTCACCGTAGGGCACGACCCGGTCGTAGATCCCGAGGCCCTTGACGAAGTCGACGTTCCCCGGCGACGTGAGGCCCGCGACCTCGACCCCCTCGCGCTGGGCGAGCATGAAGGCGGTGCCGATCGTGGTCTTCGCGGAGGCGCTCGAGAGGACCACGGTGCTCGCGCCCGCGAGACCGCCGTCGCCGAGCTCGTCGTCGAGTAGAAAGGAGGTGAGAAACAGCGGCCGCAGCAGCATGTCCTGGTCCTCGTAGCGCGCCGCGTAGAACGGATCGGCATCGGTCCGCAGGTAGCGGTGGTAGGCGGCCGGGAGGTGTGCGCGATGCGCGGAGGCATCGACGAATCCCTGCTCGTCGACCTGCTCGGGCGCCACCAGCAGGTGGGTGGAGGGCGGCAGGTAGCCGAACACGCGCGTGCCCCGCTCGAGGCCCTCGACACTCGACTCTGCGACGTCGGCGAAGCCCCACATCGGCACCCGGCCCCAACCCTCCGCTGCCGGGAAGAAGTCCCAGTAGCTCATCGCGTCGCCGAAGACCGCGTAGGTGATGTTGTTCGCGGTCAGCCCGAAGGCGTCGACCGCCAGGAGCGCCTGCCCGCCCGCGAGCTCCGGTGGCTCAGACTCGACGATACGCGTCTCGCGCAGGTCGTCGCGCTTGACCAGGAGGTCGCTCACCGTCGCAACGCTAACGGGCTGAGCGCCGGCGTCCCGGACGCCGGTCGGCGCGCGTGGACGAGCGCCGCCCGGGCGTACGCCGGCGCCAGTCCCATCGGTCCGATGCTCCGCGTCCCGAACCTCAGTAGGCGCGCAGCCACTCTCTCGTCGGACGCTCCCGCCGAGTAGAGGAGCCGCTCGACGCCGTTGAAGCGGCGACCGGTCGCGTAGTCGTCGATCAGGAACGAATGTCCCGCAAGCCCGCGGCGAAAGCGACGCCGGTAGCGGCGCAGCCCCCGTTCGAGCGACTCGTCCCCGTGCAGCGCCGCCGCGACGCTGTCGGCCAGCCATTCGCCGGACTGAAACGCCCACCCGCAGCCGACTCCCCACAGTGGATCGGTGGCGAGGGCGGCGTCGCCCACGAGCGCCACGCCGGCGCCGATCGGCCCGCGGCGGACGTTCGGCATCTTGATTTTCCCGATCACGGGGGAGACTCGGCGCGACTGCGCGATCGGTGGGGCGCCGGGAAGACCGGCGATGAAGGCTTCGAGCGCCCCAGCGGCGTCCCGCTTGAACTCGGGCAAGCGTTCCATCGTCGGCATGCAGCCGTACATGGTCAGATCGCCGTCGGTGGGAAAGGCCGCGGCCCACTCGGGATCCAGCAGCCAGATGGTGGCGTCCGGCGCTCCCGCGGGCGGCGGGCCCTCGAAGTACGCGGCGTAGGAGAAGCGCCCGTGCGGGCTCGACCGAGGCGGCAGCCCAGCCATCGCCGCCACGCGGGAGTCGCGGCCGTCGGCTCCCACGACCAGCGGCGCGCGGACGCGGATGCGACGACCGCACGGGTCCACCGCCTCGACCCCGCCCACCGACCCGTCGTCCGAGAGGAGCGCCTTCGCTGCGTACCCGAGCATCAGCTCGACTCGCGACTCGTCGGCGGCGAGCCTGCGCACCAGCGGGTCGAGGCGCTCGCGGCGCAGGTTGACGCTGCGCGTGAGGGCCGCGTCCGATGGCACCTCGATCACCCCCCACCGCGTCCACAGGCGCCCGTGCGAGCGAACGCCCCCGGCCGCCTCGATCGGCTCCATCAGACCGAGGCGTTCCAGCGTCGGCACCGCCGACGCCTGGATGTAATGACCGCAGACACGCTTGAACGCTTCGGCGTCTCGACTGCGCTCCACGAGCGCCACTCGCACGCCGGCGCGGGCGAGCAGCGTCGCCGTCGTGCACCCGGCGAGGCTAGCTCCGACGACCACGGCGCCGAAGTCCGAACGGTCGGCGATCATGCTGTTCGCGATGCCGTCTCTCCTCCTGATACTTCCATGCGCACGGTGCAGGCTACACTATCGCACATGAACCGTGGTCCCTGACGGCATCCGCCTGACCGGCACCTCGTACGCGGTCCTCGGGCTGATCGAGTACCTCGGGCCGTCGACCCCCTATGACCTGAAGCGATCGATCGAGAAGTCGGTCGAGAACTTCTGGCCCGTCCCGCACTCGACGTTCTACGCGGAGCCCACGCGCCTGACGGCGGCGGGCTATCTGTCCGAGCGCCGCGAGGAGGGCGGGCGGCGCCGCAAGCTGTACGCGCTGACCGATGCCGGCCGCGACGCGCTGCACCACTGGATCCGCGAGCCGAGCGCCGCGGCGCCTCAGCTCCGCGACGAGACCATGCTCCGCATCTTCCTCGGCGCGGATCCGGCGCCGCTACTCGCCGAGCGCCTGCACTGGCACCGCACCAAGCTCGCCGAGCTCGAGGGCTACCTCGACGGGGTGCGCGGCAGCGGTGGTCCCGCGGGCGTGGAGCGGTCGCTGGTCGCGGGCACCGAGTACCACCGGCGCCTGATCGGGATGCAGGAGAGCTACCTCGACGGCCGCGGCGACGGCACCGCATAGGCTCCCGCGCGTGAGCGGCGGCGCCGACAGCCTCGTGCACCGCGTCCGCCCGGCCTCCGGCGAGCCCGAGGGGGCGCTCGTGCTCCTCCACGGGCGCGGCACGAGCGAGGACGACCTCGTCCCGCTGCTCGACGCCCTCGACCCCGAGCGTCTGCTGACCGGGGTCACGCCGCGCGGGCCCATTTCGGCGCCCCCCGGCGGGGCGCACTGGTACGTGGTGCGGCGCATCGGCCACCCGGACGCGACCAGCTTCCATTCGACCTACGAGCGCGCGGTCGCGTTCGTGGACGCGCTGCCCGAGGTCCTGGGGGTCCCGCTCGAGCGCACGGTGCTCGGGGGCTTCTCGCAGGGCGCGGTCATGTCCTACGCGCTCGCGCTCGGCGCCGGACGGCCGCACCCGGCGGGAGTGCTGGCGCTGAGCGGCTTCGTGCCGGACGTGGACGGCTTCGAGCTCGACCTCGACGGCGCCGAGGGCTTTCCGGCGGCGATCGCCCACGGCGCGCTCGACCCGGTCATCGGGGTCGACTTCGGGCGCGCGGCACGCGACCGGCTGGCCGCCGCCGAGGCCGCCGTGACCTACCACGAGGCGCCGGTCGGACACGAGATCGACCCGGCCTGGATCCCCGAGCTGGCAGGCTGGCTGCACGAGACGCTGCAGGCCTCCAGGCAGCCCGGATAGCGGTGGCCGCCGCGACGACGCGCGAGCTGAGCGTAGGCGAGCACCGCCTCGTCTACGACGAGTACGGATCGGGTTCGCGAGCGCTCGTGCTGCTCCACGGGCTGCTGCTCTCGCGCCGCATGCACACGCCGCTGGCGAGCGCGCTCGCCGAGCGCGGGAATCGTGTCCTGTGCCTCGACCTCCTCGGGCACGGCGACTCGGACCGCCCGCGCGACATGTGGCGCTACTCGATGCCGGCCTTCGGCGAGCAGGTGCTCGCCCTCCTCGACCACGCGGGTATCGACGAGGCCGTCGTCGGCGGAACCTCGCTGGGGGCGAACGTCGCGCTGGAAGCCGCCGTTCGCGAGCCCGCGCGCCTGAGGGGCATGATCGTCGAGATGCCGGTGCTCGACAACGCGCTGCTCGCGTGCGCGCTCGCGTTCACGCCGCTGCTCGTGGGCCTCACCTTCGGAGAGCCGCTGGCACGCTTGCTGGCGCGCGGCGCGCGGGTTCCGCCGCGTGGCCTGAGCCGGCTCGCGGACATCGTGCTCGACGCGGTGGCTCAGGACCCGAAGCCCTCCGCCGCCGTCCTCCAGGGCATCTTCTCCGGCCGCTCGGCGCCGCCGCGCGAGGAGCGGCGAAAGATTCGAGCGCGGGCGCTCGTGATCGGGCACGGGCGCGATCCCGTGCATCCGTTCTCGGACTCCGACATGCTGGTTCGCGAGCTCCCGCGCGGGCGGCTGCTCCAGGCGGAGTCGATCCTCGAGCTACGGCTCGCGCCAGAGCGCCTCACCGGCGAGATAGCGGACTTCGTCGACGAGTGCTGGCGCCCCGCGGCGGCCTCGGGCGGCCGCGCCCGCAGGCGTGCTGCGCGCTCCGGGCGGGCCTCGGCCTGATCGCCGCCGCGGGTACGGGAGCCCGTGCAGGGTCGGGTTTCTAGACTCCTTCCAATGGCGAGTCGCAAGGAGCAGAAGGAGCGCCTGAAGGCGGAGCGGCTGGAGCGCGAGCGCCAGGCGCAGTCCGCCGACCGCCGCAAGCGGCTCGTGGGCTACGGCGTCGGCGGGGTGCTGGCGATCGCGCTCGTGGTCGGCCTGGGCATTCTGGCGCTTAACGGCGTCCTCGGCGGCAGCGATAGCTCGGGGTCGACGGTGAGCCAGGGCGAGTACCCCGAGGGCTCCGTGCCTGCTGTCGAGACGGCGGACCTCCAGGAGGCGGCGATGGTGGCCGGCTGCAAGCTCGAGGAGACGTCCGAGGAGGGCAGCACGCACGTCTCGACCGACACCGACGTCCAGTACGAGGGCAACCCCCCGACCTCCGGCGATCACTACGCGGTGCCCGCCGAGGACGGGGCCTACACCGAGACACCGCAGACCGAGACGCTCGTCCACGCGCTCGAGCACGGACGGATCTTCATCCAGTTCGATCCGACGGTTCCCGATTCCGTCAAGGGCGACCTGAAGGCGCTCTTCGACGAGGACCCGTACCACATGATCATCGCGCCGAACGACACCGACATGCCCTACGAGGTTGCCGCGACCACCTGGACCCAGACGCTCGGGTGCACCAAGATGAACGACAAGGTGTTCGACGCGATCCGCGCCTTCCGGGACGAGTACCGCGACCAAGGTCCGGAGTTCGTCCCCTGATGGCGGGCGCGGCGCTCTAGCAACGAGCGATGGCCGAGGCGGCCGCCGCGGTCGGCGCCATCGGCGCCCCACTAATGGTGCTGGCGTGGTCGCGCGTGGCGCTGCTCGCCGGCCTGGTGCTCGTGGCGGCCGCGATGGCGGGCCTGGTCTCGGCGGCCGGCCAGGGCGGTGCGGTCGAGACGCTGCTCGCCTCGGGGGCGGGTATCGTGGCCGCGCTGGCCGCGCTGGCGGTGCTCGCGGCGCTGGCGGCAGCGTTTCACCGCTGGCCGCTCGCGGTCGTGCCGGCGCTGCTCGCGGTGGCGCCGATCCGGCTGCCGATAGCGTCGGACCCGGATAGCCCCGTGCTGCTCGGCCTCGCCGGCACCGGCGGGCTAGGGCGCCTCTATCCGCTCTTCGCGGTGATGGCCGCCGCCGTCCTCGCGCTCGTCTGGCGCGTCGGTCGCGGCGCGCCCGTCCCACCGCTTCCGCGCGCGCTCGCGATCCCGGCGGCCGGGTTCGTCGCGCTCGTGTCGATCTCGCTTCTGTGGTCAGACGACCAGAGCGCCGCGACGAACGACCTGCTGTTCGTGTGGCTGCCGTTCGCGGTACTGCTCGTGATCTGCGCCCGGGCGCCGTTCGGGGCGCGCAGCCCGCGCTTGCTCGCGATCACGCTCGTGGCGGTCGCGGCGGCGTTCGCCGCCATCGCCGTCTGGCAGGCGGCCACCGAGCGGCTCCTCTTCTTCACTGTCTCGCTCGAGCGGGCGAACGAGCTGTCCGAGCTGTTTCGGGTGACCTCCGCGTTCCAGGACCCCAACCACCTGGGCCGGCACCTGGTGCTCGCGATCGGCGTGGTGCTGGTGGCGGCGTGGGCCGCTCGCCTCCGGGGCCCGGCCACCGCGGCCCTGCTCGGCCTCCTCGGCGCCGGCCTCTGGTTCACGTACTCGCAGTCGAGCCTCGTGACGCTCGCGGTCGTGGCGCTCGCCGTGGCGCTTGTGGCCGCGAGCGGGCGGCCGCGACGGGTGGTGGCGGCAGCCTTCGTCGCGATGGCGGCCGCGGGGATCGTGGGGCTCGCAGCGCTGCTCGCGGGCGGGTCGGCGGCGGCGGTGACGAGCGACCGCTCGACGCTGGTGACCGACACGGCCGCGGTGGCCGCCGGACACCCGATCGTGGGCGTCGGCGTGTCCGCGCAGCCGCTCGTGACGCGCGAGGAGCGGGCGCCGGACGTCGCGAAGCTCCAGAACGTCTCTCACACGACGCCGCTGACGGTCGCGGCCGAGCTCGGCCTCGTCGGCCTCGGCGCGTTCTTCGCGTTGATCGCCGGCACCTGCCTCGTGCTCCGGGAGCTGGGTCGACGCAACCGGGCGCTAGCGACCGGGCTCGGGGCGGTGCTGCTCGCCCTGCTCGTCCACTCGCTCTTCTACGCCGGGCTGTTCGAGAACCCGATCACCTGGGGCGCCCTCGGGGTCGCCGCGGCGGCCATCGTCGAGGGCCGCGGGACGCGCGGGCGATCGCCAATGCCGCCGGGAGGCGCTGCGATCATGAGCGCCGCCAGGCGATGAGCCAAGACCACGAGAGCAGTCCGAGCGAGCGCCTGTCGAGCGGGCGCCTGCTCGCCCGCAACACGGGGTTCAGCCTCGCCGGCCAGGGCGCCACGCTGGTCGTCGCGTTCTTCGCCGTCCCGCTACTCGTGGACGGGCTCGGCACGGCGCGGTTCGGCGTGCTCGCGCTCGCCTGGGTCGTGATCGGCTACGCGCAGGTGTTCGACCTCGGGATCGGGCGCGCGCTCACAAAGCTCACGGCCGAGCGGCTCGGGGCCGGTCGCGAGACCGAGGTGCCCCATCTCTTCTGGACCGCTTTGCTGGGCATGGCGGTCCTCGGGATCCTCGCCGGCGCGGTCGTCGCGCTGCTGTCGCCGTGGCTCGTCGAAAGCGTCCTGAACGTCCCCGCCGACCTCGAGCGCGAGACGCTGCACACCTTCTGGGTGCTCGCCGCGGGGCTCCCGCTCGCGATCTCCGGGGCCGCGCTGCGAGCGCACCTCGAAGCGTGGCAGCGCTTCGACCTCGTCAACGCGGTGGTCATCCCCGCCTCCGTGCTCACGTACTTCGGCCCGGTGCTCGTGCTCCAGTTCACCGACTCGCTGGCCCCCGTGGTGGCGGCGGTGGTCGTCAGCCGCATGGTCAGCTGGATCGTGAACATGCTGCTGGTGCTTCGCATCACCCCCGCGGTGCGCGAGACGATCGCCCTGCGGCGAGCCGCGTTGCGGCGGCTGCTCGGCTTCGGCACGTGGGTGACGATCTGGAACGTCGTCTACGCGTTCCTGATCGCGGCCGATCGCTTCCTGGTCGGCGCGCTCGTCTCGATCACGGCCGTGGCGTACTTCGCCACTCCCTACGAGGTGATGACGAAGCTGCTCGTGGTCTCCGTCGCGCTCGCGGGCGTGTTCTTCCCGGCGTTCGCCCTGAACCTCGCGGGCAGCCCGAGCCGGATCGCGGCGATCTTCTCGGGCGGCGTGCGCTTCGGCTTCATCGCACTCTTCCCGGTCGCGCTCGTGACGGTCGCCTTCGCCGGCGAGGGGCTCGACCTCTGGCTCGGAGCCGAGTTCGCGGAGAACAGCGAGGTCGTGCTCCAGTGGCTCGCCGTGGGCGTGCTCATCGCCAGCCTCAATCAGATCGCGCTCGGGCTGGTCCAATCGAGCCGCCCCGACCTGCCGGCGAAGCTGGCGCTGGTGGAGCTTCCGCTGTACCTCGGCCTGTTCCTGGTGCTGCTCGGGGCCTACGGCATCGAGGGCGCCGCCGCCGCGTGGACCGTGCGCGCGGCGGTCGAGGGCGTGGCGCTGCTCGCGATGGTGCGCCGGCTCTCGCCGCCCAGCGTCGCCGCGCTGAGCCGCATGGGCCCCGCGGCGGCGGGCGCCGCGGGCGCGCTGCTGCTCGCCTCCCAGCTCGAGGGCGCGGGCGCGAAGCTGGCGCTGATCGGCGTGATGCTGCTGGCGTTTGCCCCGCTCGCCTGGTTTCGCATCCTCGGCGCGGGCGAGCGCGGCCGCGTGCTGACGCGGCTGCGCGCGGCGCGCGCGTGACCGAGCCAACGGAGGCGGACTGGTGACCGCGGCGGCGGCCTGCGCCGGCGCGCTTGGCACCGCGCTGCTCCTTCCGGCGCGCTCGCGAGGACTCCTGCTCGCCGGGCTCGCGCTGCTGGCGGCGGCCGCGGCGGGCCTGACGATCGCGTTCGTGGAGGAGCTCGGGGGAACCGGCGAAGCGTCGATCTCGCTCTCGGGCGGGCTCGTGGCGGCGCTCGCCGCGGTCGCGCTGGCGCTGGCCGCGCTTGCTGCGCTGCTCGTGCGCTTCCCGGCGGTCGTGCTTCCGTTGCTCCTGGTGATGGCGCCACTGCGCCCGCCGCTCGATCCGGACCCGGCGTCGCCGCTGCTCGTGTCGCTCCGGCCGGACGGCCTCGTCGGCTACTACCTGCCGCTCTACGCGGTGCTGGCGGCGAGCGCCCTCGCGCTCGGCTGGCGCGCGCTTCGCGGCGATCGCCTGCGGTCGATCCCGCGCAGGCTCGCCTACCCCGCAACGGCGTTGATAGCGCTCACGGCGCTATCGCTCCTGTGGTCCCAGGACCTCGAGACCGGGATCAACGACGTCCTCCTCTACTGGCTTCCGTCGGCCGTGCTGATCGCGGTCGTGGCGCATGCCCCCTTCCCCGACTGGGCGCCGCGCGCGCTCGGCTGGATCGCCGTCGGGCTCGGCTGCGTCTTCGCCGCCGTCGGGATCGGACAGGCGCTCGCCGGCGATGTCTTCTTCTCCACCCCCGCGCTCGCGGACGCGAACGCGACAACCGACCTTTTCCGCGTCACCTCGTTGTTCCAGGACCCGAGCATCTACGCGCGCCACCTCGTCGTGGCGATGGCGGTGGTGCTGGTCGCGCTGTGGCTCACCCGCCTGCGGCTGGCCACCGGCGCGGCGGTGCTCGTCCTGCTGGCCGCGGCCCTGGCCCTCACCTACTCACAGTCGAGCATGGTCGCGCTGGTCGCCGTGGCGCTCGCGATCGCCCTCGCGGCCGGCGATCGGCTCGCGCGGAAGCTCGTGGCGGCGATCGTCGCGGCGGCGGCGCTGGTCGCCGTCGGCGCGCTGGGGCTGGCGGTCGCGAGCGGCTCGGCGGCCGACCTTACGCGCAACCGCTCCGTGCTCGTGCTCGACACGGCCACGGTCTTCGTGAACCACCCGCTGGTCGGCGTGGGCGTCGGCGGCCAGCCGGTCGCGACCCGCGACGAGGCGGAGACGGGCACATCGCTGGGCCGCAGCTCCTCGCACACCACTCCGCTGACGGTCGCCGCGGAGCTCGGGCTGCTCGGGCTGGCCGCCTACGCTGCGCTGCTCGCGGGTACCGTGCTGCTGCTGCGCGAGCTCCACCGGCGCGAGCCGACACTCGCGCTCGGCCTCGGCGCGGTGCTGCTCGTGCTGTTCGTCCATGCCCTGATCTACGAGGGCTTCTTCGAGACGGCGCTGAGCTTCGGCGCGATCGCGACCGCCTGCGCCGCGCTGCGCTCGGGCGCGGCGACCACAGGATCTGACCGGCGAGAACCGAGACCGACGATTACTTCGGCCTGAGCTCAGTGCTCCCACCCTCGGGCAGCCCGCCGACCGTCTCGTAGGGGCAGAGCGGGCCGTCCTCCACCACCCCGGCGCGCCGCCCGGCGTGGACCTCGGCCTCGCCGACGATGAAGCGGTCGGGCTCGCCGCCCGGCACCGTGGAGCCCGCCACGAAGGCGATGAACGGCGAGCCGGAGTAAGGCGCCTCGGGCGGACACTCGCGCGCCCTGTCCGCGGCGAGGCGCACCTGCTCCTCGGACAGCTCGTGGCCCGGATCGCGCGAGAGGAACGGGTTCCCGAACCCGAGCGGGCTCTCCGGCGCGGCGAAGAGGACCGCCGACTGAACGACCACGACGGCGCAGGCCACGCCCACAGCGACGGACGCGAGCCGGCGCCGCTCGCCGAGCAGCGCTCGGTCCTCGAGGAACCAGGTGAGCCCCACCGCCGCCAGCGCGACCGCCGCCGGCTCGACCACGGCGAGCGTGTTGAGGTACGTCCCGCCCTTGAGGAAGGTCAGGCCGAGCGCGAGCGAGCCGGCCACGAGCGCGACGAGCGAGCGAAAGAGGGCCTTGTCGCACGCGCGGTCGCGGGCCAGCAGGGCGAGCGCCCCGAGCGCCGCCAGCGGTCCGAGGTTCCAGAGGCTTTGACCCACGAGCCCGGGGACGCGGCCTAACTGGAACCCGGTCTCGCGCTGGGCGGTCACGAGGTTCTCCCACACGGCCGACCCCCAGGCCGCGAACGAAGCGGCCGCGAGCAGGGCTCCGACCAACAGCGCGCCCGCCAGGAACGGCCCGCGCCTGCGCGCCGCCAGGACGAGCGCGGCGAGCGGAAGCAGGAACGCGAGCTTGAGGGCGGCGGCGAGGGCGGCGAGGGCGCCGCCGATGGCCGCGGCGCGCGAGCCCGGACGCGCGGCGAGAAGCGCCGCCCCGAGCAGCGGCGCCGCGGCCAGCGGGTCGGGCGTCAGGGTGGCGTGCTCACGAACCGTCCACGGCGTGAGGAGCGCCGCGAGGCCGGCGGCCACGCCCACGCCGGGACGTCCGGTGACCCGGCCGACGATCACCGCCACGAGCGCCCCCACCGCCACCGTGCTGAGCCCCAGCGCCCCGCGCACGAACAGCAGCGACTCGGAGAGCGCAATCAGCCCCGCGCCGAGGTAGAAGAGCGGCGGCGGCTGGGCGGCCGCGATGCCCGCGTAGAGGTCCTCGCCGTCGAGCAAGGCGCGCGCCGTGACCAGATAGACGCCCTCCGAGAAGTTCCAGTACGACTCGCCGCGCCAGACGTGCTCGAGCGCGACGATCGCCGCGGCCGCGAGCACGAAGGCGATGGCCCGCGCCCAGCGCCGCGGCGCCGGGTGCCCCGCTTGCGGCTCCGCGTGCGCAGGGCGGTCCGGAGCGTCCGCGGACGGCGCTCCGATCACCGCTCGAGCGCGACGTCGCTCGGTATCTCGATCGTCCGGTCCGGCGTCGCGAGGTCGAGCTCGAGGCGGTAGTCGCCGTCAGGCGCAGGGCGCCCGGCGGCGTCGGTGCCGTCCCAGGTCAGCGTCTCGCGCCCGCCGGCACGCAGGGCGCCGTCGAGGAGGACGCGGACCGGCGCACCGTCCTCGTCCACGACGGTGGCCGTTACGGGCTGAGCGCGCTCGAGCACGAAGGAGAGCTTCGCCACCTCCCGCGAGCACTCGCAGCCCGGCCGAAGCTCACGGTCGATTTCGATCCCGCCGACCGGCGCGTCCTCCTGCTTGAGCATCTGCGTCCAGACGAAGGCGGAGGCGCTGAGGAGCACGATCACGAGCGTCAGCGCGGTCATCACCCGGCTGCGCCGCGGCGAGGGCCCCGCGGCGGACGTCGAGAGCACGCCGGTCGGGGGCTCTGCGCCGGCTGCGGGCGCGCCCCGTGCGGGGACGCGGCTCGGCCTGCTCACGCGGGGAACCCTAGATGGTTGACCCCACGGCAGCATGCGTCTGAGAGCCGAGCCTTATCGGCTTCCAGGCGAGCGGGGTCGTGGAATCAGCCATCTGGTGGCGCGGTCAGCGTGCTCGACGGTCTCGAGCGCGTGGGGGTCACCCGAGCAGGCGCGCGAGCTCCGAGCGCAGCGTCGCCTCCGCGGACGGCAGGCCGTCGCGGGCCGCCGTTCGCGCGCCGGCGGTGTCGGCCAGCCGCACGGCGTCGGCGTCGATCTCGCCCTCGACCGCGACGACCACGTGCTCTCGCGCGAGCCGCTCGACCAGCTGCCGCTGGTGCTCGGTTCGATGCTCGCCCGCGCCGCGCCGGCGGGCGAGCACGAGCGGGCGGTGACCCGCGGCGATCGCGTCCGAGACCATGGCCGCACCACCGTGGCACACGACGTAGCGCGCGCGGGCAAGGGCCTGTTCGATCTCGTTCGGCGCCATCGAGGCGCTCGCCGAGTAGCTCGCCGGACGGTAGGTCGACGTCCCCGCCTGAGCCACGACTGGGGTCGGCAGGACGCCCGCGGTCACCGCCCGGTCCACCGTCGCGAGCAGGCGGTCGAACGGCTCGGGCCGCGTACCGACCGACACGAAGGTCCCCTCGCCGCCCGGCTTCGCCGAGCGGGCGCCGGCCTCGAGCAGGGCCGGCCTGCACGCGGCCGCGTGCCGGTAGACCGCGCGCATCTCCGGCCACTGGACCAGCACGGCGCGAGCCAGCGGCGCCACGATCCGCCCTGTGAGGCTGGCTCCGCTGACGCGCGCCATCGTCTCCATGAAGAGGAGCTCGCTGCCCGCAGCGCTCTCCATCAGCGCGTAGGGGACGACGGTGCCCGCGCCGGTCGTCACGACCACCGCCGGCGGCGCCGACCGAAGGACGCGGCGCGCAGCGCGCAGGTTCGGACCGAGGCCGCGCACGCCGGGCGGATCGCGCCCCCAGGAGGGAAGCTCGCGCACGTCCTCGTCCGCCTCCCGCAGCGCGTCGGCCTGCCTCGAGGCGCCGGTCACCCAGACCCGCGGGCGGTCCTCGAACGCGGCGCGCACCGCCAGCAGCTCCGCCATGTGCCCTCCCGCCGAGGCCGCGAGGGCGAGCGCTGGACGGACGGAGTGGTTGGAGGGCACCGTGTCATGATCGCGCGCCTTGCGGGTGATCGTCGTCAACAGGTACGCCACCGTGGCCGGCGGGGCCGAGAAGCACGCCGTGGGGGTGGCGGAGATCCTGCGCTCGCGCGGCCACGCGGTCGCCTTCCTGTCCACGCGGTCGGAGGCGAACGTGGAGCGCGAGGGCGCTTTCGTGCCGCTCCTGGGCGCGGGCTTCTGGCGCGGGACCCCGCCGCGACGCGAGCAGGTCGAGGTGGCCGCCGCGGCGCTGTGGAACCGGCGCGCCGCCGCGGCGGCGGAAGCGCTCGTCGAGCGCTTTCGGCCTGACGTCGTGCACTTCCACGATCTCTATCCACAGCTGTCGGTGGCACCGGTGGTCGTGGCCGCGCGGCTCGGGGTCCCGACCGTCCAGACGCTCCACAACTACGAGCTGATCTCGGCGAGCCCCACCGACCACAGCGGGAGCCGGCTCGACCGCGGTCCCGAGCCGGTCGCGGTCAGGGCGCTTCGCACGGCGCTAGGCGTCGTGCGCAGGGTCGTGCACGTGCCGCGCGTCTCGCGCTTCGTGGCGGTGTCGAGGCACATGGCCGAGACGTTCGCCGCCCACGGGATCCGGGCGGACGTGATGCCGAACTTCGTCGAGAGCGGCGGCGACGGTGCCCGTCCCGGATTCGCCGAGCGCGCGGGGATCCTCTTCGTGGGCCGGCTGACCGAGGAGAAGGGAGCCCGTGACGCGATCGCGCTGGCGCGAGCGCTGCCCGACGTGGCGGTGACGATGGTCGGGCACGGACCGCTGGAGGACGTGGCGATGAGGGCCGCGCACGAGCTTGCCAACCTCGAGTGCACCGGCTTGTTAAGCGCGGACGCGGTTGCGCGCAGGATCCGGTCCAGCAGGGTGCTCGCGGTCCCCTCGCGCTGGGAGGAGCCGGCCGGGCTCGTGGCGCTCGAGGCGATGGCGGAGGGCACGCCGGTCATCGCGTACGCGAGCGGGGGGCTCGCCGAGTACGTCAGCGACGCGGGGGCGGGGCTCGTCGTGCCACGCTCGACGGAGGCGCTGGCCGCCTCCTGCCGCACGCTCCACGACGATCGTGATGCGTGGACCGAGGCGTCGGCTGCGGGGACGAGCGCGGCGGCGCGCAACCACTCGCCGGACCGCTACGGGGAACGGCTCGAGCGCATCTACGCGCAGGCCGCCGCGCCCTGACGCGCTCGCGCGGCCGCCGCTATTCGGCCTGGTCGGCGCCCACGACGACCACCACGTCGGCCGTTCCGGCCAGGTCCTGGGTATCGGTGCCGACGGGCTCGAGCTGGCTGATCCCGAGCTCGCGCCCGACCTCGCGAGCGGCGCTGCGGGCGCCCTCGGCGAACAGCACGGCCGACTCCGCGGAGGTCTGCTCGGTCGCGTTCGCGACGTTGCCGATCTGGAACCCGGCCTGCTCGACGGTGCCCGATACCGACTGGGCGGCGCCGGAGATCGAGGTGCCGTTCAGAACCGCGACCTCGATCGTGGAGGGGTCGAGCGGAGCGCTCGAATCGGCGCCCGCGGGCGGCTCGCCTCCCGGGCCGTCCGAGGCGGTCTCGCCACCGTCGCCGGCCAGCGTGGCGATCCCGAAGGCAGCCCCGGCCCCGAGGACGAGGACCCCGGCGACCAGCAGGACGATGTAGCGCGGCGCCAGCCGGCGGTACCAGGGTGGCCTGGCCTGAGTCGATCCCGGCAGGGGCGGGATCCGGCGAGCGGCGCCCGGACGCGGCGCGGGGAGCCGCTGCGGCGCCGGACGCGGAATTGGGCGCTGGGCCGCACCCTCACCGGATGGCGCCGGGGTCGCCTGCGCGGCGCCAGCGTTCCCTGCCGGCTCGGCCGGAGCCTGCGAAGCACCGGTGGCCGGCGCGGCCTCGGCGGGCTTCTCCTCCTCCCCCTCCCGCGCGGGGGGCGCGGTGCCAGCACCCTGGGCGGCGGCCGGCGGCGTGGCACCCTCCTTCACCGCAGTCCCCTGACCGTTTCCCTCGCCCCCGACGCCCGCCGGCTGAGCCTGCGCGGCGGCTGCGGCCGGCGCGGCGGCGGCCGCGGCCTTCGCGGGCGGCGCAGCCTGGGACTGCTTGGCGGCGGTCGCCTGCGCCCCACCGGGCTTCGCCGCGCCAGCGGCGGCGGCCGGCGGCGGCACCGCGGCGCCCGGCCGCTGCGGGCCGCGCGCCGGGGCCGATGGGGCGGGGGCCGCGCCGACGCGCGCCTCCTCCGCCTCGCGCAGACGACGAACGTCGCGCGCCTGGGAGAAGTAGAGCGCGGACAGGACCGCCAGGCCGACGATCGCGGCGAGGCCCGCGTAGGAGCCGATCTGCTCGATGATCTCCATCTAATGGGGGGAGGAGCGAACCTGGCCCCGCCTCCGGGGCACCCCGGGGGCCGGCCGAAGCTGGCTGTGCGCCGCCCCGTGGGCGAGCCGCCGGGCTTTTCGCAGCGAGAGTGTAGACAAAGCGGCGGCCGGGAAACCCGCCTCCGACCGGCGTTGCGGCGGCGGAAAGCGTCGCTCAGGCCACGCCGGCGAGCGCCGTCTCACAGGCCGCCACCACCTCGGCGATCGCGTCCTCCGCGAGCTCGGTGCCCATCGGAAGCGCGAGGGTCGTTCGCGCCGCCAGATCGGTGCCGGGAAGGTCGCCGCTCGCGAAGGCGCGCATCGCCGGCTGGCGGTGTACCGGGGTCCGGTAGTAAGCGCGCGCCGAGACGCCTTCGCGCTGAAGCGCCGCGATCGTGTCGTCGGCCCGCTCGTGCCGCGCGACATAGAGGTGGAAGACGTGCTCGGCGCCCTCCGTCGGACGCGGCAACGCCAGGTCGAGCCCTCCCAGCCCGTGCTCTTCGTACGCGTGAGCAGCCTGGCGGCGCGCCTCGTTCCACCCGTCGAGCTCCGGCAGGAGCAGCCGGAGGATCGCGGCCTGGAGGGCGTCGAGGCGCGAGTTGTAGCCCACCTCGCTGTGCACCACCTTGTCCTCCGAGCCGTGGAAGCGAAGCCGCCGCGCGGCAGCCGCCACCTCGTCGTCGTCGGTCGTGATCGCGCCCCCGTCGCCGAGCGCGCCGAGGTTCTTCGACGGAAAGAACGAGAAGGTGGCGGCGTCCCCGAGCGCGCCCGCGCGTCGACCCGAGAGGCGCGCGCCCGCGGCCTGGGCCGCGTCCTCGAGGAGCGGGAGGCCGATGTCGCGCAGCTCGTCCATGGGCGCCACGTTGCCGAACAGGTCCACCGGTACGATCGCCCTGGTCCGCGGGGTCAAAGCCGCCTCGACCGTCTCCCGGGTGACGCAGAAGGTCTCGGGATCCACGTCGCAGAAGACCGGCGTCGCGCCGGCGTTGACCGTCGCCTCCGCGGTCGCGTAGAACGTGAACGAGGGCAGGACGACCTCGTCGTCGGGGCGGACCCCAAGCGCCCGAAGGGCGATCGTCAGGGCATCGGTGCCGTTCGCCACGCCGACGCAGTGGCGCACGCCCAGGTACGTGGCGAACTCGCGCTCGAACGCGTCCACCTCCGGTCCGAGGATCCAGCGCCCGGACGCCGCGACCTCGGCCAGGCGCTCGGCGATCGCCGGCTGGTAGCGATCGAGCGAGCTTGCGAACAGCGGCACGGACACGATCGCTAGCCTAATCAGGCTTCATGCTCCCGATCGCCTCGATCACCGATCCGATCGTCGAGGTGGCCGTCGATGTGGTGGCGGAGCTCGGGCTCACCGGCGTCTTCGTGCTGATGCTGCTAGAGAGCGCGTGCATACCGGTGCCGAGTGAGGCGACCATGCTGTTCGCCGGCTTCAACGTGGCCGAGGGCGAGTACAGCCTGATCGCCGCGACCGCGGCGGGGTCGCTCGCCAACCTCGTCGGCTCCTGGATCGCCTACGCGGTCGGCCGCGCCGGGCGCGTGGACATCCTCGAGAAGCACGGCCGCAAGCTCCACATCAAGAAGAGCCATCTGGAGTGGGCGGACCGCTGGTTCCAGCGCCACGGCGACGCGACCGTGTTCTTCTCCCGCATGCTCCCGATCATCCGGACCTTCATATCGCTGCCCGCGGGGGTGGCGCGGATGCCGTTCTGGCGCTTCAGCGTCCTGACGCTGGCCGGCTGCATCCCGTGGGTGCTGGCGCTCACCTTCGTCGGCCAGCAGGCGGGCGAGGAGTGGGAGTCGTGGAAGGACTCGCTGCATTACGTGGACTACGTCGTGGCGGCGGCGATCGTGCTGGGGCTCGCCTACCTGGCCATTCGCCGCTACCGTCGCGGCGGGCCGCCCGCCTCCCCGGCGCAGGGCTCGGATCCGGCGGGCGGCGGCCCGGCCGCCGAGACCACCTGAGCCTGCCCACGCTGCGTCGCTGGGCAGCCCTTCGCCGCGGCGAGGCGGCCTCATCGCTGCCGGCTCGACACGCGATCGCGCTCGGCCTCCTCCAGGGCCCGACCGAGTTGCTCCCGATCTCGAGCTCGGGGCACGTCGTGCTCGCGCCGGCGCTGCTCGGCTGGCCCTATGACCGCCTCGACGCGCGTCACCGCAAGGCGTTCGAGGTCGCGCTCCATGCCGGCACCGCGGCGGGCTTGGGGGTCGCGCTCAGGCGCGAGGTGGCGGAGGTGGCGCGCTCGCTCGACGCGCCGCGCCTCACCAGGCTCTTCCTCGCCACGGCTCCCGCCACCGCCGCCGGGCTCCTGCTCCACGGCCCGATCGCCGGGCGGCTGAGCTCGCCGCGCCACGTTGCGATCGCCCAGGTCGCGGCCGGGGCCGCGATGGGTCTCGCCGACCGGCGACCGGCCGACCGGAGCCGCGATGACGCCCCGCTGCTCGACGCGGTGGCCGTCGGCGTCGCCCAGACGGCGGCACTCGCTCCGGGCGTATCGCGCGGCGGCGCGGCGCTTACGGCGCTCCGGCTCCGGCGACTCGAACGACGCTCGGCCAGCGAGATCTCGCGCCACGCCGCCGCGCCGATCGTGCTCGGCGCCGCCGCGCTCGAAGCAGTACGCCTGCTGCGCCGACCGCCCCCGGTCAACCTGGCGCGTCCATTCGCGGCCGGCGTCGCGGCTTCATTCGCCTCGACGATCGCCGCCGCCGGCCTGGCTCGGACGATGGACGGCGCGCGTTCCTACGCGCCGCTCGCCGCTTACCGGATCGCGCTGGGCGCGGTCGCGCTGTCACGGCTCGGCCGCCGCCGCCGGGCATCGGATTGAATGGCCGCATGATCGACGATGACTACGGGCGGGCGGGCGTCGACGCGGACCGCGCCGACGAGTCAGTCGCCGCGATCGTGGACGTGCTGAGCCGGATCGACCCCGGGCGAGCGAGGCGATCGCAGCTCGGCTCTGGTCACTACGCGAACGTCGTCGCGCTCGACGAGCGGACCGGCATCGCGCTCTCGACCGACGGCGTCGGCACCAAGGTGATCGTCGCCGAGGAGCTCGGACGCTTCGACACGATCGGCATCGACTGCATCGCCATGAACGTCAACGACCTCGTATGCGTGGGGGCAACGCCGCTCGCCGCGGTCGACTACATCGCTGTCGAGCAGGCCGACCCGGACGTGCTCCGCACGGTCGCCGAGGGGCTCCGCGCCGGCGCCGAGGAGGCCGGGATCGAGATCCCCGGCGGCGAGCTGGCTCAGCTACCCGAGGTGATTCGCGGGCACCCGTCGCCGGGCGGGATCGACCTCGTCGCGGCCTGCTTCGGGACCGTGGCGCTCGACCGCATCGTGACCGGCGAGCGGATCGGGTCCGGCGACGCCGTGATCGGCCTGCCGTCGAGCGGCATCCACTCGAACGGCCTCACGCTCGCGCGGAGGGCGCTTCCCGACCTCAGCGAAGCTACAGTCGAGCTTGGCGGCCAGACGGTCGGCGAGGCGCTGCTCGAGCCGACCGTGATCTACGTCCGCGCGGTGCTTGAGCTGCTCGACTCCGATGTCGACGTCCGCGGGCTCGCCCACATCACGGGCGGCGGGCTGCTGAACCTGCTGCGCCTCGGGGACGGCGTCGGCTACCGGATCGAGCGACCGCTCCCGCGCCAGCCGATCTTCGACCTGATCGCGAGCCGTGGCGAGATCTCGGAGGAAGAGCTGCTCGAGGTCTTCAACCTCGGCTGCGGGTTCTGCTGCGTGGTGGCGGCCGAGCACGCCGAGGCGTCGGTGAGCGCCCTCGGCGCCCGCCACCCGGGCACGGCCGTGATCGGCGAGGTGACCGGCGCGGCCGGCCTGGTCCAGCTTCCCGACTCCGGACTCACCGGCCGGGCGGCCGTCGGCTTCGCCTGAACAGTCGCTGTGCTGGATTGGGGTCGCATACGGACCCCCATGCAGGACGGCGGCCCCCTCACGCCGGCTCCCACAGGTGACCGGTCAGCACCCGCACCGGGCGCGCCTTCCACTCGCTCGCGAGGCGCCACAGCTCGGCGGCGACGCGCGGCTCGGGCAGGTCGCAGACCGCCTCCACCTCGCGCCCTGCCATCCGGCCGAAGCGCCGCAGGGCGTCGAGCACCCCGGGCGGCTCGCCCCCGTTCGGCCGCGCGCCGGCGGCCTGCGCCGCGGCGCGGTAGTCCTCGTAGGGCTTGTGACCGAAGACGCCGTGCCGTGTCCCATCCTCGGCCACGAAAATCGCGGTCGGGAAGCTGACCCGCTCACGCCCCTGGCCGATCTCCCTGACCTGGCCCTCGGCGCGCGCCTCCTCCGGGACGGTGCGCGCCTCGTCCAGGTCGGCGCCGAACGCCTCGACGATCGCGTGTGAGCCGAGGTCGCGCCGGAAGCGCTCCACGTCAAGCCGCGCGCGCCGGGCCTCGTCCACGAGCGCCTCGGTGGTGTCGAGCTTGCGGCGAAAGCACATCAGGCCCTCGCGCACCGCGCGAAGGTAGGCGTAGGCGGCCCCGGGGCCCTGCTCGGCAGCGGCCTTGACCGCCATGCAGGCCGGGTAGGTCGAGCCGATCGGCCCCTCGCTCCACAGCCGCGGGTCGAGCGGCATGCGCCCCTCGTCGGCCACGTCGAGCCAGTGGACGATCAGGCCGGGGAACGGGCCTGCCTGACCGCCGATGCCGGCGTCCGCGTCCGCGTACCCTTGGTCGTAGCGCCGGGCGAGGCCACCCATCACCCAGGTCCACGCGAGGCGCTCGCCGAACTCCACCATGAGCTTTCTCACGACGGGCTCGACGGCCCACGACCAGGAACACGCCGGGTCGGTGATGAAGCGGACTTGGACGGCCACCGATCGCGCAAAATAGAGGAATCGACGACCCCGCCGCGAAGCGCTCGCCGCGGGCCGAGCCCGCCCGCGACGCCATGATCGGGACGCTCCTCAATGGTCGCTTCCGGCTCGAGGACAAGCTCGGGACAGGCGGGATGTCCACGGTCTACCGCGCGTTCGACGAGACGCTCGAGCGCTGGGTGGCGATCAAGCTGATGCACCGCGAGTACTCGGAGGTGCCCGACCAGCTCGAGCGCTTCCGGCGCGAGGCCCGCTCGGCCGCCGGCCTCTCGCACCCTCACGTCGTGACCGTGATCGACGCCGGCGAGGACGACGGCCACCCCTTCATCGTCCTCGAGTACGTCGAGGGCGAGACTCTCAAGGAGTGCATCCGTCGCGTGGGGCCGCTGGCCGCGCCCGAGGCGGTGGCCTACGCGATCGAGATCGGCCGTGCGCTGGAAGCCGCCCACGGCGCTCGTCTGGTGCACCGCGACATCAAGCCGCAGAACGTGCTTATCGACCCGGCCGGGCGGGCGAAGGTGACGGACTTCGGCATCGTCCGCTCGCTCGAGGGCGACGGGCTGACGCAGGCCGGGAGGGTTCTCGGCACGACCGACTACGTCTCGCCCGAGCAGGCGCTCGGCGAGCCGGTCACCGAGCAGTCGGACATCTACTCGCTCGGGATCTGCCTCTACGAGATGCTCTCCGGGGAGGCGCCGTTCGGGGGCGACACGCACGTCGCCGTGGCGATGAAGCACGTGCGCGAGCCGATGCCCGACATCCGCGAGCGGCGGCCGGAGCTATCCGCCGCGCTCGCGGCGGTCGTCGAGCGCTCGACCGCGAAGGAACGCGAGAACCGCTACGCGACCGTCGGCCAGATGGTCGAGGAGCTCGAGGACGTGCTGGCGATCGAAGCCGCTCGCAGCGGCGAGGTGACCGGCGAGGCGACCAGCGTGCTACAGAACCTGCCGCAGGGGCACGGCGAGGTCGCGCCGGGCCGGCTGCGCCACCCCCGCCGGCTGCTGGCGCTGGTGCTCGCCGGGCTGGTGGCGGCCGCCGTGGTGGTGGTGATCCTCTCCGGGCGCGTCGAGCAGGGTCGCACCGGCGGCGCAAACCCCCCCGGCGAGCCTCAGCTCGATCGCGTCTCCCTCTCGGGCGACGCGATCGACGACTTCGACCCCGCACCGGGCGACGCCAGCGAGTCTCCCGAGTCAGTCGGAAACGTGATCGACGGCAATCCCTCGACCGTCTGGAGCACCGAGACCTACCAGTTCCAGTTCGGCGACCCCGACCAGAAGCTGGGCGTCGGCCTGACCATCGAGACCGGCGAGCCCCTTGCGGGGCGCCGGCTCGACGTCGTGACGTCGACGCCGGGCTGGGACGCAGAGGTCTACGGGGCGAACGAGGTCCCCGACTCGATCGAGGGCTGGGGCGAGCCGATCGGAGCCGAGAACGACCTGGAGCAGGAAGAGGCGATCGACCTCGACACCAGTGGCGAGGAGTACGGGCAGTACCTGCTCTGGATCACGTCGCTGCCCGAAAGGGGCAGGGCGGAGATCGCAGAGCTGACGCTCAGGCAGTAGGCGCGCCGGGCCCGAGAGCTCCTCAGAAACGGTAGCGGCGCTCGGCCTCGTGGCGCTCGACCGCGTAGCCGAGCAGGCGGTCGAGGAGGTCCGGGTAGCCCACCCCCGACACCTCGAACAGCTTCGCGAACACGCTCGTCTCGGTGAAGCCGGGGATCGTGTTGAGCTCGTTGACCAGAACGCGGCCGTCCTCCTCGACGAAGAAGTCCACCCGCGCGAGGCCCGCACAACCCACCGTCAGGAACACCCGCCGCGCGAGCTCGCGCACGCGCTCGCGCGACTCGGCGGGGATCGGCGCCGGGGCGACCAGCTCCATCCCGCCCGGCTCGTACTTCGCCTCGTAGTCGTACCAGTCGGCGTGGATCACGATCTGCCCGGGCTCGGACGCGACCGGCTCGCCGTTGCCGATCACCGAGCACTCGACCTCGAGCCCGCCCGACATCGCCTCGACGATCACAAGCGGGTCGTGCTCGAAGGCGTGGCGGAGCGCCGGCGCGATGCCCTCCGCCTCTGTGACCTTGGAGATGCCGACCGACGAGCCCAGCCGTGCGGGCTTGACGAACGCCGGGAGGCCGAGTTGTCCGACGGCGGCCGGGTCGTCCGCCCCCCTGAGCGAGACGTAGTCGACCTGGGGCACCCCGGCCTGCGCCATCAGCTCCTTGAACGTGATCTTGTCCATGCAGACCGCGGACGCCAGCACGCCCGCGCCGACGTAGGGCACGTCGGCAATCTCGAGCAAGCCCTGGACCGTGCCGTCCTCGCCGAACGGCCCGTGGAGCGCTGGGAACACGACGTCCGCCCCCACCAGGCCACGCGCCGGCTCCACCCACACGGAGTCGCCGGCGTAGGACCAGGCGCCGTCACGAGCGATCTCGACCAGCATCGGCTCGTGGCCGGCCGCCTCGAGCCCCGCCGCGACCGCCGCCGCCGAGGCGCGGGAGATGTCGTGCTCGCTCGAGCGCCCGCCGGCGAGGACCGCGACCCTCACCGGCGGCCGGGGCCTCCGCCGGGCGGCGGCCGGTCGGGCGGCGGCTCCTCGTCGGGCGGCGGCTCGTCCGCGGGCGGCTCGACGTCGGGCGGCTCAGGCGGCGGCGCCTCGAAGCGGCCGACGACGATCGTGACGGTCGTGCCGGCCTCGACCTCGGCGCCGCCGCCGGGGCTCTGGCTGAGCACGACGCCGTCCTCACCCTCGTCCTCGGTGACCTGGTCGCTGGTAGCCACCTCGAGCCCGGCCGCGCTGAGCTGCGAGCTCGCGGCGCTCTCGCTGAGGCCGACGACTCCGGGCACCGTGACCATCTCGACCTCCGGCTCGGCCGGCGGCCCGGTCGACACGCTGATCTCGACGGTGGCGCCCTCGTCCACGACCGTGCCGCCGCCGGGCGACTGGTCGATCACCTGATCGGCGGGCGCGTCGGACTCCACGTCGACGACGTCGACGACGAAGCCCTGCGCCTTGAGCGTCCCGATCGCGCCGTCACGCGACTCGCCGACCACGCCCGGGACCTCGACCTGGCGCGCGCCGTCCGAGACGATCACCTGGATCGACGAGCCGCGCGTGCGCTCGGTGCCCGCCGCGGGGAGCGTGCTCACCACGAGGCCCTCGGCCACCTCGGAGGAGAACTGCCGGTCGGAGTCGGTCCGAAAGCCCGCGTCGTTGAGCTTCTTGATCGCCTTGCCCTCCGGCAGGCCCACGACGTCGGGCACCTCGGTCTGCCCGGGGCCGCTCGAGACCACGAGCGTCACGGCGGAGCCCTCGTCTATCTCGGCGTCGGGCTCGGGGTCCTGCTCGATCACCTCGTTGAGCGGGGCCGGGTCCTTCTCCTCCTCGACCTCGACCTCGAGGCCGGCCCCTTCGAGCTGGGACTCCGCCTCGGCGCGCTGCTCGCCGACGAGGTCGGGGACCGCGACCTGGGGCGGGCCGCGCAGGAGCAGGAAGGCGGCGACCGCGGCGGCGAGGAGCAGCGCTGCGAGCAGCCACCAGCGCCAGCGCCGGAAACGGCTCGGCCGTCCTTCCTCGAGCGGACCCTCGGGCTCGCCGGGGGCTCCGAACGGCAGCGGCGCCCACACGGCGGTGCCCTGGCCGGCCTCGCCCATGGCGATCTGGGCGCGCGCCGCCTGGAGCGCGGAGACGAACTCCTCGGCGCTCCCCCACCGCTGTGAGGGGTCCTTGGCGAGCGCGCGCATCACTGCCGCCTCGAGGCCGGGATGCACGTCGGGTCGAAGCTCGGCCAGGCGCGGCGGCTCCTCGCTCAGGTGCTTGACGGCGACGGCCACGGCGCTGTCGCCCTCGAACGGCAGCCTGCCCGCCAGCAGCTCGTAGAGGATCACGCCGATCGAGTAGATGTCCGAGCCGGCCTCCACGCCACCCCCCTGGGCCTGCTCCGGCGAGAGGTACTGCGCCGTGCCGAGGATCGAGCCGGTCTCCGTGATGTCGGACGCGCCGGCGCGCGCGATGCCGAAGTCCGTGACCTTGACCTCGTCGCGGTCGTCGACGATCACGTTCTGCGGCTTGAAATCACGATGCACGACGCCGCGCCCGTGCGCGAACCCGGCGGCCTGGAGGATCTGGATCGCGATGTCGATCGCCCGCTCCTGCGCGAGCGGCGCCTCCTCGGCGGCGAGATCCTTGAGCGTGCGACCGGGCAGGCACTCCATCGCGATGTAGTAGGTGCCGTCGTGCTCGCCGCGGTCGTACACGTTCACGACGTTGGGGTGCTGGAGCGACGCTGCCGACGACGCCTCGCGCCGGAAGCGCTCGACGAACTGCTCGTCCTGGGCGAAGCGGCGATGGAGGACCTTCAGCGCGACGTCGCGGGCGAGGTGGCGGTCCTCGGCGCGGTAGACGTCCGCCATCCCGCCCGATCCGATCCGGTCGACGATCCGGTAGCGGCCGTCGACCGTGGTCTCGGTGGCCTCAGCCATCGAGCAGCACCTGCATGACCTGCTGCGCGATCGGCGCCGCTTCGTCGCCGCCGAAGCCCTGCGTCTCCTCGATCGTCACCGCGATCGCGACCTCCGGCTCGTCCACCGGCGCGAACGCGATGAACGACGCCTGGTTCGCGGTGCCGCCCAGGACCTCGGCGGTACCGGTCTTCCCCGCCACCTCGACTCCCTCGATCTGGGCGTTGGTACCGGTGCCCTCGTCGACGACCCTCTGCATCATGTCGGCGAGCGCATCCGCCGACTCGGCGCTCATCACCCGCGACGCGGACACCGGCCCGATGCGATCCTTGACGCGACCGTCGGGAGCGACGATCGCGTCGCCGAACCGGGGCGCCATCAGCTCGCCGTCGTTGGCCACGGCCGCGGCGACCATCGCCATCTGGAGCGGCGTGACTTGGAGTCGCTCCTGCCCGATCGCCACGCGCCCGATGTCCACCGGCTCGTCGGCCTCGACGAGCTCGTCGCCTTCGTAGACGCCACTCGCGAAGAGCTGGCTCGACGGATAGTCGATCGGCGGCGGCCGCTCGAAGCCGAAGCGCTGCATGTACTCGAACAGGGTCTCCGGGCCCAGGTCCTCGCCGAGGCGGGCGAACGCCGTGTTCACGGAGAACGTGAGCGCGTCGGTCAGCGGCACCGGGCCGCCCGCGTCACCCTCGATGTTCTGGAGCGGCGCGCCGCCGATGATCGCCGGCGAGCTCCCGTCGAGCAGCGTGTCCGGCGCGGCCTCGCCGCTGTCGAGCGCCGCCGCCGCGGTGACGACCTTGAAGGTCGACCCCGGCTGGTAGCGCGCCTGGGTCGCCCGGTTCAGCAGCGGCGAGCCCTCGGCCTGATTGAGCTCGTCGAGCTGGTCGGGGACCGCGTTGGGGTCGTAGTCCGGGAGGCTCGCCATCACGAGCACCTTGCCGGTGTCCGGCTCGAGCGCCACCACCGAGCCGGCCTGGCCGCCGAGCGCCTCGAGCGCGGTCCGCTGGGCCTCCGCGTCGAGGCGCGTCGTCAGGTCGTCGCCGGCCTCCGTCCCGCTTGTGAGATCGCCGAACAGCGACTCGAGGTCGTCGCCCTGCCCCGAGAGCGAGTCGTTGTAGAACTCCTCGAGCCCCGACCGCCCGACCTCGGTGAACGAGTAACCGACGGCGTGGGAGAACAGCGAGCCCTCAGGGTAGCGGCGCTCGTAGCGCGGCTCCTCGCCGCCGGCCACCTGCTCGGAGACCGCGAGGTCCTCGCCGCCGGCGCTCGAGATCACCCCGCGCGGGATCGTCTCCTGCTCGAGCAGCGCGCGACGGTTGTCGGGGTTGTTCTCGAGGCCCTCGGCCTCGAAGATCGACCACCTCGAGGTGAAGCCGATCAGCACGGCGAACAGCAACGTGAAGAGGGCGAACAGGACGGCGATCGGGCGGTTCATACGACGCCTCCGCGCTGGCGGCGCGCCGCGTCGCGGCGGGCGTGGTCGGAGATGATCAAGAGCAGGGCGAGCAGGACGAAGTTCGCGACCAGGGATGCCCCGCCGTACGAGACGAAAGGCAGCGTCACACCGGTGAGCGGGATGGTGGCCGTCACGCCGCCGATGATCACGAACACCTGCAGCGCGAACACCGCGGTCAGCCCGGTCGCGAGCAGCTTCGAAAAGCCGTCCTCGGCGTACATCGCGATCTTGAAGCCGCGTGCCGCGAACAGCAGCGCGACGAGCACGACCGCCGCCCCGCCGAACAGTCCCAGCTCGTTGACGATCAGGGCGTAGATCAGGTCGGTTTCCACCGCCGGCAGGATCGGGGGCCCGCCCCCGGGCGGGATCACCAGCGCCTCGCCGAAGCCCTGCCCGAACAACCCTCCGTCGGCCTGCGCGAACAGCGACTGTGCGATCTGGTAGCCCTCCTTCTCAATTACGGCTCTGTTAAACGGGTCGAGCCAGATATCGACGCGCTGGCCGACGTGGTCCACGCTCTTCGCGAACAACGTCGCGCCACCGGCGAACAGCGTCACCCCGAAGGCCACGAACGAGAGTCGCTGAGTGGCCACGTACAGCAGCGCCAGGAAGCCGCCGAAGAACATCAGGCCCGCGCCGAGGTCGCGGATGAAGACGATCAGGACCATCGCGAGGCCCCAGACCAGGAGCAGCGGTCCGAAGTGCTTGAGCGACGGCCGCTCGCGCAGCACCGCGGCGAGTGTCACGAGGAAGAGCGCGCCCATCGCGCTCACGAACAGGCCGAGGTCGAGCACGAGGTACTCGAGCGCGAACAGGGCGGCCCCCGCGCCGATCAGCCGCGCAGTCTGGATCGCGGACGGCGGCGCGGACCTCCCGGTCAGCACCTCGCGGTTGTCGTTCAGGTAGCTCGCGAGGAAGATCACGATCGCGAGCTTCGAGAACTCGGCCGGCTGGAACGTGGTGACGCCGAGGTTGATCGCGAGGAACGCTCCGTTCGTCTGCTCGCCGATGCCCGGCACGCGCGGCAGGAGCAGCAGCACGATCCCCGCCGCGGCGATCACGTAGCGGTAGCGCTCGAGCGCGCGGTGGTCGCGCAGGAAGACGATCGTGAGGCAGAAGAGGATCAGCCCGATCGCGAACGGCACTGCCTGCTCGCGCGCCAGCTCCTCGTCGATGCGGTAGATCATCACCAGCCCGAACGCGGTCAGGAGCGCCGCCAGCGGGAACAGGTAGGGGTCCGCGTCGCGCAGGCGCGCACGGATGAAGAGATGCGCGAAGACGCACGCGCCGAGGAACACGGCCCCGTAGGTGATCGTGACCGTCTGCACCTCCTCCGCGCGAGTGACGAGCACGGCGGTGAAGCCGGCGGTGACCAGCAGCGACACCGGGATCAGGCCGAAGAGCTCGCGCGATCGGGCGGTCATCGGAAGGCCCTTCGCTGCGGCGGGGTGCCTGCGTTCAATCTCATGACGGTGTGAGCCGCCCCTCCTCGAGGTCGCGCATCAGGTCGAGCGCGTCGCCCTCCTCGCGGAGTTGATGGCCGATGATCTCGTCGCGGCGCCCAGGCTCGATCGACGCCGCGGGCACCCCGCTCACGTATCGCTGCTCGTACAGCTCGACCCCGAGCGGCAGGTCGTAAGGAAGCCCGCGGTAGAGCGACACGAGGCCCTGATCGTTGGTCCCGAGGAAGTAGAACTCGCGCGAGCCGAAGTAGAAGCCGACCAGCAGCGCCGCGAGCACCAGCGCCGCCAGCGCGGCGCCGATTCGGCGGCGGGCGCGACCGCCCGAGGAGCGGCGCGTGGTGGCTGCTCTGCTCTTTGACTTGCTGTCGGCTTCGGCGGCGGCGCGCACCTCTCTCGCGCTGAGGTCCGTCCGAGTGTCCTGCCCCGACAGCGTGTCGCCGCTCGCCGCGGCTGCGCCGCCGTCGTCGGCGAGGCGAAAGAGGACGACCGTGATGTTGTCCTTGCCGCCCGCGTCGTTCGCCGCCTCGACGAGCCGGTGCGCCGCCTCTTCGAGCGATCCGTCCGCGCGCAGGAGGTCGCGGAGGCGCTCCTCGGAGACCATCGACGTGAGCCCGTCGGAGCAGACGAGGTACACGTCGCCGGCACGGGCGGGGCAGGTGAAGGTCTCGACCTCCACCTCCGGCTCCGGTCCGAGCGCCCGCGTGATGATCGACCGCTGAGGGTGCGACTCCGCCTCCTTGGGGTCCAGCTCTCCGCGGCGGACCAGCTCCTCGACGAGCGAGTGGTCGCGCGTCAACCGCTCGAGCGCGTCGTCGCGCAGGCGGTAGAGGCGGCTGTCGCCGACGTGACCCGTGACCACGTCGCCCCCATCGACGAGGACCGCGGTGAAGGTCGTCCCCATCCCGGCGCGCGAGTCGTCCTCCTGCGCGAGCTCGTAGATGCGACGGTTGGCCGCCCGCGCCGTGTCGGCGAGGCGAGCCTCGGCCTCGCCGGCGGCGGCGTCACCGTCGGCGAGCGTCTCGACCGCGATCCGCGAGGCGACCTCGCCGGCGCGCGCGCCGCCCATCCCGTCGGCGACGCAGAACACGGGCGCGGACTCGAGGAACGAGTCCTCGTTCGAGCTGCGTTGGCGGCCGACGTCCGTGAGCCCGGCCTGATCGGCGATCGTGAGCGTCACGAGCTAGGACATCACTCCTGGTAGCGGTACTCGGTGTCGCCGATCCGCACGCTGTCCGCGACCTTGAGGCGCTCGGGGCGCCGTAGCTGACGACCGTTGAGGTAGGTGCCGTTGGTCGAGCCCATGTCCTCGATGTACATGAACTGGCCGCGCGGAAAGATCCGCGCGTGGGCGGAGGACGCGAACGGGTCGTCGACCTTGATCTCGGCCGACTGCGACCGCCCCAGGGTCGCGCTGTCGCCGATCTGAAACGCGGTGTCGGGCTCGTGCCCCATGGCCGCGATGACGACCAGCCGCGGTTCGATGCCGTCGCGCAGGTCCATGCCCGGCTCGCGGCGGCGCTCGCGATCCTCGGGGAGACCGCCGGCGGCCACCGGCACGGCGTCGTCCGCGCTATGGCGGGACATGTCGCGCAGCGCGCTGCGCGCAACCCAGAACAGGAACAGGTAGAGCACCACGAGGAAGCCGAACTTGAGCAGGAGGGCGACTGGATCGGTCATGGCTACTCGACCTCGAAGGTGAGGCGAGAGACGCCGACCGCGATCTCGTCCCCGGGCTCGAGCGGCGCCTCGCCCTCGATCCTCCGCCCGTTGACCTTCACGCCATTGGTGGAGCCGAGGTCCACGGCGATCCAGCCGGCGCGGTCGCGGCGCAGCTCCATGTGCCGGCGCGAGACGTTCGGGTCCTCGAGCATCAGGTCGCAGTCGCGACTGCGCCCGACGACCATTCGGTCGCCCGAGACGATCGTCCGCTTGCCGTCGCCGACGAGGATCGCGCGCTGGACCGCCACCTGCTGGGGCATCGGCGTCTCGAGCTTGCGCGGCGCGCGATCCGGCGAGTAGACCATCGTGTGCCCGTGGTCGGCGGCGGCTGACACGTCCGGCGCGCCCGCGCCGGACGCCTCGTCGGCGGCGGCGTCGGACATCCAGGCGCCGATCCCGAACTCGCCGGTCCGCAGGCGCTCGTCGGTCTCGAGCGCTACGCGCGGGCGCGTGACGAGCGCGAGGCCCTCTCGCCGAGCGTGCTCGAGGAGGTAGTCCGACAGCTCCTTTTGGAGCGCGCCCTCGTAGTTCTGGAACTGCTCCCTGTCGGCCGTCGAGAGGTAGACGGCGTACTCGTTCGGGACGTAGGTGTGAGATACCGAGACGACCTTGCTGTCGTCCATCTCCTTCGCGAGCTTGCGCGCCAGCTCGACCGGCTGGACGCGCGACTTGAAGGCGCGTCCGAACGCGCCCTCGACCGCTCCGGCGATCTTCGCCTCGAGGTTTCTCAGCATGCTCACTTCGAAGTTGGCCTCGTGAGCATCCTACGGAAAGGAGGGCCGATCCCACGCGTTTGCACGCACGCCGGCGGCTGCGGCCGCGACCGCCGCCGCAGCGCCCACGACGGCTCCGGCGGCGAGCCCGCGCGCGTCTGAGCCGGCGACGTCGCTCGCCAGGAGCCGGCCGAGCCACTCGTGCGCCGCGACGAGCGCGATCGCCCACGCGATCGCGCCAACGAGATCGAGCGGTAGGGCGCGGCCGCGCACGACGAGGCCGAGGCCCACGGCCAGCGCCGCCCAAGCACCCGCCACCACCGGGAGCGGCGAGGCGAGCGCCGGATAGACCGCGTCTCGCGCCGCCCCCAACGCGGAGCCCTCCCAGGCCGCGGTGCGCGCGGTGTCCTCAACCGCCCCGAAGAGCAGCCCCTGGCCGGTCAGGACCTCCGCCGCCGCCAGCCATGCGAGCCCGAGCGCGGCGAGCGCCGCGCGCCGCCACGCCGTCGAGGCGAGCGCCGCGACGGCCACGAACATCGGCGCCAGCCCGAGTGCCCCGAGCAGCGGCGCAAGCGCCGGAGCGGACCACAGGAGCCCCGCGCGCGGGAGCAGGAGCGGCACCGGCCCCAGCGCGACGGCCAGTACCAGCGCGGTGCCCTGGAGGCCGGCCACCGGCGAGGCGAACCAGAGAACGACGGCGCCCGCGGCCAGCATCCAGCCGATGCGCGGCAGCAGCGCAACCAGCGCGGCCATCCCGGCGGCGACCCCCAGAGCCGGTATCGGAAAGGGCGGCGCCCCGAGCAGCTCCAGCGCGGCGGCGGTGAGCGCACCGGCGGCGAGCCCGGCGCCGGTGCGCCGCAACCAGCCGGGGGCGCGCCTCGGGCGCGGCCGCTCGAAGGCCGCCGCGCTCGGGATCCCGAAGCGCCGCCGGGTGACCGGCTCGACGAGGCCACCCTCCTCCGACAGCGCACGGTCGGCGGCGCGAAGCTCGGCCTCGAGCCGCCCCAGCGACGGCCGGAGCTCGGGGCGCAGGTCGAGCGCGGCGTCGACCGCGCGGCACAGCTCGGGCGGTAGGTCGCGGCGCAGGCGCCCCAGCGGGACGACCGGGCGTCCGCCCAGCCGCGCCGCCGGTACGCCCCCCGCGCCGGCGCCGCCCCAGGCCTCGTGGAGGGTGAGCGCCAGCGAGTAGACGTCCGCCGCGGGCGAGACGCGGTCGCCCTCTGCCTGCTCGGGCGCCATGTACGCGAACGTTCCCACGACGTCTCCGGTCCGCGTCAGCGCCTCCTCGCCCGCGACGTGGGCGACGCCGAAGTCGGTCAGCTTCGCGAAGCCGGCCCCGACCGCCGGCTCGGCGACCACGATCACGTTCTGGGGCTTCACATCGCGGTGGATCACGCCCTGGGCGTGGGCGTACGCGAGCGCGGAGCAGAGCGCGATTCCGATCCCGCAGACGTCGCGGTCGGACAGCGCGCCCGCCGAAGCGAGCTCGGCCATCGTACGGCCGCGGACGAGCTCCGAGACAAGGTAGGTGGCCTCGTCGTCCGAGCCGAGCTCGTACAGGGCCACGATCCCCGGGTGGGAGAGCCGCGCGGCCACGCGCCCCTCGCGCTCGGCACGCGGGCCGAGGCTGCCGTCGCCATGGGGGATCGCCTTGACCGCGACCAGTCGCTCGAGGCGCTCGTCGAGCGCCTCCCAGACGGTTCCGTGGCCGCCGCGCCCCAACCGCCGCTCGAGCCGGTAGCGGTCGAGCACGCGATCCTCAGCCCCGACCGCGACGGTGAGCGGCTCGCGGGCGCGACGCTCAGTGGGGCTGTGGGAGTCGATCGCTGGCGTGGTGATGGGTCTCGGGTTCGGCTCGCGGCGTCCGCTCCCTGCCGCCCGGGCGTCGCTGCAACGATCGATGATGGCAGCGAGCGGTCTCCGCCGCCGGACCTGCCGCTACGTTGTCGAGGTCCCGTGGGCAGGTCGCCTCGGATCCCCGCCGGACGGATGCGTGTCCTTCTTCGACGAACGCGACAACCCATCGGGCGCGGCTGGCGGGCGCGAGCGCCCGCCGCGTGGCGGTTCCGCGGCGGAGCCGGGGAGTGGCTCGGGGGGGCGACCGCCAGGGGGGTCGCGGCGGCCTCGAGGCGGCCCGGGCACCGATCGTCAGACCGTCGCCCGGCGGCGGGCCGTCGGGATCGGCGGGGGGATCCTGGTAGTGATCCTCGCCGCGCTCCTGGTCCGCGGCTGTCTCGATGCGCGCGAGGAACGGACATTCGAGGACTACGTCCAGGAGGTCTCGTCGGTGATCGCCGAGTCGGGCCAGGAGAGCGAGGCGCTGTTCGAGCTGCTCGAGGACCCGGGCGACCTCGGCGCCGTCGACGTGCAGAACACCCTCAACGGCCTCAGCGTGGACGCGCAGCGGCTCGTCGAGCGCGCCGAGTCGGCGAACCCGCCCGACGAGCTCACGGGCGCGCAGGACCTGGTCGTCCAGACCCTCGAGCTCCGGCGCGACGGGCTGAGCGGGATCGCCGAGGGGATCCCCGGCGCGCTCGGCGACGAGCAGCAGGACGAGGCGATCGAGGCGATCGCCGCCGACATGCAGAGCTTCCTCGCGAGCGACGTGATCTACTCACAGCAGGCGAAGCCGCGCATCGAGGATGCGCTCGCCGAGCAGGACCTCGAGGCCGAGGTCGACGAGCTGCCCGACAGCCAGTTCCTCCCCGAGATCGGGCTGCTCGACCCCACCACCGTGAGCGAGGCCGTGGACCAGATCCGCACCGACGGCGCGGACGAGGACCAGAAGGCAAGTCCCGGCCTGCACGGCACCGGGCTCGGCGAGGTCACCGCTCAGCCCTCCGGCGAGGCGCTCGTCGAGGGCGCGCCGACCGAGGTCGCCCTCGGACAGGACCTCGCGCTCGACGTCCAGGTACAGAACCAGGGCGACAACGACGAGTCGGACGTGATCGTGACCGCCACGATCGAGGGGAGCGGCGCCCCGATCGAGCTCGAGGGCTCGCTCGACACGATCGCCGCCGGCGCGACCGAGACCGTCAGCCTGCCGCTCGAGGAAGCCCCGCCAACCGGGGAGGAGCTCGACATCACGGTGAGCATCGAGCCCGTCCCCGGCGAGGAGGTCGCCGACAACAACGAGGGCGCCTTCACGGTGCTGTTCACCGAATGACGGCGGCTGCCGTGGAATCAACCATCTAGGCTGAGGCCGTGCCGCTCGACGAGCTCACCACCACGGTCGGCGCCGTAGCCCTCGCCGCCGGCGCCGTCGCACTCGTCGCGCTCGTCCTGGCGGTGGTGGTCGCGGTCAAGGCCCGCCGCCTGCGTGCCGCCCAGTCGACGGTGCTCGGCGGGCACGAGCGCCGGGACCTCGTGGCGCACGCCGAGCGACTCGAGAACGGGTTCGTCGAGCTGCGCGACTGGGTCGAGGACTCGCTCAGCGGCCTCGACCAGCGGTCGATCGCCCAGGACGCGCGCATCGCCGGATGCGTGGCGCATCGCGCGGTGATCCGCTACGACGCCTACGGCGAGATGTCCGGGCAGCAGTCGAGCTCGCTCGCGCTGCTCGACTCGCACCGCTCGGGCGTCGTCATCTCCTCGATCTCCCATCGCGACCAGGCGCGCATCTACGTCAAGCAGGTGCACGAGGGCGAGTCGGAGGTGCAGCTGTCGCCCGAGGAGCACGAGGCGGTCACGAGCGCGCTCGGCTCCCACCCGCAGGGCGCGCCGGACACCGGCGTCATACGGGCGCACGACGCCCGCCAAAGCGCCTGAGCCGGGCCGCGGATCCGGCTCGCCCGCCGTCGTGAGGGTCGCCTTCCTCGGCCCGGCCGGCACCTTCACCGAGGAGGCGCTGCGGGCGTCGATCCGGGGCGACGCCGAACAGGTCCCGCTGGCCACCGTCCGCGAGGCGGTCATGGCCGTGCAGGCGGGCGACGTCGACAGGGCCGTCGTCCCGATCGAGAACGCGCTCGAGGGATCGGTGCGTGCCACGCTCGACACGCTCGCGGGCGACGCGCCCGACGTGCGCATCGAGGCGCAGGTCACATGGCCGATCCATCACTGCCTGATCGCGACGCGGGCCGACTCGCTCGACGCCGTCACTCGCGTCGTGTCGCACCCGCAGGCGATGTCGCAGTGCCGTCGCTTTCTGGCGGAACGGCTCGCGCACGCCCAGCGCGTGGCCGCCACCTCGACCGCCGAGGCGGTTCGGCTCGTGTCCGCGGCGGACGAGCCGTGGGCGGCCATCGGCTCCCGCCTGTCCGCGGAGCGCTACGGCTGCGAGGTCCTCGCCGAGCATGTCGAGGACCGATCGGACAACCTCACCCGCTTCGTCTGGCTCGCTCCGATCGGCCCCGCCGGCGAGTCTCCGCTCGCTCCGATCGACGCGCCCACCAAGACGTCGGTCGTCTTTTGGGGCTTCGACGACGACTCGCCGGGTGCGCTCGTCGGCGTCCTCTCCGAGCTCGCCCGGCGCGGCGTCAACCTGACGAAGATCGAGAGCCGCCCCCGCCGCGTGCGGCTCGGGCACTACATGTTCTTCGCCGATCTCGACGGGGCGGTGTCCGACGGTGCGGTTCGCGACGCCCTCGAGGCGCTCGGGCGACGGGTCGAGACGCTCCGCGTGCTCGGCTCGTATCCGGCCGGCTGAATCGCCGATTCCGGCCGGCCGAAGCCGCAGGACGCGCCGCTACACTGGCGCGCAGCCGTGGCCGCGACCGCCACTCCGGAAGCCTTGGAGGGCCGGGACCCAGTCCCAGCCGGCGCCGTGCTGCCCGGGGCACCCGAGCGGCGGCGCGGCGGGACGAGTGGCCGGGTGCTGGTCCTCAACGCCTCGTACGAGCCGATCAACGTTTGCACGGTCAGGCGAGCCACGGTGCTCTTCCTGAAGCAGCGCGCCGAGATCCTCGAGGAGGGCGGCTGGCGCCTTCACGCGGAAAGCCTGACCATCCCGCGGCCGGTGGTGATCCGCCTCGTGACCTACGTGCGGATCCCGCGCGACGCGCACAGCCGCAAGATCACGCGCCGCGCGATCTTCGCGCGCGACCGCTGGACGTGTCAGTACTGCGGCCGCGAGCGAGGAAAGCTCACCGTCGATCACGTGATCCCGCGCTCGAAGGGCGGCTCGTCCGCGTGGGACAACATCGTGACCAGTTGCGCGCCCTGCAACCGTCGCAAGGGGGACCGGCTGCCGCGCCAGGCGGAGATGCACCCGCTGACCCATCCGAGCCCTCCCGGCCCGACGATCTTCGTCCACGTGGCCGCTTCGGCGATCCCACCGGTCTGGGAGCAGTACCTGCCGCTGGCGGCGTAGGCGCGCGGACGCCGCCCCGCGGACGCCTTGAAGAACGACGAAGGGCGCCCTCAGGCGCCCTTCGCGGTTGAACTGCTGGACTCGGTCGACGAGACGCTCTGCCACGCAATCGCGTGGGGCCGGAGGGACGACTCCCGGCCTGTCTCGCCGACGGTGCCCGGAATGGACTCCGCCAAGCGGGCCCAGCTCCGACCTAGCGGCCGGCCACCTCCAGGGTCCCGACAAATCTGTGAATCAAGCTAGGACCACCTCCTTTCCCTGGTGAGCCGTATGTAAGCAGACGGCGCGGCCGTGGTGAGCAGCTCGCTCCCCGGCGGATCAGGCGTCCGGCTCATCGGGCTCGTCCGGCTCGTCCTCGTCCGCTACCGGCTCCTCCATGGCCGGCTCGCCTTCGGCCGGCTCCTCCGCCGCAACGGCCCTCACCTGCGCCGCCGTGTCGGTCGATTCGACCACGAGTGCGACCGCGCTCACGGCGTCGCCAGCACGGAGGTTCATGACCCGGACGCCCTGCGAGGCGCGCCCGTAGCGCGAGATCCCCTTGACCCCGGTGCGCTGGACCATCCCCTCGCGCGAGATGAAGACGAGCTCCTGATGCTCGCGCACGATCAGCGCGCCGGCCAGGCCCCCCTTCTTCTCGGTGAGCCTGATCGTCTGGACGCCCATCGTCCCGCGTCCCTTCACCGGGTACTCCGAGATCGCGGTGCGCTTGCCGTAACCGTTCTCGGTGACCACCAGGAGCTCGGTGTCGTCGCGCGCGATGCCCATCGCCAGGACGTGGTTGTCCCCGCGGGAGACGTTCATCCCGCGAACGCCGCTCGTGTCACGGCCCATCGCGCGCGCCTGTGACTCGTTGAAGCGCGACGCGTGCCCGGAGTGGGAGACCATGATGATGTCGTCCTCGCCGCTCGTCCGCCTGACCGCGACCAGCTCGTCGTCGTCCCGGATCTTGATCGCGATAATCCCGTCGGCCTTGATCGGCGTGTTGTAGTCGGCGAACTCGGTCTTCTTGACCATCCCCTGCCGGGTCGCGAAGACGAGGTACCTGCCCTCGGAGAAGTCGCGGGTGGCGAGGACGGCCCGGACGAACTCGCCCTCGCGCAGCGGGAGCACGTTGACGAGCGCGCGTCCCTTCGAGGTGCGCGACGCCTCGGGCAGGTCGTAGACCTTCTGCCGGTAGACCTTCCCGCGGTTCGTGAAGAACAGGAGGTAGTCGTGCGTCGAGCTCACGAACAGGTGCTCGATGTAGTCCTCGTCCTTCATGTCCATTCCGAGCACGCCGACGCCGCCGCGCTTCTGCTGGCGGTAGGTGGCGAGCGGCAGCGACTTGATGTACCCCGAGCGCGTGATCGAGATGACCATCTGCTGGTCGGCGATCAGGTCCTCGATGTCGAGGTCGTCCTCCGAGTGGGTGATCTCCGTGCGGCGCTCGTCGCCATAGCTCTCCCTGACCTCGTGGAGCTCCTCCGTGATCACCCCGAGGACGCGCGACTCGTCGCCGAGGATCTCGCGCAGCTCCTTGATCCGCTCAACGAGGTCGGCGTGCTCCTTGCGAATCTTGTCCGCCTCGAGCGCGGTGAGCCGCTGGAGGCGGAGGTCGAGGATCGCCTGCGCCTGCTCGCGGGAGAGCTCGAAGCGGTCGATCAGGCCCGCGCGGGCAGCGTCGGGGTCGGGAGAGGCCCGGATCAGCTCGATCACCGCGTCAAGTTCCGAGAGCGCGATCAGCAGCCCTTCGAGGATGTGGGCCCGTGCCTCGGCGCGGCGCAGCTCGTGCTTGGTCCGGCGGACCACGACCTCGCGCTGGTGGTCGACGTAGTTCTTGACGAGCGGGAGCAGCCCGAGCGTTCGCGGAACCTGGTCGACGAGGGCGACCATGTTCACGCCGAACGTCGTCTGCATCGAGGTGTGCTTGTAGAGCTTGTTGAGCGCGACCTTGGGGATCGCGTCGCGCTTGAGCTCGATCACGATCCGGATGCCGGACCTGTCGGACTCGTCGCGGAGGTCCGAGACCTCCGGCACCTTGCGGTCGTTGACGACCTCGGCGATGCGCTTTATCAGGCCGCTTCCGTCATTGCGGCCGTCGCCCTTCGACACCTGGTAGGGCATCTCGGTGACGATGATCGCCTCCTTGCCCTGGCGCAGCGGCTCGATGTGCGCGCGGGCGCGGACGACGATCCGGCCGCGACCGGTCTCGTAGGCGTCGCGGATCCCCTGGCGGCCGACGATGATCCCGCCGGTCGGGAAGTCCGGGCCCTTCACGTGGCGCATCAACCCGCCGGCGTCGATGTCGGGGTCGTCGATGAAGGCGGTGACCGCGTCGATCGTCTCGCGGAGGTTGTGCGGCGGGATGTTCGTGGCCATCCCCACGGCGATGCCCGCCGAGCCGTTCACGAGCAGGTTCGGGAAGCGGGCCGGCAGGACGACCGGCTCCTGCCGCGACTCGTCGTAGTTCGCCGCGAAGTCGACGGTGTCCGCGTCGATATCGCGCACGAGCTCGGTCGCGAGCCGCGCAAGTCGGGCCTCCGTGTAGCGATACGCCGCCGGTGGATCGTTGTCGATCGAGCCGAAGTTGCCCTGCGGATCGACCAGCGGGTAGCGCATTGCGAAGCCCTGCGCCAGCCGCACGAGCGCGTCGTAGATCGCGCTGTCCCCGTGCGGGTGATAGCGACCCATCACGTCGCCGATCGTCGCGGCGGCCTTCCTGAACGGCCTGTTGGGCTGGAGGCCGTTCTCGTGCATCGTGTACAGCACCCTGCGGTGCACGGGCTTCAGCCCGTCCCTGACGTCCGGCAGCGCCCTCCCCACGATCACGCTCATCGCGTAATCGAGGTACGAGGAGCGCATCTCGTCCTCGAGCAGCCGCTCCTCGACGGCGCCGCCACTCAGGCGATCGACGGACATCTAGCTTTGCCTCCCGTTCAGCGAACCGGCGTCAACCCCGCGAGCCTGGATTCTGTGCGATAACCGAGTCAGGCGAGGAAGCAGGAAGCGACGCGTGCTTTGCACGCGAGCGACCGATGACGCAGCCTGACGACGGTTTGCAGCCTCAGACATCCAGGTTCGCCACGTCGCGGGCGTTGGACTCGATGAAGGCGCGGCGGGGCTCGACCTTGTCGCCCATCAGCATCGAGAAGATCTGGTCGGTCACGCTCGCGTCCTCGATCGTGACCTGGCGCAAGGTGCGCTGCTCGGCGTCCATCGTCGTCTCATAAAGCTGGTCGGCGTTCATCTCGCCGAGCCCCTTGAAGCGCTGGAGCGGCACCCCCTCTCGCGCCACGTCCACCACGCACCGCCGAAGCTCCTCGAACGACAGCGCCTCAGCCTCGCGCTTGCCGAGCGAGACCGAGAACGGCGGCCGGCCGGCGAGCCGCTCCAACTCCCCGTGCACCCGAACGAAGCCGCGGTACTCGTCGCGGTCGAACATCGCGCGCCGGAGCCGATGCGTGGTCGCCGATCCCGTCTTGCGCTCAACGCTGCGCACCACGAGGTCGACCGGGTCCTCGGACAGCAGCTCGGTCTCATACGGCTCGGTCTCGGGGTCGGCGCGCGCCACGAGCTTCGCAACGTCGTCCGCGTCGGTGAGTCCCTGGTCGAGGATCTGCGACTCCTCGAGGAAGGTGATCGTGTCGTTGCCGAACTCCGCTCTCAGCGCCGAGGCCCAGCCCTCGTACTGCTTGAGCAGCCGGCCGAACTTCTGCCAGCGGGGATGGGTGAGCTTGAACTCGGTGGCCGTCCCGTCGACGACGGCCATGCGCTCGAGCTTGTCGCGCAGCAGGACCTCCTCGAGCTCCGATTCCTTCTCGATGTAGAGCTCGCGCTTACCGTTGGTCACCTTGTAGAGCGGCGGCTTGGCGAGGTAGACGTAGCCCGCCTCGATCAGCTCCGGCATCTCCCGGTAGATGAAGGTGAGCACCAGGGTCCGGATGTGGGCGCCGTCGACGTCGGCGTCGCACATGACGATCACCTTGTGGTAGCGCGCCTTCCCGAGGTCGAACTCCTCGCGGATGCCGGTGCCGACGGCGGTGATCAGCGCCTGGATCTCCTGGTTGGAGAGCACCTTGTCGATGCGGTTCTTCTCGGCGTTGATGATCTTGCCGCGCAGCGGGAGCACTGCCTGCGTGTTGCGGTCGCGGCCCTGTTTGGCCGAGCCGCCGGCGGAGTCGCCCTCGACCACGAACAGCTCGGCCAGCGCCGGGTCCCGGACCGAACAGTCGGCGAGCTTTCCGGGCAGCGTCGAGTTCTCGAGCGCCGACTTGCGGCGCGTCAGGTCGCGGGCCTTGCGCGCGGCCTCCCGCGCTCGCGACGCCTGGACCGCCTTCATGATGACCTGCCGCGCCTCGCCTGGGTTCTCCTCGAGGAACTCGGCGAGGCCGCGGTTGACGGCGGTCTGCACGAAGCCCTCGACCGGCGGGTTGCCGAGCTTGGTCTTGGTCTGGCCCTCGAACTGGGGGTCGGCGACCTTGACCGAGATGATCGCCGTGAGCCCCTCGCGCACGTCCTCGCCCTGGAGGTTGTCCTCCTTCTCCTTCAGAAGGCCCTTCTGACGGGCGTAGTTGTTGACGGTCCGCGTCAGCGCCGATCGAAAGCCGGAGAGGTGCGATCCACCCTCGTGGGTGTTGATGTTGTTGGCGAACGAGAGCAGGGCCTCCTGGTAGGAGGAGTTCCACTGCATCGCGACCTCGACCTCGCCGACCTCGCTCGAGTCCTCGAGGAAGACCACCTTCTTATGCAGCGGCTCGCGCGAGCCCTGGGAGTGGAGATAGCGGACGAAGTCGCGGATCCCGCCCTCGTAGCGGAAGCTCTCGGAGAAGCCCTCGCCGCGCTCGTCGTTGAAGTCGATCCGCAGGCCGCGCGTGAGAAACGCCATCTCGCGGAAGCGCTGCTCCAGCACCGTACGGTCATAGTCGACCTGCTCGAAGATCTCGAGGTCCGGCCGGAAGGTGACCGACGTGCCGCGGCGATCGGTGGCCGGGCCGCGCTCGAGCTCGCCCTGAGGCAGCCCGCGCTCGTAGGACTGCGTCCACTCGTACCCGTCGCGCCACACGGTCAGGTGCAGCTCCTCGGAGAGCGCGTTGACGACCGAGACGCCGACCCCGTGCAGCCCTCCGGAGACCTTGTAGCCGCCGCCCGCGCCGAATTTCCCGCCCGCGTGGAGGGTGGTGAGGACCACTTCGGCGGCGGGGCGGCCCTCCTTCTCGTGCATGTCCACCGGGATCCCGCGCCCGTCGTCGGTCACGGTGACGCTGTCGTCGGGGCGGATCGTGATCTCGACGTGATCGCACTCGCCGGCGAGTGCCTCGTCGACCGAGTTGTCCATGACCTCGTAGATGAGGTGGTGCAGCCCGCGCGTGCCGGTCGACCCGATGTACATGCCGGGCCGCTTGCGCACGGCCTCGAGGCCCTTGAGGACCGTGATCTGCTGGGCGCCGTAGTCCTGGCCGCCGGTCTTCTTCGTGGCTCGCTTCGCCAAGCCGTTCCTTCCGTAGCCCTACATGTAGAAGCCCCGGCGGCGCGAGTAGGCGGCACGTGCCGGGGCAGTCGAATCGACTGATGTCAAGGATACCAAACCAAGGCGCTGGAAAGCGTTACATAACACGCGAAAATACCCGCAAATCGTGACAAACGAGCGCGACGCGACCGCGGATCGTGCTGGCCTCACCGAGGCGACGGATCGGAGCGCGTCACGAACCGCAACCGCCGCACGGGCCGGCGCCCGGACGCCGAGTCGAGGGCCTCGTTGAGCCGGTCCACGAGGTCGGACGCGAGCAGGTCGAGCTCGTTCGCCCAGACGGCGGACCGGCAGGCGACGGTGACCTCGCCGTCGCGTTCGCGAATCGGCTCAGCCTCGGCGGCCACGCGCGCTCCCGCGGTCGCGGGCCAGTGCCGCTGCACGGCGGCGAGCGTCGTGGCGGGCGTCGTGGCGTGCAGAACCCGCTCGAGGGCCGGTCCGAACGGGCGCGGGCCAAGCCTCCTCACGCGGCGACGGCGCGCGGGGCGGCGCGGACCTCGCCGGCATCGACCTCCAGGATCGCGACGCCGGGGGCGACGGCCCCCGGCAGGTGGTCCGTATCCGCCGCGGTGACCAACGTCTGCCCGCCCGCGAGGATCGCCTGCACCAATCGGGCGCGCCGCGGCGCGTCGAGCTCGGACATGACGTCGTCCAAGAGCATCAGCGGCTCGCGTCCATGCTCGGTGAGCACGTCGCGTTCGGCGAACAGCAGGGCGAGGACGCTCAGCCGCTGCTGGCCCTGGGACCCGAAGGACCGCAGAGCGCGGCCGTCGTGGGTCAGTACCAGATCGTCGCGGTGCGGCCCGTGCGTGGTGAACCCCCGCTCCAGGTCCTGGGCCCGGCGCGCGGCAAGCTCAGCGGTCAGCGCCGCGGCGTCGTGCGCGCGCGAGCGCGGCCGGTAGCGAATGGCCGCGGGCTCCGGGAGGCCGAGCTCCGCGGCGCGCGCGGCGAAGCATGGCTCGAGCTGCTCAACGGCCCCTGCACGATCCTCCATCAGGGCGGCGCCGTCGCTCCCGAGCTGTTCGTCCCACGCGTCGAGCTGTGTGGCTGACCCGCTGCCGGAGCGCGCGCGCGCCAGGAGAGCGTTGCGCTGCCCGAGCGTCCGGCTGTAGGCCGCCCGCGCCTCCGCCCGCGCCGGCCAGGCCGCCGCGATGAAGCGATCCAGGTGAGCGCGGCGGTGTGCGGGAGCGCCCTTCACGAGCTCGAGGCGCTCCGGGATGAAGACGCTCGCCGGCGGGCGGGTCTCAAGCGAGGCCGGCCCGCCCGCCGGCGAGCCGTTCACTCGGATGCGCTTTCCCTCGTTCAGGTCGAGCGCCGTCTCGATGAGGTAGCGCTCGCCCTCACGAATCGTGGTGACCGCCACCCGCGCCGGTCCGCCCCCATGCCTCACCACCTCGCGCTCGTTGCTCGTCCGGCAGGACCGTGCCGTCAACCCGAAGTAGATCGCCTCGAGGAGGTTCGTCTTCCCCGCCCCGTTGGGCCCACAGGCAATCGTCAGCCCGTCCGACAGCTCGAGCGCGCCGCGCTCGCAGTTACGAAAGTCGCGCAGTGTGACGTGCGCGACACGCATCACACGTTCAGGCGGATCGGCATCACGAGGTACGTGAAGCCACTACCGTCGCCCGACTCAATCAATCCCGGGCGGAGCGGACTGATCAGCTTGAGGACCAGCACGTCCGCCTCCGCGCTGTCTAGCCCATCGCGCAGGAACTCGGCGTTGAACCCGATCTCCAGTGGTTCGCCTTTGAACGGAATCGGCAGGGACTCGCTGGCGCGGCCGATGTCCGGCGTCTGCGCCGACACCTCCACGGCGCCTTCCGCGAACGCCAGCCGAAGCGGCGAGTTCTTCTGAGCGAGTAACCCGATCCGGCGCACCACCTCGAGGACCTCCGCGCGGCTGAGCCGCAACTCGTGCTCGTAGGACTCCGGAAGCAGCTGCCGATAGTTCGGGAAGCGACCTTCTACGAGGCGAGACGAGAGCGTGACCCCGTCGACGCGAAAGATCACCTGGTTGGCCTGGTGCCAGATCTCGATGTCGCCGGTCGCCGCGGCGGCGATACGGCTCAGCTCTTGGAGTGCCCGAGCCGGCACGTTGACCTCCAGCTCGGACTCGACCGGTTGATCGAGTCCCGTCTCCTTGACGCTCAACCGATAGGAGTCAGTCGCGACCATTCGGAGCTCCGTGCCCGCCGCTGAGACGAGCACGCCGGTGAGGTGTGGCCGAGTCTCGTCGCGCGACGCGGAGCGGGAAACGCGCTCCGCCGTCTCGATGAACGCCCGGGCAGCAAGCGCAACGCTGTGCTCACCGGACGGTACCTCAGGTAGACGAGGAAAGTCATCGAGGGGTAGGACGCGAAGTTGAAAGTCCGCCGATCCCGCTACGACCCGGACATCGTCCTCGGCGCTTCGATGCTCGAGCACGAGCTCGTCGCCGGCCAGTGAGCGGACGACCTCGACGAGGAGACGGGCGGGAAGGACCACCGTGCCGGGTCGCTCCACGTTCCCTTCAAGCGGGACTCGGATCGCCATCTCCATGTCGGTCGCACGCAGCTCCACGCCCGTATCCTCCGCGTGGAACATGACTCCTGCCAAAGTCTGCACGGCACTTCTCGTCGATGCCGCCCGGGCAACGATGCCCAACTGTGTCAGCAACCGATCTCTCGAGACGGAAACCTTCATAAATGAAAACCAGTGCTGGTAGGTGATGTGGATATGTCGATGAAGTGGCTCATTGCCCTCATTCAAGCGTCGGGGGGATGTGGGGCGCCCTGTGGACCGCCTGTCAATGGTCTCACCTGGATCGGTCGGGAGCTAACGATTCGAGGCGACGGCGCAACTCGAGGATCGTCCGGGCGGCATCGGACCCCTCGTCGAGCTCGCGCGTGATTCTGCGGTGAGCATGGAGGACGGTCGAGTGGTTGCGACCGCCGAACTCGGCGCCGATGGTGGGCAGGCTGGCGCCGGTGAGCTCGCGCGTCAGGTACATCGCCACCTGGCGTGCGAATGCGTTCGATGGCCGCCGATCGTGATCGGTGAGTACCTGAAGGTTGATTCCGAACGCTGAGGCGGTCAGGGACTGGATCTCGGCCACCGTCGTTTTACCGGTACGCCGCTGTGGGTGTGAGCCACCCAGGAGTCTGCTCGCAAGGGCCGGCGAGGGGCGCTCGCCGTGGAGAGAAGCGTGGGCGACAAGTCGGATCAACGCGCCCTCGAGCGCTCGAACGCTCGACGAAACCTGCTCTGCAACCTCTCGAAGGGTCGCGTCGTCGAATCCCGCAACGCCATCGAGTGCCGCGCGCTTGCGCAGGATCGCGAGCCGGACATCGACGGACGGCGGCTCGATCGAGGCCACGAGCCCGGATGCGAAGCGCTCCACGAGGCGACGCTCGAGCGCTCCCATCTCGGGTGGCGGACGATCGCTTGACACCACGAGCTGGCACCCCGTCTCGTACAGGGCGTTGAACGTGTGAAAGAACTCCTCCTGCGTCCGCACCTTGTCGGCGAGAAACTGGACGTCGTCGATCAGCAGCACGTCGACGTCGCGAAACGACTCCCTGAACTGCTCGACGCTCCCGCCGCGGACGGCCGTGACGAACGCTGTCGTGAACTCGTCCGACGTGGCGTAGCGAGCGACGATCGTGCCTCCGAAGCGGCGCAGGTAGTTGCCGATCGCGTGAAGCAGATGCGTCTTGCCAAGACCCGGCGAGCCGTGGAGGAAGAGCGGGTTGTAGGCCTGCGCAGGCTGCTCTGCCACCGCCAGTGCCGCGGCGTGCGCCAACCGGTTTCCGTCGCCGATCACGAACTGGTCGAAGGTGTACTTCGGGTTCAGCGCCGGCGCTCGGAGCGCACCCGCGGTCGCCCCCCTGGCCGTCGGGGGTGGAGACGACGGTGACCAATCGTCGGCCACGACGCTGACCGCCACGGGAGCACCGAAGACTCGGGCGGCGGCCTCGCGCAGCAGCGGCGCGTAGCGTTCCTGGACGAGCGTGCGTGTGTGGCGCGGCGCCTGGACGTAGATCGTGTCGCGGTCGCGCCCGGCGACCTGCAGCGATTCAAGCCAGAGGTGAAACGTGAGGCCGGTCACCGAGCTCCGGAGCTCCGCCTGGATCTCGCGCCAGCGTTCCTGGAGCTCGTCTGGGGGCATGCGCAAGCGACCAGCCTCCACCGGTGTGTCGCGAATCATTGAGAGGGAGGGGCCGCCCCGAAGCTCACGGCCCGTCGGCGCGCCGAGTGTACAACCGCCGTTGCGCCCTCCTCGCCACCATGCGCCACGCCGCAAAGGACGTGCGCGCAATTCGCGGAGAAAGCAATCCGGGCTGCGACTAGGGTGCGACGCTCGCGCGCGAAATCGTGTATGGGCGCCCACACTTCCGCTCGGGGATGCATCCCGAGCAGGCTCGGGCCAGCCCTATACTCGGCATCCTGGGCCTCTCAGCCGCGGCTTGACTCGATGAAGCGCACCTACCAGCCGAAGAAGCGCAAGCGTGCCCGTACGCATGGGTTTCGCGCGCGCTCGCGTACCCGCTCGGGCCGCCGCATGCTGAGGCGCAAGCGGTCGAAGGGCCGCCACCGGTTGACCCCCTAGATGGCTGGTCTCACGACCCCGCCCGCGCGGGCCCACGCGGCCGTGGGATCAACCATCTGACCATGACCGGCCACCAGCGGCGGGCCGGGAGGCCCCGCAGCGGCCGGCCGGCTGGCGGACGGCTCAGGCGAAGCGCGGACTTCGACCGCGTCTACCGTCACGGGCGCTCGCACGCCAACCGCTACCTCGTGATGTACGCGTTCCCACGCGTCGAGGGCGGGGATGATCCGCGCCTGGGCGTCGCGGTCGGGCGCAAGGTCGGCGGCGCGGTCGAGCGCAACCGCGTGAAGCGGCTGCTGCGCGAGGCGTTCAGCGTGGCCTCGCCGAGGCTACCGCGGGACTTCGACTTCGTGCTGGTGGCGCGCCCTGACGCGGGGTCGCTCGCGCGCGATCGCGGTGAGCCCGGGATCGAGCGGGCGCTGCGTGAGCTGATCGCCGAGGCCGGCCTCGGCACCACCGGCGACGAGCATGAGTAGCCTCGTACGGATGCTGGTCACCGCGCCGATCCGCCTCTACCAGCGGTTCGTGTCGCCGGTACTCGCACCGCGATGCCGGTACTACCCGACCTGCTCGGACTATGCGGTGCGGTCGATCGACCGCTTCGGCATACTTCGGGGGAGCGTCCTCGCGGCCTGGCGGCTCCTGCGGTGCAACCCGCTGAGCCGCGGCGGGTTCGACTACCCCGAGGACCAGCGGCTCTTTTACCGGCGCGGAGCCGCCTCTCACACGCCATGACTCCAATCGCCCTCGCACCGCAGTTCCTGATCGACGCGTGCGACGCGATCCTCCAGTTCTTCCACGATCAGGTGGGCTTCAGCTGGGGCGCGGCGATCATCGCGATGACCGTCGTGATCAGGATCGCGATCCTGCCGCTGACCTTCAAGGGCGTGAAGGGGATGCAGGAGATGCAGCGTCTCCAGCCGGAGATGAAGCGGATCCAGGAGCGCTACAAGGCCGACAAGCAGCGCATGCAGCAGGAGGTGATGAAGCTCTACCAGGAGCACCAGGTCAACCCGCTCAGCTCCTGCCTCCCGCTGCTGCTCCAGATCCCCTTCTTCATCGCGCTGTTCGACCTGCTCCGGGGCGACAAGTTCAGGGCGGACATCGTCGGCGAGGAGAGCTTCCTCTTCATCCCCGACCTCGCAGAGAACGCGACTGGCGCGGTGCTGGTGGTGCTGATCGTCCTCTACATCGCGACGCAGCTCGGTGCGAGCCTCGTGACGCTAGCCACGGCAGACAAGACCCAGCGCCGGATCTTCCTGGCGCTGCCGTTCGTGTTCGTCCTCTTCATCCTCAACTTCCCCGCCGGTCTGATCGTGTACTGGATCACCACGAACATCTGGACCGTCGGGCAGCAGCTGGTCGTGAAGAAGCTCTACCCCAAGCCCGAGCCGTTCGAGGCGAAGGACGGCGACGGTGCCGGCGCCAAGCCTGCTCACGGCAAGCCGGCGACCCAGGCGGCCCTCGTCGACGACGGCGCGGGCGATGGAAAGCCCGGTCGCAGGGCGACGGCAACGGTCGCCGCCGCTTCCGGGAACGGCGGTCCCCGCAAGGCTCCCCCGCCTCCCTCGCCGCGCAAGAAGAAGAAGCGCTCCGGCCGACGCAGATGATGGGCAACCGCCTGGCGGAGGCCGAGGGGGCGACGCTCGGAGAGGCGAAGTGGGGGGCCGTCAAGGCGCTCGAGCGGCGCTTCCCCGGGATCGACGCCGAGGATGTGCGCTTCGAGGTCGTCGCCGAGGGCGACGCCGGCGGAGAGATCCCGGCACGCGTGCGGGCGGAGGCTGACGTCGACGCGTGGCGCGCACGGTCGGAGACGCTGCCAGAGGAGCCCCTCGAGCGCGTCCGCCAGCTCGTTGGCCGGGTCGTAGGCGGACTCGGTCTTCGCGCGAGCGTGGACACGGAGGAGACGGCGGACGAGATCCGCGCGACGGTCAATGGCGAGGACCTCGGCCTCCTGATCGGCCGTCACGGCTCGACGATCGACGCAGTGCAGTACCTCGCCGGACGCAGCGCCTTCCGTGGCGACGCCGAGCGCAAGCGAGTCGTGGTCGACGCCGCGGGCTACCGTGAGCGACGCGAGGCTCAGCTGCGCAGGGCGGCGGACCGAGCCGCCGAGGACGCGCTCTCGTTCGGTCGGCCGGTCGAGCTCGAGCCGATGGGAGCGCACGAGCGCAAGACCGTCCACGAGTACCTCAAGGAGCGCACGGACGTGGAGACCTACAGCGAGGGCGACGAGCCCGACCGGCGGCTCGTAGTGAGTCCCGTCGCCCCGAGCGGCTGACAGGCTGCGACGAGCTGCCGCGCCGCGGGCACCGTTTGACGTGAAACGGGGGTCCTGGATCGCTGAGCGATCCAGCGTCGAGCGGTCGCTCGCCGCCGGCGGGCGGCGCTTCGGGCTAGGTGGCCTCGAGCTGGAGCGGCTGCGGGCCCTGATCGCGGCGCTCGCCGCCGAGCCGCACGCGCCCACCGCGGTGCGGGATCCGGTCGAGATCGCCGATCGGCACGTGGCCGCCGCCCTCGCGGCGCTGGAGCTCGAGAGCGTCCGCGCCGCCCGCCGGATCGTGGACGTCGGCTCCGGCGCCGGGTTTCCGGGTCTTCCGCTGGCCATCGCGCTGCCGGCGGCGTGCATCGACCTGCTCGAGGCGTCGCGGCGCAAGTGCGGGGTGATCGAGCGCCTGATCGCCGCAGCCACCGTGTCCAATGCGCGAGCGGTCGCGACCCGCGCGGAGACCTGGGCCGATGGCGAGGGTCGCGACGCCTACGACCTGGTGACGGTCCGCGCCGTCGCCGGCCTGGCCGTGCTCGTCGAGTATGCGGCGCCGCTGCTGCGCCCGGGCGGGGTGCTGGTCGCCTGGAAGGGGCGCCGGGAGGCCGCCGAGGAGAGGGCGGGTGCCGCCGCCGCCGCCACGGTCGGGCTGGGCCCGGTCGAGGTGATCGGCGTGAAGCCGTTTCCGACCGCACATGACCACCACCTTCACGTCTTCGCGAAGGTGAGCACGACGCCGCCTGGGTTCCCGCGACGACCGGGACGGGCCGCCAAGCGCCCTCTCGGCCACTGAGCTCAGCCGACCGGACTCCGAGGCCCTCTGCCGTCGGTCGGCCCGGACCGGAGGAAGGAGGCTCCGGTTCGGCGGCGAACCAGTCTGGCGGGGGGCGATTCCGACCGCTTCCGCGATTACCGTCGCGGGCGATGGGCACGATCTACGCGATCGCAAACCAGAAGGGCGGCGTGGGCAAAACCACGACCGCCGTGAACCTCGGCGCCTGTACGGCCGAGGCCGGTACCCGGACGCTCCTCGTGGACCTCGATCCGCAGTGCAACGCGACCACGGCTCTCGGCCTCCCGCGCGATTCGAGCCCGAGCGTCTACGACTGCTTGAGCGGCCAGGGCGCTCTCGACGCAGCCGCGCGGCCCAGCCCTGTGGACGACCTGTGGATAGTCCCGTCCACACCCGAGCTCGCCGGCGCGAGCGTGGAGCTCCCGCGAATGCCGGGGTCGGAGAATCGCCTGCGCGAGGCGCTCGGGTCGGTGCGCGAGGAGTTCGAGCTCGTCCTGCTCGACTGCCCGCCGGCCCTGGGTCCACTGACCGTGAACGCGCTCGTGGCGGCGGACCGCGTGATCGTCCCTGTCCAGACCGAGTACTTAGCGCTCGAAGGACTCGCCGGCTTACTGGACACGCTTTCGCTCATCCAGCGCGAGCTCAACCCGCGGCTGACCGTCGCGGGCATGATTCTCACGATGCACGACGGGCGAACGCGGCTGGCGCAGGACGTCGAGCGCGAGGTTCGCGAGCACTTCCCCGACCTTGTCTTCGACACCGTGATCCCGCGCAACGTTCGCGTCGGCGAGGCGCCGAGCTTCGGGGTCCCCGTATCGCGACACGACCCGGCCTGCTCGGGTGCGCGCGCCTACGCCGACCTGGCGAGGGAGGTCGCCGCCCGTGGCTGAGGGCGGCTCCTCGAGCTGGCCGACGGGCTCCCAGCCGCGCGGCATCGGCCGGGGGCTGGCCGCCATCCTGCCGCGCTCCCAGGCGGCCACCGACGGGTTCAGGGAACTGCCGCTCGAGCTCGTGACCCCGAACCCTGACCAGCCGCGCCGGGAGTTCGACGGCGAGGCGCTGCTGGCGCTCGCGGAATCGATCAAGGCGCGTGGCCTGCTCCAGCCGATCGTCGTGAGGGCGCTCGCCGGGGGCACGTACGAGCTTCTCGCTGGCGAGCGCAGACTGCGGGCGTCGCGCCTCGCCGGGCTCGACCGCCTCCCGGCGATCGTGCGCCAGGCGCAGGAGTCCGAGCGCCTCGAGCTGGCGTTGATCGAGAACATGGTGCGCGAGGACCTCAACCCGGTCGACTCGGCCCGCGCCTGCGCGACGCTCGTGCAGGACCTCGGCGTGACCAAGGAGGAGCTCGGCCGCCGCCTCGGTCGCAGTCGTGTGGCGATCTCGAACCTGGTGCGGCTGCTCGACCTGCCCGACGAGGCACTGGCGTTGCTCGAGTCGCGCGAGCTCACCGAGGGCCACGGGCGGGCGGTCCTGATGTGCAGGGATCAATCGCAGCGGCGGGACCTCGCACGCGCCGCGGTCGCGGGGGGCTGGTCGGTTCGGGAGACCGAACGGCGCGCGAAGGCGGTCGCCGACCGGGCCCCGGCGCCGAACGCCGGACGAGGCGGTCCAGTGCCGCTTCACCCCGACCTCGCCGACGCCCTCGGCGCGGCTGAGGACGCGCTGACCGCCGCCCTGGGCCGTGGCGTGCGGATCCGTCCACGCGGCGATGGGGTTCGGGTCGAGTTCGACCTCGAGGACGCGCGCGCGGGCGTCGAGCTGGCGGAGCGGATCCTGCGCCGCGCGGCCGCCTGACCACCTGTTTCAAGAACCTCCGCCGGCCGGATCGAACCGTCTCCCGGCGCCACGATCCACCCGCTCGCTCGCCGATGCTTTGCATCGACTTCGTGATCGAGGAACTGGTCGACGAGCCCCGAATGCCCGTCGAGGAGCAGATCGCAAGGGCACGTGATGTCGTCGAAGACAAGTCCGCCGAGGAACTGGACAACCTTGCCGCCGAGCTGTTTGCCCGGCCGACCGTCGCGTCCGCCGGCAAATCCGGTGCGCCCAACCTCCTCTACGAGCCCGGTGCCGAGCCGTAGCCGTTCCGTCGCGCGCGGGGCGTACTATCGAACGTGTGTTCGCATACCGGGCCCAGAGGGCTCAGAGGCATAGAGTCGCGGCTGTGCGGCGCGTGACCCAGACATCACGAGGTGCGTTTCATGGGAACTGAGGCCGTCGTCCGTGACGCCCTGCGCGAGCGCGTCCTCGCTGCGATCAACGGCGCTCGCGACACCGTCGACGAGTTCTGGGTCCCTCGGTCGTACGAGCGCGCCGACCTCGCCGTGATCGGCCGGTCGCTGGACGGATTCGAGATCAAGACGGAGCGCGACACGCTCCGCAGGCTGCCCCGCCAGATTGATGCCTACGGACGCCTCTTCGATCGGTGCTCTGCCGTCGTCGCCGAGAAGCACTGCGACGAAGCAACAGCCTTGCTGCCGGCCTGGTGGGGGATTACCACCGTCCACGTGAACGGTGGGGTGAGCTTCAGCGAGGTCCGCGAGCCGCGGCGCAACCCCGTCCTCGATCCTGAGATCCTCGTCCGGCTGCTCTGGAAGGACGAGGCCATGATCGCCCTCGTGAAGCTCGGCGCCGCCCCCGACAAGCGGGCATCGCGGGGCACGCTCTGGCGAGACCTGCTGGAGGCCGCGAGCCTTACTCAGTTGCGGGCGGCGGTCCGCCGCGCTCTTCTGGACCGAAACCCGGCTCGGGCGCGGATCGCAACGCGGCGCTTCACGGTCGCCTCCGCGACGCAAGCTGCTCGCTGATCGCGCGCAGATGGTGTGACGTTCCCGCGCCCCGCCAGAGGTTCTGAGCCTCGGGCTCGGCTGCACCCCGCGCACAGTCGTCGATGACCTCGTCACCCCAGCTGTAGGCAGGGCCTGCGAACTCGGGCCGCGTCACGAGCTGCTGGCAGAGCCCCCGGTACTGCTCCTTCCCCTCCTGGCTCACCGGCCCCCGACCACGAGCAACCAGCGTTTCGGTCGCGGTCGTGTACCTGATGTTCGCCCGCATCGTGTTGCCGCCCACATCGTCAGCCGGCGGCTCGGGATTCTGGACGGCGTAGTCGCCAAACGCCGGCATTCGACTGAGCCCGCAGCCAGCCAGCTTCGACCACAGGTCCCACTCCCGACGCGGAATCGAGCCGAGCGTCCCTTCCTTGACGCAACTCAGCATCTTCGGCATCGACGTTCCGATCACCACCAACGATCGCCACTCACCCACCTCGCACATCTCGCGGAAACCCGCCGCGATGTCCTCGGGGTCCACCTCCACGTCTTCGTCCAGATATTCGATATCGACGAGCAGGTCGGCCTCCTCCACCGCGACACCGAGGTCCGAGAGGTGGGCGCGCAGGACATCGTCGTGGCCCAAACCCGCGGACGGAGTTACCGTCCGCATGCGGTAGCGAAGTGCGACACCGTTGCCGTCCTCCAGCGCCGCCGCGCCGACGAGCTGCAGGTCCTGCTTCGTGCTCTCGCTGACGTGCGCGACCGGCATGAAACGCATTTGGCGCTTGCGCGCTTCTGCGTACATCCGGCCGAGGACGGGCTCCTCGCCGTTCTTCCCGGCCACCGCCAGCGTGGGGTCCAGGCGGAGGATGTCCAGGTAGAACGGGTGCGCGCCAACCGCGTCGGCCACTCTCTTGATCCAGGCCGCTACCGATGTCCGCGTCAGGGGCGGCTTCGGGTTCTTCGGGCCCACGACCTCGATGAGCGGGGTCAGACGCTCCCACGTTGTCGAGGACGCGCGGACGAGGGCATCCCGTTCCCCGGTCTTGCTCTGCAACACGGCGACGTAATGCCGATCGTCGATCGGGAGAGGTTCCAGAAGCTGCGGCTTCATCAGTGGAATCTGGATGGGAGAACTCGTTGGCATCATCGTGCGCTATCTTATAACCTCAGGGGTTATAGCATGCTATGGAGCGACATCATCGACATCGAGTGGTCTGACCACAAGCTGCAAAAGTCCTGCGCGAGCGACAGAATCGGTCAGCGCACTTGGGGCGCCGAGCAATGGAAGGTCCTGAAGCGCCGCCTCGCGGCCCTAGAAGCGGCGACGACTCTGGCCGAGCTGGAGGGCGTTCCGGGCAAATGCCACCAGCTCTCCGCTGACCGGGCTGGTGAGTTCGCCCTCGACCTCCGTGGCTCATACCGCCTCGTGTTCGCCCCGGACCATGACCCGCTTCCTCAGCTCGCTGATGGCGGGATCGACCGTGGGCTCGTGACCAAGGTCAGAATTTCGGAGGTCGTTGATTACCATGACCGCTGAGCGCACTCCCTGGCAGCACGACTGGGCGGTCGCGCCCGGCGAGACCTTGCTCGAAGCTCTCCAGGATCGGGGGATGTCGCAGTCCGATCTCGCTCGTCGCATGGGCCGGCCGATCAAGACGATCAACGAAATCGTCAACGGCAAAGCCGCCATCACTCCCGACACGGCGATCCAACTGGAGCTGGCGCTCGGCATTACGGCGACCTTCTGGAACAACCTGGAGGCCAACTATCGAGCCCAGCTCGCGCGTGCGCGTTCGGAGAAGGATCTCGCGGCGCATGCGTCGTGGGCGTCTGCGTTCCCCGTGCATGATCTCGCGAAGCACGGCCTCATCGAGGCCGGCACCAGCAAGGCGGGCAAGGTGGCCTCCCTGCTCAGCTACTTCCGGGTGAGTACCCCCGATGCCTGGGAGAGCCAGTGGAGCGCGGCTGCTGCCTCATACCGTTCGTCCCCGGCCTTTGTCTCGTCGCCGCATGCGTCGGCCGCATGGCTCCGTTGGGGAGAGATCGTCGCCGATGGCATTGAGACTGCCCCGTTCGACCCGCAGCGGTTCCGACAGGTTCTGGGGGAGATCCGAGGGATGACGCGGCGCGACTTTCCGCTCATTCGGAAGCGCATTGAGGCGCTCTGTGCGAGCGCGGGCGTCGCGCTGGTGATTACGCCGGAGTTGTCCGGCACGCACCTGAGCGCGGCAGCGCGGTGGCTGGCTCCGGACAAGGCGATCATCCAGCTCAGCCTTCGTCACAAGACAGACGACCACTTCTGGTTCAGCTTCTTCCATGAAGCGGGCCACCTCCTCGGCCGGAAGCGGGCCGACCACATCGACGCCGATGGGCCGGGTCAGATTCCTCAAACGGACCCTGATGAGGAGAAGGCCGATCGCTTCGCCCGTGAGACGCTCCTCCCACCGGAGGACTACGCAGCGTTCGTCGACGCAGGCTCATTCACGGAGGAGGCCGTTCGCGACTTCGCGAAGCAACAGGGCATCGCGCCGGGAATCGTGGTCGGACGGCTCCAGCGCGAGAACCTGCTCCCGCCATCACACCTCAACGACCTCAAGAAGCCGATCCACCCGTCGGGTCGTCGCCAGTAGCACCTCGACCCATGGCGATCCTCCCCGATTACCTCGCGCCCGGCCTGCGCGCCGTGTTCTGCGGCACCGCCGTCAGTACGACCTCGGCCGCGCGCGGCCACTACTACGCCGGTCCCGGCAACGAGTTCTGGCCCTTCTTACACCAGTCAGGTCTCACGCCGGTTTCCCTCACGCCCGATGAGGATGCCCGCGTTCTCGACTTCGGCCTCGGCTTGACCGATCTCGCCAAGAAGATCGCGGCGAGCAGCGACGCGGGCCTGGGCTCCCACTACGACATCGAAGGCTTCGTCGAAAAGATCGAGCGGTTCGCGCCCGCGTGGCTGGCCTTCCACGGCAAGACCGCAGGCCGCGCCGCGTCCAAAGCGCTCGGCCACGGGTCGGGCATCAGCCTCGGTCGGCAGACGTGGTCGATCGGCGCCACGCGGGTCTTCGTCCTGCCGAGCGCGAGCGCCGCCAATCGCGATCCCAAACGACTCGAGGGTCGTCGGCTCGACTGGTTCCGCGACCTCGCGACCCTGTCGTCCTAGACGGGCCACCACTCGCCATCCCCGTGCGGGGTGACATTCTCGAACAGCTCTGCGAATCGTTCCGGCGCCGCCGTGTGGATTGGGATGACCGCCTTCGCCGCGAGTGCTCCAGCGAGCCGTTGGAGATCCTCGACCGTCGCATGCCCCGACGCATGCAGCAGCGTCAGTGGAATCTCCTGTTCGGCAAGCCAGGTGCTCAGGCGTTGTCCCGTGTCGTTCTCCAGATAGCCGGGCCACATTGACCACACCGCGTGTGCGCCAGACAGACAGTCGGCGCGCTCTAGGTCAGGTCCCATTGAGGCCCTGAATGTCATGACGATCTTGCCGGCGGCATCGGCGAGTTGCTCTGGGTAGATCCGGTCGCTCTTGACTGCCTCCGTGCGCGCGAATGCGCCACTCCGCTTCACGTTGATCCTCTGGGCCTGGGGAACGAACACCCTGACCCCGTCCCATCCGGCCCTGGGGATCGTGTCCCTGCCAGTCGCCTCTGCGATGCCCGCCGCGTAGAGGTCGATGACCAGCGCGCGCCCAGACCGCACGGCGGTGCGGTATGCCGTGACCAGGCGGTCAACGTTCTGCGGCGAGTAGGCCAGCAGAAGCATGCCCCGCGTCGCCTTGGCGAGCGCAACGAGTTCGTTCTCCAACTGCGCTTCCGTCAATCCCCGCTGGTCGGCGTCCCCGGCTGCGCGGACGTGCGTCCCCTCCAGCAGGAGCGCGTCGACCTCGCGCGGAGGGTTGGCGATCAAACGATCCATGGCCCGATGCTTGCGACCGTGTGTCCGGAAATCGCCTGAGTAGAAGAGCCGTCGCCCATTGGCCTCGACCAACAACGCGTATGCGTCGTAGGCACTGTGGTCAACCAGAAAGGGGGTGACGGCGAAGGGACCAAGCTGGATCGCCTCACCGTCCCGAAGGAACCCTCTCGGGTCCAGGCTGTACTCGCCCGGCGTAAAGAACGCCGCCTCCCGAAGGATTCGGTGCGCCGCTTCCCCGATGAACACCGGAACCGACGGATCGGCCTGGCTGGCGAGTCCGTAGTGGTCCGGATGGCCGTGGGAGAGGATCAGTGCCAGTGGCGGCGGGCCTGCCGCTGTCAGGCCGTCGATCTGTGGAGGTGCGACGTCGTCCGCCTCCGCCTCCAGCGGAAGTCCGAGGTCCAACACCAGGCGCTCGCCGTCGGCGGCCAGCTCCACACAACTGCCGCCGATCTCTCGGCTCCCGCGGTGGATACGTGCGTTCAGGCCGGGTTGTGGCATCCAGGTCCGAACGCGAACAGCGCGTCGAACACCAACGGCTCCGCCTCGGTTCGTGCCGCGACGCACGCGATGCGTCGCACCCGTTGTGAGACCTCAGCGTCGTCAACGAGCTGCTCCGCGAGCTTCGTCGCCAGTTTGAACAGCTCCGGCCGCGTGCCCGCCGCGGGTGCATCGCGGACGATCACGTAGACGTCGACGACCCCGGCCGGCTGTTCGCCCGCGAAGTGGTCCGCGTAGAAGCGCCGCAGGCGCTCCAGTTGCTTCGGCGTGGAGAGCCGCGCAGCGTGGACGAGCGCCTGGATCAACGCGTAGAAAGCGTTTTGATCCCCGCCGAGTTTCACCTCCCCGACGATCGGCGTCCTGTCCTCTGCGTTGGCGAGCAGCAAGTCCAGGCTGAGAGGACGGCCTCCGCGGCCGTCCTTGGTAGTCCGCGCGCTCGCGATCTCTCGATCGACGTACCGGAACCCGAGCTCGGGATGGTCCGCCACGTGCCACGCGGGCGGGCGCCACAGCATCGCTGCGAGCTGCGGCGTCTTTCGGACTTCCGGCACCTGCTCGGGAAGAGCCTTCCGCGTTCCGGCCGGATAGAAGGGCTCATTCGCGCGGAAGCGTCCGAAGCGCCGCACCTCCTCGGCAAATCCCCGACCGATCCGCGCCGGCTCGTCGGCAAGCTCGCCCGCGTTCTCGATCTGGGCGCCCTGAGATTTGCCGTGAAGGCCCTCGTAGAGGTCGGCGATTGATTCGTCAGGCACCGACACCGCCGCGTCCGGCTACGAGTCCTTCTTGCCGAGCGCTCCACGGCGGCCTCGACGGAATCAACGTGGATCGCCCGGAGCGTGTTGTCCTGCTTTCGGCCCCAGACCGTGTGGCCGGCGGAGTCCTCCTGCTCGACGTCCGAGTTCCATTGGCCCTCTGACACCAAGCGGACAACCAGTCGGCCCGCGCTCGGCTTGGCGGGCTCGATCGATAGGAGCTTCCGACCGGTCTTCTCCCTCAGGAGATGCCCGCCCGTGGTGTCGATCGCGAAGACGTCCTTGCCCTTCCACACGAGGAAGTCCGGATAGAAGTTGCGCGTCGGCCCGACGCTGATGAGCGGGATGTTGTACCCGCTCCGCGACGGGTTCCGGTACCAGGTCAGCCCCGTCTTGTCGATCGCGTTAGCGAACCGCGACTCCAGGTCGTTGAACCCGCTGTAGCCCTCGTGCAGGGCGTTGTCGAACGTCTCCCACTCGTCCTTGCGGACCAACGCCGGCCCGACCTCGTACTCGTCGACGGACTTCTGCTTGAGGAAGACCTCCTCGATGTAGGCGTCGACGACATCCTCAGCGACGCGCTGGATCTGCCTGTGCGCCCGGCTTCCAAAACCCACGCGCGCGTCGAACTTCGCGGCGTCGGTCGGCGCCACACCGAGCGCGCCCTGGAAGCGCCGCATGACCTCCCGCTGGAAGAGCCAGCGCGCCACCACCAAGTTGGTGTGCTCGAACTCCTCCCACTCGAACTTCACTTCAGAGTCATCGCCGATCTTGCGCTGGATCAGCGCCCGGCCGCCGGCACTCTGAATGTTCGAGCCGTCGTCATTGCGGTAGTCGGTGAGGCTGTCGATGATGTCCGCGATCGGGCCTATCGCCTGGTCCGTGATGTACGCGGTCTCAAAGATCTTCTTCTTTTCCTTCGCCGGGGCCGACTCGGGCTTCGCCTTGCCAGGCTTGGTCTCGACGATCTTGATCCCCGGCGCGTCCTTGGACAGCTTCTTGTCGACCTTGTCGAGGATGTCCGTGAAGACGCCTCGCTTGTCCACACGGATGTAGAAGTGCGCCGAGTTCAGGCGCTCGACCGGGTAGTGCTGCGCCCCAGGCTGGCGCAGGAGCCGGCCGATGATCTGCTCGACCTGGATGTTCGACTCCATGCTCTTGTCGATGTAGCCGAAGTAGGCGAGGGGATCGTCCCAACCCTCCTGCAGACTGAGGTTGAAGATCACGTGGCGGAAGTCGCCCGCCATGAACTCCGCGTAGTCTTTGTCGCCGCCCTTGAAGAGGCGAAAGTCCGCCGGCAGCGGGTAGTCCTTGTTGGTCTTCAAGGACAGGTAGACGGCAATGCTGGCCGGGTCGACGTCGCACTGCTCCGTGAGGTACCGCCAGATCAGGATAGGCGGTGACCGCCGCTGTAGGAACGGCTGCTTGGGGTCGTCCACCTGCATGCTGTTGCCCTCGACGATGTTCGTCTTGCAGACGTAGATCGCCTTGGGGTGCCCGACCCCATGCGCAGCGGCCTCCTTCTCCGCGTCACGCATATCGGCGATGAGGGAGTCGATTGTCTCCTTCATCGGAGCCTCGTAGCCGCCGAGCTGGATGCGGCTCTTGACGAGCCCGGAGTCGGCCACCGCCTTCGCATCGACGTCAGTGACGAGCTCCTCGTCGGTCCAGCCCTCCTCTTTGAGCACCTTGACCTCGTTGCCGAGCTGCGTCGGAAGCTTCATCGTCGCGCTCGCGGCGATCAGCGCATCGGGTTCCAGCTCCAAGAGCAGGTCCATCTGCTGATCCGTGAGGTTCTGCGCCTCGTCGTACACGAGCAGGAGTGGCCGGCGCACGCCCTCGCTATCGACGCGGAGCTTCAGTTCGTTCCAGCTACTCTCCTCCGCGGTGTCGATCTCGCTCTTGAAGATCAGCCGGGCGCCCTCCTCCTTATCTTTCTGGTTGAAGGTGCCCACGGTGGCGAAGTAGATGAGCGGCTCCTTCGCATCGCGGGCGTCGGCAGGATCGTACTTCGCCAGGTAGCTGAAGGCAGCGGAGCCGAGAAGGTGGTTGTACTTCCCGCCCGCGGCGAGGTTCGTGTAACTCTGGTCGACCACGACCTTGCCCTTCGAGAGCCACAGCACGACCGGCGAGATCGGCAGCAAGGTCGAGATCGTCGAGACAGCGTCCGCCAGGATCACCGTCTTCCCGGAAGCGGTGATCGAGTCGAGCCCCTGGTAGAAGGGGATGACACGCAGGTTGCCGCGCCTGCCGCGCATCGGCGGCGCCTCGTAGTACTTCGCGAAGCGCTCCGCGATCTGGTCGGCGGCAGCCTTCTGGAACTCCTTGAGTTCGATCACGACTCGTCGTCGTCGTGGTACGGCTCGCCGCGCAGGTCCAGCCCGAAGTCCATCAGGATGCGATCAGGAATCTGGTAGAAGACGACGTTGCTCGTCTGGAAGCGGTAGAGCCGCGCGTACACGTGGTACCGCGAGCCGAGCCCCGCCCTCTTCGCTTCCTTGGCGCAGGCTTCGTAGGTCGCCTCCGTGAAGTCCGTGTTGCCCTTGCTGCCGTTCCAGATGAGGAAGAACCCCTCGTCCTGCGAGTTGCGAGCCACCAGGTACTTGAAGCCCTCGTCGGCCGGCACGGTGACCAGCGCATCGCGCCGTCGCGTGTCCGCGTCGAAGTGCGACGCGATGATCGTGTCCGCCAGATCCTCCCGCTCCATGCTGAGCAGAGCGTCGGCGTCGACCTTCTTGCCGAGCGTCGCAAAGCGGAACCCGCCGCCCAAAGGCTCCTGGCCTCCGATCTTCCATTCACCGTTCACAACCCGCTGCAGCCGATCGGCCATGAGCGACCGCGCATACGAGTCGCCCCGCTCGGGTCGACCCTGCTCGACGAGGATGAACCGACGCTCGGCGCCAGTGTTATTGTTCAAGTCGAGCACCGCGTGCCCCGCGGTCCCCGATCCGGCGAAAGGGTCGAGAACCAGGCCGCTCGGCGGACACCAGATCTGGATGATCTTCCAGAACAATCGCAACGGCTTGACGGTCTCGAATCCGTGGTCCGTCCCCACGATCCGGCCCAACTCGCGCGCGCCTGCTTCACTCGTTCCGGATTCTGCTGACGGCCAGGATGCCGTTTCGAGCTCGAGCGGCTCGTTGTAGTCCTCATCCCCCCAGTACGTCGAGGGCACCACGCCTGCCTGCACGTTCTTTAGGTAGGTCTTCAGCCTCGGGAGCCCTTCTCCCTTCTTGGTGAAGACAAGAGGAGGAAGGACCCCCGACCAAACCTTCTGCGCCCGCTTCCTCGCGCGCTTCACAGCCGGATCTTCAGAGGGATCGACGGTGCGCGGATCCTTGGCCCCCTTGAGAAGAAGCCCCTTGGCGCGCTTGTCGTGGAGATCGACCTCGACATAGTCGCCGCCCCACGCCTCGAACCACTGCTTGATGGTCTTCTTTTCCTTCTTCCAGCACTGATCCCCGCTGGGGTAGATGAGCTGGCCCGTGAAAGGGTGCTGGACGCCGTAGACCATGCCGGGATGCGTCTTCGCTCCGGGTGCGAACGGTGTGACTCGCGTCCACAAGCCCTCGGGATCGTCGTCCGGGTTTCTGTAGCCGGCGTCATGCTCAGCCGTCCGACTGAGCTTCTGCGTTTTCGCTTGCTCGCGGTCCTTGGCGTACACGAGCACGTACTCAGTCGCCGTGCTCACCCCGGACTTGTCGTTGCGGAGCGAGGACGCCCTCTGCCAGTTGATGATGGCGAGCCGATTCCGCTGGTCGAACAGCTCGTCGAGCATCTGGCCGAGCCGGAAGAGTTCGCGATGGTCGATGCAGATCGCAAGAACCCCGCCGAGCTTGAGCATCGACTTCATCATCTGCAGCCGCGGCCACATGAACCGCATCCACTTCGTGTGTCGAGCGCCGTCCTCTGCGCTGACCCATTCGCCGATGCCGTCGTCGTTGGGGTCCTCTTCCCACTTGTCGTTGTAGCGCCAGTCATTGCCCGTGTTGTACGGCGGGTCCGTGAGGATCAGGTCCACCTGGCCACGTTCGCGGTACAGCGTCGCCATCGCCTGCAGGTTGTCGCTCTCCAGCAAGAGGTTGCGGGCCTGGTCGCTCTCGCCGCCTGCGGAGTACTTCTTGATCGTCCGCATGACGCGTGGACGCACGCGCCGCGCCAGCTTGCGGGCATTGGTCTTGCCCGAGAAGTCGATTCGGATTCCGCCCTCGCCACGGGCCTCCAGCAGCTCGACCAGTTCGTCTCGGGAGAGGTCTTCGAGAGGAGGTGCGCCATTGACTTGTACGACCGGGGCGGACAAGGGCTCAAAAATACGCGACGGCGACCAGCCGTCCTAGCGTGCCCTCTTGACGTAGGTCCAGCGCACCGAGTCGCGGACCGCCGCGCTGACGTCCCGGCTCGTACTCGCGTCGGATCGGCGAGTCGGAGGGCGCTCCGTAGAGCGCCGCGCTCATCGTCGCCGCGGGTGTCTTCCCCTCTGTCTGGGCAAGCCCTTGCCGGAGTGCGATGACGGGGATCTCCGCCGCGGTGAGTGGATTTCTTGCTGTACGCAACATAGTTTCTGCAGCCGAAAGGAAGCTCGCGAGCCCAGCGTATCCGGGCCTGTTGACGAGTTCAGCTCGCAGAGGCTGCGCTGTCGTGGTGCCCGAGGGCCCACCGGCCGCGCGATATCTCGTGGAAGCATGGCTCGCGGACGAGCCAGGCGCGCACCTGCGTGTCGAATCGACCCGTCTCCTCGAAGGCGAAGCCGCCCTGGCGAAGTTCGTCCCCGACCTCGCGAGTGGTCATGACGGTCTGCCCAACGGCCAGACGGCGGGCCACGGTGGACAAGGCGTTTGCGGCGCCGGCCGGAGGAGATCGACCAGCTTGAAGCGGCGGCACAGACCGACCGCGACCGCCTGATCGTCCGGCTCCTCGCAGATACCGGCATCCGCGTTGGCGAGCTATGCGGCCTCGGTGTGAACGACATGACCCGACATGAGCGCGGAGCCCTTCTCAAAGTTCGAGGCAAGGGCGACAAGGAGCGGTTCGTCCCGCTCCGACCGGAATACGACGCGATGATGCGGATGCTCGCTCCGGAGCGCGGCCCCTAGAGCAGCAACGAGTCGATGCCCTCCAAGGGACGAGCGTCGAGCAGGGCTTTCACGATCAGTTGGAGCGTCCTTGGCGAAACGGGCCGTCCGGCGGCGGCGGACGTCACCGTTGCAGCGCTGACTCCGGCTGCCCTCGCAAGCTCCGCGTGGGTCCAGTCGCGTCGGGCGATCTCTCGCTCCAGCACTTCTCGCCGAACAGCTATCCCCACCGGCTGCTCTTCGGGCGGTGCTGGCTGCACACGAGGTCTCCTCCGACGCCCGTCGCTTCCTCAGGATGCCACCGAGAGGCCATCTAGTCGGGACCGTCGGTGCTTCGTCATCGGGCCGTTGCGCGCTCGCAAGATCCCACGGCTGCCACACTCGAACGATGTCCAAGGGGAAGGCCAAGGAGGCCCTGGGCCACATCCTCGACGGCTTCCAACGCCGCGAGGACCCGGGCGATCTGTGGGTTGAGGGAAGCACCGGCATCCCGGTCGATCGAGACGAGATCCCCGTTCCGGGGATCGTCCTGCTCCTCCTCACCGAGGTCATGGGCATGGTCAACCACGGCATCCACGAAAAGACCGCGTGGTACGTGCCCGTCGGCTTCCACGGGCACCGCGTCACGATCGCCTTGGAGAAGTTCGGGATGCGCATCTACGTCGTTCCCGCGAAGGACAGTGATGAGCGCCCCGAGGAGATTGGCCGCGAGGTAATTTGGCGCCTGCAGAAGGCCGCCCGGATCATTGAACGCAACGTCCTCTCCGAGTACGCCGACTCGCAGATCGAGGAGGGCCGTCTGACGATCGGCAATCAGGCGGGGAGGTTGCGCGCCATGTACGACCACTTCTGCGAAGCCACCGAGACCGCATTCGAGGCCGCGAGCAAGCCGCCGGAGATCGGGGAACAGGGGGACGGCGTCTCCGGCCTCTTTGCCGGCATCGGCGAGCGCATCCACCAGGAGCAGGTCGGCGCCTGGAACGCGATCGCTGCGGTCAACGCCTACTTCAGCCTCCTGGAGCACGAGCTTGTGCTGCTCACGGCCTTCACCGACTTCGACCCCACGAACGGCGCGCTCGAAACCTTCATCGGAGACCGGTGGTCCGACAAGTTCAAGCAGCTCTTCGACCTGCAGGACTCCGACAACAAGCGCATCTACGACCGCCTCCATGACATCGCCGAGACGTATCGCAACCCCTACAGCCACGGCGGCTTCGACAAGCAGCGCGCAGCGCTCTGGTTCCACGTCGAGGGCATCGGCGCGGTCCCCGCGCGCCTCAGTGACATCAGGACGTCGCCGCACTTCGAGATCTTCCCCGTCCGGCCCGAGGGCTTCGCGGAAATCCAGACGACTCTCACCGAGATCCGGGAGTGGCTCCGAGATGGCGAGTACTGGGCGGCGTTCGAGTGGATCGACGCCGGACTCGACGTCGCCTACGACCCGGAGATGCGCGACGATTACCGCAAGCTCATGGCGGATGAGAAGTTCCGGCGCGAGTTCATCGAGCGCAGCTCGCACGAATGGGAACGACGCGCGAACATGGACTGGTAGCGGCGTGGTCCACGCGTCGCGCTGCCGGTACGATGTCCCCGGCAATGCGGTGAGTCCCGGGCGCGACGTGCCATAGAAGTGCCATCTGGCGCGAGACAGGCAAGGGTCGGAGACGCGGAAACCCCGTCGCGGAGCCACACGGGCGATTAGCTCAGTCGGTCAGAGCGCTTCTCTGATAAGGAAGAGGTCCCTGGTTCGAGTCCAGGATCGCCCACAACAGGCGGGTGCCGGAAAGGCCCTGGAAACAGGGCCTTTCTGCTGACTGGTCTCGGGCGCTGCCGACCGCTCCACCGGGCGAAATCGGGCAGGTGGGCAACTCATTGGGCAACTCGCGGCTTTCGGCGCGACCCCGACGACGAGAAGCCCAAGCAGACCGCCGCGGACGGTGCGCAAAGCGCTCAAGGATCTCGGCGCCACCCCGCGCCGTCCCGGCCGTCAGGCCGAGAAGCTGTGGACGCTCGAGGAGGACGAGTGACCGGCACGGCAGCGGCACTCGACCGGCACTCGACCGGCAACCGGCAAACCGACCGGCAGGCCGGGGAGAGGCCGCCCGGACGCCACCACCGCGCCGTCGGGGGCGCTGGTGGTGGCTACCTAGCACTGCATCCAGTGCGGCGCCCACCACGTCCACGACGAGAAGGAGGCACACGATGAGGCTCAGCGACGAGCAGTTGCTCGAGGGCCTCCGCGAGGCCGGACACCAGGAGGCCGCGACGGCGCTCGAGCAGAAGGTGACCGCCCAGGCTGCCGCCGCCGGCGGAGAACCCGACAGGCCCGAGGGGCCGGATGGTGGCGGGGGCAGACCGGCGCCGCCTGATGAGCCGTCCGGGCGCGAGCGCCTCGCGAGCGCGCAGCGAAAGACCGGCTATCCGAACCAGGAGGGAGGCGGCAATGGCGAGTAAGGACCGCAGCGAGCTGGAGCGGCTGGAGGAACTGATCGCCGACGTCGGCGAGGCCGAGCCCGACCCGCGCTCGAGGAGCGGCTCGCGCGCGAGGGCAAGCTCGACGGCGCCCGCCAGGCGCTTGAGCGGCGCCAGGAGAAGATGCGGGCACAGATCGCCCACCGCTTCGAGGCGCTCGTCGCCGAGCTGGCCGCCGAGGCGAAGGCGGCGCGCGACGACCTCGAGCGCGCCTAGGCGCCGGTGCTCGAAGCCGAGGCGCGCTGGAACGCGGCGCTGGCAGCCCCTGATCGAGGCGGGGCGTGTCGCTACGGAGGACTTCCCCGAGCGCCCGCTCGGCGGGCTCGAGCGCGACCCGAGCGACGGGGTGGCGCTCCCAATGCCCCAAAGCCTGGTCCCCGACGGTGAGGCGCCGCAGCCGGCGCGTCAGCGCGGCTACCCGGCGAACGCGATCCTGCCGCACGCCGCCGGCGTGGTCGAGCACTCGGGCATGGCGTGAGCGTTTCGGACGGCGCCTACCGTGGCGGCTTCAACGGAGCGCGCGCGAGCGGGGCGTGCACCGGCGCGCGGCGGTGGAGGCAGCTCGAGGCGGCGCTGGAGCGGCGCGCGCGGGCTGTGATCGACGCCTACCGCGAGGGGCGGCGATGGCCGAGCGGCTAGGGGATCGCGCCTTCGGGCAGCGGGTCGATCTGCGGCACGTCGCCGGCAAACTCCGGCAACGGCCGATTGTCCAGGACCTCCACGGCGCCGGCAAGCACCGCGTACGGGTCATCGAAGTCGAGCACTGCGGCGATCAGGCCGGGCACCTGGACCTCATCCCCGAGCCGGGCGCGCAGTTCCGAGAGGACCGGCGCCGGCGCGGCGATCTGGCCGCCATCCCAGGCGACCGTCGCTGGGCGGCCGTCGTAGGTGCCGCTGACCTCGAAGCTCATGCGGCCACCGTACTCCTCGGCGACACGCAGAGCGAGGGGCGGCCGTGAGGGCCTGCGACTACTGCGGCAGCTCACTGGAGGGCCGCCGCCGGCACGCCCGCTTCTGCGGGCCGCCCTGCCGGCGCGCGCATCACCGGCTCTCGGCCCTTCTGCGGGGCTCGTCCGTCGACGGCTACCGAAACCTCGCGGAGTACGACGAGCGGCCGAGAAAGCGTGCAAGGGGCGCGGTGCGCGATGCTTAGGGCCACTCGTGGCCTTCGACGCTCGCATCCGGCTGGACTCGCGCACCGGAGCCGCGGAGATCGACGCGATCGAGGAGGCTTGCCGGGCCGCCGGCGTCTCGGCGACGGTCGAAGCCTCGCGCGTTCAGCCGCCTCACACCGGCAACGGCGTCTCGGTCATGGTCGAGGTGCTGGTCAACACCTCGATCGGCGCGTTCCTGACTGCCTACTTCGGGGCCTTCGGGCTCGCGGCCGCGAAGGCGACGAAGTCGTGGGTCGAGAGAGTGGCGACGGCGCGGAGCGCTTCCGCGACGCACATGGTGTCGGTCCCGATCAAGGGCCCTGGCGACACGACCGTCTCGCTCCGCCCGGGGCTACCCGACGAGGCCTACCAGGGCCTCCACGAGCTGCTCGCCGGCGACGTCGAGGGCGGGAGCTGGACCTGGGACGAGGACGATCGAGCGTGGCGCGACCTGCGGGCCGCGGAGCCGGTGATCGACGCGCGCCCGGGCCTCGTGGAGCGGGTGAGAGGGATGCTCGGCCGGCGCCGAACGAGGTAGGATCAGCGCCGACAACGCAAACGCCCCGGCGGCGCGGATACGCCCCGGGGCCGGCACCGGAAGCGAGATTCCGATGCAGGCTCAGCCTAGACGCGGGGCTCCCGTGATGGAGACCACCCGCCACCCCGGCATCTACAGGCGCGGCTCACGCTACGTGGTCGTCTGGCCCCACCGCGGCAAGCAGCACAAGCAGTTCTTCCGCACCCTCGCCGAGGCGCGCGAGGCCAAGGGCCGGCGGTTCGCCGGCGAGCGCACGCCGGCGACGCGCGCCAGCTTCGAGCTGAGCGTGACCGCGACCGACGCCGCCGGCAACGCGCGAGCGGTTCGGCGCACGATCCGCGTGGACAACCACGCGCCGCCGATCGTCCGGGCGCGCTACCGGCTCTGCCGCGCGAGCGGGTCCGGCCGCTGCGTGGAGGCCGCGCGAGCGGGCGGTACGACCGGGATCGATGATCTCTCGGTCCCGGACCGTGGTGAGTGGCGCTTTAAGACGTGGCTCGAGGATGCGGCGGGCAACTCACGGCGGAGCTACGCGTCCGAGCCGGTGACGCTGAGGTTCGACGACCGCCAGCCCGTACGCTTGTCCGCCGCGATCGAGACCGCCGATGGCACGACCGCGCCGCGCGCGACGATCGGCTTCGGCAAGCGGCCCACAGTGCGCGGCTCGCTGTCAGCCGCCGGGCGCGGGCTGCCCGGCGCGCCGCTGGCAGTGCTCTCGCGCACCCGCGGATCGGACCGCACCAAGCGCGTCGACACGCTCACGACGGACGCCTCCGGACGCTTTCGCTACCGCACGGAGCGCGGTCCGAGCCGCACGGTCTTCTTCGAGTACGGGGGCGACGATCGTCGGCGGCCGGCCGGTGACAGCGTGGGGCTCGCGGTGCGCGCGAAGAGCTCGCTGTCGGTCAGCAGGCGGCGCGTCGAGAACGGCGGTCGCGTGCGCTTCGAGGGCCGGGTGCTGGGTCGGCCGGTGCCACGCGAGGGAAAGCTCCTCCAACTCGAGGCACACTACCGCGGCAGCTGGCGCACGTTTGCGGTGCTGCGGTCGAATCGCCGCGGGCGATGGCACTACGGCTATCGCTTCGAGGCGACCACGGGGAGGGTCACCTACCCGTTCCGGGTCCGGATTCCACGCGAGCGCAGCTATCCGTACGCGGTGGGCCGCTCGCGCGTGGTGAAGGTGGTTGTCCGCGGCGGCTGAGCGCGGGCCTCCGGGCGGCGGCGTTTAGACTGAGCGTCGGCACCCGAGCCCCTGGGAGTCCCGGCGGTCGATGCAGGAGATGGTCATCTACGGCGTTAGCTTCGACATGGTCGGCAAGCAGCCGATCGTGCTCTTAAAGACGCGCGAGGGCAATCGCTTTCTCCCGATCTGGATCGGTCACCCCGAGGCGGCCGCGATCCTGATGAAGCTCCAGGGCGCGAACACGCCGCGGCCCATGACTCACGACCTGATCAACGACATGCTCTCGGAGCTCGACGTGTCCTGCTCGCGGGTGTCGGTCACCGAGCTACGCGAGAACACCTTCTACGCGTCGATCACGCTGCGGCTCAACGGGCGCGACGTCGAGATCGACTCGCGCCCCTCCGACGCGCTCGCCCTGGCGGTCCGGACGAGTGCCCCGATCTTCGCCGCCGAGGACGTGATCGCCGAGTCGGCGATCGAGTTCGAGCACGAGGTCGAGGACCAGGAGGAGGTCGTAGAGAAGTTCAAGGACTTCCTCGACAACGTCTCACCGGAGGACTTCGCGGGCGGCAGCGGATCCGGGTGACCGGCGCGGCGCCGCGAACCAGAGCCGGCGGCGCGCTCTAGGAGCTCGCGGCGGCGGCGGAGCGGTCGCCGCGCTCGAACGCGAGCGCCAGGATCCGCTCGACCAGCGCGTCCAGGCCGATTCCCGCCGCGTCAGCGGCCTGGGGCAGGAGGCTCGTCTCGGTGAGGCCCGGAATCGCGTTCGCCTCGAGCACCATCGGCTCGTCGCCGGAGTCGTCCAGCATGAGGTCCACGCGCGCGAAGCCGGCGCACCCCAGGAGGTCGTAGGTCTGGAGCGCGACCTCCTGTGCGCGCTCCGCCGTCTGCTCCGGCAGGTCGGCAGGGCAGCGGAAATCGGTCCGCCCGAACTCGTAGCGGGCCTCGAAGTCGTAGAGCGCGTCGTCACGGGGAATCGCCTCGACCACCGGGAGCGCCTCGGCGCCGTCCGCGCCGTCGAGGATGCCCACCGCGAGGTCCCGCCCCTCCACGTAGCGCTCGAGGAGTACCCGGTCGTCGTAGGAGAAGGCGGCGATCAGCGCCTGTGGGACGTCCTCCGGCGTCGCCGCGAACTTGATCCCGAGCGCCGAGCCTCCTGCGGCCGGCTTGACGACGATCGGGAAGCGCAGGCGCTCCCCGATTGCCGGCAGCGCGTCGGCCGCGCCGAGCTCCTTGAAGGCAGTCTCGTTGAAGGCGAAGAAGTCGGGTGTCGGCACGCCGGCGTCGATCAGGAGCTGCTTGGTTCGGACCTTGTCGATCGCTCGGGTGCACGCGAGCACCCCCGACCCCGTGTAGGGAAGGCCG
>Ga0136615_10000009_pt1 | contig 74886 bp, 59 predicted proteins | sample AntDrymUQ2882206_2_FD_106647 | JGI IMG/M metagenome (GOLD analysis project Ga0136615, IMG submission 106647) | Polar desert sand microbial communities from Dry Valleys, Antarctica - metaG UQ288 (22.06) | ecosystem: Environmental > Terrestrial > Soil > Desert | place: Antarctica: Dry Valley... | reverse complement strand
GCCCCACATCATCGCCATGGGCGGCGCGGAGTACGCGAAGATCGGCGCCGAGAACTCGTCCGGCACGAAGCTCGTGTCGGTCAGCGGCAACGTCCAGCGCCCAGGCAACTACGAGATCGAGCTTGGCATCCCCTCGCGGGAGCTGATCTACGACCTGGCCGGCGGCCCGCCCGGCGGCCGCGAGGTCAAGCTGTGGTTCCCCGGCGGCTCGTCGGCGCCGGTGCTGACCGCCGACGACCTCGACGTCCCGTACGACTTCGACAGCCTCGCGGAGGCCGGCTCGATGCTCGGCTCGGGCGCGATCATCGTCGTCGACGACTCCGTACCGGTCGTCGACGTGGCGCTCAAGCTGGCGAAGTTCTACCAGCACGAGTCGTGCGGGAAGTGCACCCCGTGTCGCGAGGGGACGCGCTGGACGGTGGCGATGCTCGAGCGCGTCGACGCGGGCACCGCGACGCCGATGGACCTCGACATCATGGCCTCCGTCCAGGAGCAGATCATCGGCAACTGCCTGTGCGTGCTGGGCGACGCGATGGCGATGCCGATCGGCTCGATGGTCGCGAAGTTCCGCGACGAGTTCGAGTCCCACATCGAGGCCGCGCGGGCGCGCAACCCGTTCGCGGGCGACGCCCCGCCGGACACCGATCCCCTGCTGATCCAAGGAGCCGTGGGTGCCTAGGCCCAATCCCGACACGATCGCCTTCTCGGTCGACGGCCTGGAGGTCAACGCGCCCGCCGGGATGATGCTCGCCGACGCGGCGAAGCTCGGCGACGTCGAGATCCCGGTCTTCTGCTACGAGCCCAAGCTCGGCCAGCCGGTCGGTGCGTGCCGCATGTGCCTCGTCGAGATCGAGGGCATCCCGAAGCTGCAGACCGCCTGCTCGACGCCCGTGCGCGACGGCATGGTCGTCCACACGCAGACCGATCGCGTCAAGGAGGCCCAGGAGGCGATCCTCGAGTTCCTGCTCATCAACCACCCGCTCGACTGCCCCGTCTGCGACAAGGGCGGCGAGTGCCCGCTGCAGGACATCACCTTCGGCTGGGGCCCCGGCCGCTCGCGCTTCATCGAGCCCAAGCGCCACTTCACCAAGCCGCTCGCGCTGTCGCCGCTGATCGCGATCGACCGCGAGCGCTGCATCCTCTGCTACCGCTGCGTGCGCTTCAGCCAGGAGATCTCCGAGGACTACCAGCTCGTCCTGCAGGAGCGCGCCGCCGATACCTACGTCTCGACGTTCGACGGCCATCCCTACGTCGCGCCGTTCAGCGGCAACATCATCGAGCTGTGCCCGGTCGGCGCGCTGACGTCGCAGCCCTACCGCTTCCGGGCGCGGCCGTGGGACGTCGAGGGCTCGGGGTCGGTCTGCACGCTGTGCCCGGCGCAGTGCAACGTCGAGTTCACCGTCCGTGACGAGCGCGTGCTGCGCGTCATGGCGCGCGACCACCAGGACGTCGACGACGGCTGGCTGTGCGACAAGGGCCGCTTCGCCTACCAGTCCGTCCACGTCGACCAGCGCGTGACGCACCCGCTCGTGCGCGTCGACGGCGAGCTCGTGCCCGTCAGCTGGGACCGCGCGCTCGACGAGGCCGCCGCGGCGCTGAGCGCCGCCGGCACCGACAGCGCGGCGATCGCCGGCGGCGAGACGACCAACGAGGAGGGCTGGCTGCTGCAGGAGCTCGTCCGCGGCGCGCTCGGCTCGGCCAACGTCGACTCGCGCTTTGACGGGATGCTGCCGCGCGAGCTGCACGCGGCGCTGCACGCGCCCGCGCTGCAGGCGACGGTGCCCGACCTCGAGTTCGCCCACGCGGTGCTGGTGCTCGACTGCGAGCCCGTCGACGACGCGCCGATCCTCGACCTGCGCATCCGCAAGGGCGTGCGCCGCAACGGCGTCAAGCTCGCGGTCGCGACGTCGCGTCCCTCCACGCTGGACGCCAACGCCGCCCGCGTGGCGCGCTTCGCGCCCGGTGCCGGTGAGGCGTTCTGCGCCGCGCTGAACGCGGCGCTGGGCGGCAACGGCGTCGTCGCCGAGCTTGCCGCCGCGGCCGGCGCCGAGGCCTCCGCGGTGCTCGCGCTCGCGCAGCTGCTGCGTGAGGCCGGTGCTACCCGCTCGCCTGACGGCTCGCAGGGCACCGCCGACATCGTGATCGTCTACGGCGAGCGGCTGACGCACGGCGCCCGCGGCGAGCACGGCGCCCGCGCGCTGCTGAACGTCGCCGGCCGCGTCGTCACGACCCAGCACGAGGGCGCGGGGCTGCTCGAGCTGCCCGCCGGGACCAACGGCCGCGGTCTGCGCGAGGTCGGCGTGCTGCCGAACGCCGGGCCCGGGCTCGCGCCCGTCAGCGCCGTCGGCCTGGACACTACCGCGATCGGCGCCGCCGCCGCCGCGGGCGCGCTGAACGCGCTGTACCTGCTGCACGTCGATCCGCTGCGCGACCTGCCGAGCCGGCGCACCTGGCGCGCGGCGCTGCGGCGGGCCGACAGCGTCATCGCGCACGCCGACTTCCTGTCCGAGGGACTGTGGGAGTACGCGACGATCGTCTTCCCCGCCGAGTCCTACGCCGAGAAGGAGGGCACGGTCACGCACCCCGACGGGCGCGTGCAGCGGCTGCGCCCAGCGATCGCGCGGCCCGACGCGGTGCGCGCGGAGTGGAACGTGCTGGCGGACCTCAGCAAGCGCCTGGGCCACGACGCCAACATGCGCAGCGGCCCGATGGCCTCGGCCAAGCTCTTCGAGGCGATCCCGTTCTACGCCGGCCTGACGCTCGACGAGCTCGGCGGGCGCGGCCTGCGCTGGCCCGCCCGGCCGGCGTCCGCGGCCTGGCCGGCGGCCGACACCGGGCCGTTCGGGCTCGAGGCGCCGCTGCACGCGCCGACGCCGAACGGCGCTCTGCGCCTGGGCACGTTCCGCTCGATCTGGGCCGCGCCCGAGGTGGAGCTGTCGCCGGCGCTGAAGTTCCTGCACGCCCAGCAGCGCGCCGAGATCAGCCCGGCGGACGCCCAGCGGCTCGGCCTCGCGCACGGCGACCGGGTGACGGTCGGATCCAACGGCAGCCGCATCCACGCGACGGTCGCGCTGCGCTCGGGCGTCCCCGAGGGCAGCGTCTTCCTGCAGGAGGGCATCCCGCAGGACTCCGCCAGCGAGCTCGACGACGGTCTCGTGGAGGTCGCGCCGGAGTGAGCCACACGATCGCCGCGATCGGCTACGCCGAGCCGTGGTACATCCAGATCATCAAGTCGGTAGTGCTGTTCCTGCTGGCGGTGCAGATCGTGCCGGTCGTGCTGCTCGCCGAGCGCAAGCTGCTCGGCCGCTTCCAGCACCGCTACGGGCCCAACCGCGTCGGCCCGTTCGGCCTGGCCCAGCCGCTGGCCGACATCATCAAGCTCGCGACGAAGGAGCCCTTCCAGCCCTCGACGGCGGTTGGCTTCCTCTATGCGCTGGCCCCCGTCATCTCGCTGCTGACCGCGCTTGCGGCGTTCGCGATCCTGCCGTTCGGCGACGTCGCGAACATCTTCGGCCAAGAGGTCGGGCTCTACGGCCTCGACGTCGGGATCGGCGTGCTCTACGTCTTCGCGTTCGGCGCGATCGCGTTCTACGGGCTGATGCTCGGCGGCTGGGCGAGCGGGTCGAAGTACTCCTTCCTCGGCGCGATGCGCGCCGCCGCGCAGCTGATCTCCTACGAGGTCGCGATGGCCCTGTCGCTCGTCGGCGTGCTCATGACGGCCGGCACGCTGTCGCTGACCGGGATCGTCGAGGCGCAGTCGGGCATGTGGTACGTCGTCCCGCAGTTCGTCGGCTTTCTGATCTTCGTCACGGCGGCGTTCGCGGAGACCAACCGCGCGCCGTTTGACCTGCCCGAGGCCGACGCCGAGCTCGTCGCGGGCTACAACACCGAGTACGGCGGCTCGAAGTTCGCGGCGTACTTCTTCGCCGAGTACGTGAACATCCTCGTCGTCTCGGGCATCGCCGTGACGATGTTCCTCGGCGGCTGGCAGCTGCCGCTCGTCGATCCGCCGGGCTTCGTCGACCCGTTCGTCGTGCTCGGCAAGATCTTCGTGTTCGTGTTCCTGTTCGTCTGGATCCGCGCGACGCTGCCGCGGCTGCGCTACGACCAGCTCATGAGCTTCGGCTGGAAGGTGCTGCTGCCGCTGGCGACGGCCAACGCCCTGGTGACCGCGGTCGTGGTGGTGGCGGTTTCATGACAAGGTGCCGACGACGATGACCTGGACTCCTGGTGACGAGATGCTCGTCGTGCAGCGCGCTCCCCAGCCGGGCGCCGCCGGCGGCACGTACCGCGCGTTCGGCGAGACCCTGCGCGGGCTGAAGACGACGATGGCGCGCCTCTTCGAGGGCGCCAAGACGATCTCCTATCCCGAGGAGAAGGTGCCCGTCTACCCGCGCTTTCGCGGCCGCCACCGGCTGCACCGCTTCGAGGACACGGGCCTGGAGAAGTGCGTCGGCTGCTCGCTGTGCGCGGCGGCCTGCCCGGCCGACTGCATCCGCGTCGTGGCGGCCGAGAACACCCCCGAGAACCGCGTCTCGGCGGGCGAACGCTACGCGGCGGTCTACGAGATCAACCTCGCGCGCTGCATCTTCTGCGGCTACTGCGAGGTCGCGTGCCCCTTCGACGCGATCACGATGGGCCACGACTACGAGATGTCCGCCTACAACCGCACCGACCTGATCTTCACGAAGGAGATGCTGCTCGACGAGCCGCTCGAGCGCACGCCGCTGCGCAACGAGGGCGAGTAGCACCGCACGCCCCTGCTTGCGGCATGCGGCAGGGGTCCGCCGTGCGCGTCGGCCGGACTCAACCGCAGGACTGCTCAGCGGTGAGCGGGATGGCCCCAAAGTCGTACATGAAGACCCTTCTCGTGACCGATGCGCGTCACGCGTCACGGACCTAACGTTGCGGTCCTGTCCCACCGCTTCGGCCGTCGAGAGGAGCCTTGCGTGCGTAGTGACACGTTCATCGCCGAGCACACCGTGCAACCATCGGCCGAGTCGGGCCTGACCCGCGCGCAGTTCCTGACGAGCGCCGCCGCCACGGTCGCGGGAGCGACGATGCCCTTGGTGGCCGCCGGCCGCGCCTCGGGCGCTGCGGCCCCGCGACGGCTCACGTACCGGGGCGTGGGGTACGAGGTGGCCGACGGCGCCAGACCCGACACGGGCTGGAGCGCGGGGCGGATGCGCAGGGACCTCACCGCGATGGCCGAAGATCTGCACGCAAACTCGGTCTCGGTGTTCGGCGACGGCGTGCGGCGCCTGGCACAGACGGCCGAGGAGGCGGCCCGGCGTGGCCTGCACGTGTGGCTGCGGCCACGGCTGGGCGATGTGCCGCGCAAGGACATCCTCGATCACCTCGGCGAGGCGGGCCGACAGGCCGAGCAGTTGCGCCGCCAGGGCGCGAGCATCGACCTCAGCGTGGGGGCCGAGTTCGTCCTGTTCGTGCCGGGCATCGTGCCAGGCGCGGACGCGGTCGAGCGCGTTCACAACCTCCTGTCAGGACGCTATGACAGCGAGCGCGTGCAACGGCGACTGAGCGCCTTCGTCGCCGACGCCGCGAGCGTCGGCCGAGCGACGTTCGGCGGCAGGCTGAGCTACGCCGCGGCCGAGGACGACGTCGTCGACTGGCGCCTGTTCGACGTCGTCGGCATCGACTACTACTCGAGCTTCCCGCGACGGTCACAGCACGTCCACGCGCTGCGCCGGTACGGGCGCTGGGGCAAGCCGGTCGCGATCGCCGAGTTCGGCACCTGCACCTACAAGGGCGCGGCGTCACGAGGTGGGCTGGCCTGGGACGTCCTCGACGACAGCGGCGAGCGGCTGAAGGACGATCTCGTGCGCAGCGAGCGCGCCCAAGCGCGCTACCTCGTCGGCCTGCAGCGGATCGTCGAGGCCCTGGGCCTCGACTCGGCGACCGTCTACCAGTTCGTCACGCCGGACGCGCCTCACCGGCGCGAGCCCCGCTACGACCTCGACGTGGCCAGCTACGCCATCGTCAAGCCCATCTGGGCGACGCGCGATCAGCCGACGCCGCACTGGCACTGGGAGCCCAAGGAGGCGTTCCGCGCACTCGCGCACGAGTATCGACAGGCAACCATGACCCGCTCTGGCTTGCTCTCGGTCATGTCGTAGCGCCAGCCGCCGCCCACTTCATCCCCGGCGGCGGACACGCCCCACGCTGACCTCGAGGCGCCGTCAGTCCTCGCCCTCGTCCTGCGCCAAGTTGTCGGGGTGCTCGGCGGGAAGGTCCGGATCGCCCTCCCACATCTGCTCGATCTTGCTGATCTCGCGTTCGCGGTGCCACTCCAGCTCGGCGTCGTTGTCGCGGTTCCAGCGCGTCTGGTGGATGTACATGTAGACGTGGTCGGCCGACAGCGGCGCGGTGAAGTCGCCGACGCGCTTGATGAACTCGGCGCGGCGGCGGCCGAAGTCCTCCTCGAGGCGCTGCGACCAGCCGCCCTGCGCGGGCGTGCCGAGGTCGTTGTCGTCCTCGTCGCGCAGCCGGCTCTGCCGCGCACCCGCCGGCAGGCCGCGCAGCGCATTCTCCAGCGGCACGCGGATCGACCACTCGTCGTTGGTCAGCGCGATGCGCAGCTCGAGCAGCAGCTCGGGCGCGCGGTGCAGCCGCAGGTCCACCCAGTAGCGGTTGGGATCGCACACGCGCAGGTCGATCCACGTGTAGTCAGAGCCGATCAGCTGCGCCCCGCCCTCCTGCAGCGCGGCGACGACCCCGTCGACGCTCCCGGGCGGGATCGTCAGGAAGTAGCTCGCCGACTCGCGGCCCATCGTGCGGAAAGTACCCAGCGCGTCGGGCTGTTCATCGTCGCGGCCGCCGCCAGCGCGGCGGCGATCAGCCTCGCTGGGGCGCCCAGACATGCCGAATCGCGATCCCCCACATCGCGGTGCGACAGTAACGGGGCGATCCGCAGCCGCCCACTTGACCTGTAGGTCGCGCGCCCCGATAGATTGCGCGCTTCATGGGAGAGGTGCTGTTCTTCGTGGCCGGTATCGGGGCAGTGGCTGGCGCGATCGGCGTCGTGGCCGTGCGCAACCCGTTTTACTCGGTGCTCGCGCTCGTGTCGCATCTGCTGTGCCTCGCGGCGCTGTTTCTGCTGCTGCGCGCGGAGTTCGTCGCGGCCGCCCAGGTCGTCGTCTACGCGGGCGCGGTCATGGTGCTCTACGTCTTCGTCGTCGCCTACGTCGGCGGACGGGACGAACCGCTCGGCCCGCGCGCCGGTAGCGGGCTGCGGGCGGTCTCGGCGATCTTCGGCGCCGCGCTGTTCCTCGAGCTGTGCGTCGCGACGCTCGGCTCCGGCCTGCAACTGATCGACAGCGACGGCACGCCGGCGCCCGCCAGCTTCGGCTCGCCGGAGGAGATCGGCTCGCTGCTGCTGACGAAGTTCCTGCTGCCGTTCGAGGTCGCCTCCTTCCTGCTGCTGATCGCGGCCGTCGGCGCGGTCGTGCTCGCGCGCCGCCGCGGCGGCCTCACCGCCGTCGAGGAGCAGGCGCGCTACAGCGCGATGGACATCCTGCGCCCGGCCTACACCGGCACGATGGCCGAGGGCGTCGGCGGGCGCCACACGCTGCCGGAGGCGACGGTCACGAACACCCCGCAAGAGGCCGAGGACGCCTCCTAGTGGCCATCGGCTGGTTTCTGGCGGTCTCGGCGCTGATCTTCACGATCGGCGCCGCCGGCGTGCTCACGCGGCGCAGCCCGCTGGTGATCCTGCTCTGCCTCGAGCTCATGCTCAACGCCGCCAACCTCGCCCTGATCGCATTCGCCCGCATGCACGCCAACCACGACGGCCAGATCTTCGCGGTCATCGTCATGGTCGTGGCCGCCTGCGAGGTCACCGTCGGTCTCGGGGTCATCGTCGCGATGCACCGCCGCCGGCTGCCGATCGACGTGGACGAGATGCAGGAGCTGCGGGGATGACGTCGCTGAAGCTCTTCGCCTGGCTGACGCTGCTGTTCCCGCTCGCCGGCTGCATCACGATCGCGCTGCTGGGCCGCATGCTGCCGGGCCGCGGCGCGGGCTACGTCGGCACCGGCGCGCTGGCGCTCTCGTTCGGTTCCGCGGTCGGCGCGCTGCTGGCGCTGCTCGACCAGGACGAGCACCACCGCCAGGTCGTCGCCGTCGCCTGGGACTACGCGAACTCGGCCGGCGTGGATGCCCAGCTCTCGCTGCTCGTCGACCCGCTGTCGGTCTTCATGATCCTCGTCGTCTCGGGCGTGTCGACGCTGATCCACCTGTACTCGATCAGCTACCTGGACTCCGACCGCGGCTACGTGCGCTTCTTCGCGTACCTCAACTACTTCGTCTTCTCGATGCTGCTGCTCGTCCTGGCGGGCAACTTCCTCATCCTGATCATCGGCTGGGCGTTCGTCGGCGCGGCCTCCTACCTGCTGATCAGCTACTGGTATCGCCGCACGACGGCGACACGCGCGGGCACCAAGGCGTTCGTCATCAACGTCCTGGGCGACGTCGGCCTCGTGCTCGGCACGTTCTTCATCTTCACGCACGTCGGGACCGTCGACTTCCTCGCGACGTTCGAGAAGGCGCCCGAGGTCTTCGAATCGGGCGACGGCGACCTCACGGCGGGCTGCATCCTGCTGCTCGTCGGCGCGTTCGCGAAGTCCGCGCAGATCCCGCTGCACACGTGGCTGCCCGACGCGATGGAGGGCCCGACGCCCGTCAGCGCCCTGATCCACGCCGCGACGATGGTCACGGCCGGCGTCTACCTCATCGCGCGCATGCACCCGCTCTTCGAGCTGGCCCCGACGGCGGCCGGCGTCGGCGCGGTGATCGGCTGCCTGACGCTGCTCGTCGCGGGCACGATCGCGATCGCGGTGACCGACCTCAAGCGCGTCATCGCCTACTCGACGATGTCCCAGATCGGCTACATGATCATGGCCGTCAGCGCGGGCGCCTACGCCGCTGGCCTGTTTCACCTCATGACGCACGCGTTCTTCAAGGCGCTGCTGTTCATGGCCGCTGGCTCCGTGATCGCCGCCATGGCCGGCCAGCAGGACCTCGACCGGATGGGCGGCTTCAAGCGGGCGATGCCGTTCACGTTCGGCTGCATGGTGATCGGCGGCCTCGCGCTCGCCGGCGTGCCGCCGTTCTCGGGCTTCTTCTCCAAGGACGAGATCCTGCTGCTGATCGGCGACCGCGGCGGCTGGTACTGGGGCCTCTACGTCGCCGGCTACCTCGGCGCGTTCCTGACGGGCATCTACACGTTCCGGATGATCTTCCGCGCGTTCTACGGCGAGCCCGTGCCGGAGGCCCGCGAGCTGGAGCAGGGCCACATGCATCACCCGGAGGTCCATAAGAACCCCGCCGACGGCGAGGTCGAGGACACCGACGTCGGCTTCCCCGGCCCCGAGCACCACATCGCCGAGCGCGAGCCGTCGATGAAGGTCGCGATGGGCGTGCTGGCGCTGCTGGCGGTCGTCGGCGGCTTCCTGCAGATCCCGAAGGTCACGCACGTCATCGACCACTTCCTCGAGCCGACGTTCGAGGACTCGGCGCTCTACCACCGCGAGCTGAGCGACGGGCTGCTCGGCTTCGGCCTGCTGCTCGGCGCCGCGGTCGGCATCGCCGGGATCGTCGTCGCCTACCTCATCTGGATCCGCAACCCGCAGATCGCCGTGCGTGTGCGCGAACGGCTCGCGCCGCTGCACCGGCTGTTCGTCAACAAGTGGTACTTCGACGAGCTCATCGACCTGCTCGTCGTGCGGCCCGCCCTGTGGTTCGGCGCCTGGGCACAGCAGACGTTCGAGCGCGTGTTCGTCAACGGCCTGCTCGTCGGCGGCACGACCGGCGTCGTGCGCGCCGGCTCGTCGGCCGTGCGCGCCGCGCAGACGGGCTTCCTGCGCTACTACGCGCTGCTGATCGTCGTCGGCATGGTCGTCCTGGCCCTCTACTTCCTGCTGAACACATGACGCTGCACCTGTCGATCATGCTGTGGCTGCCACTCGCGCTCGGCGTGCTCGGCCTCTTCGCGCCGCCGCGACTGGCGGGCCGGATCGCGCTCGTCGGCACGGGCCTGGCGCTGGCCTACGCGATCACGTACGTCGTCGACTTTGATGCCGGCGGCGGGCTGCAGCACCTCACCGACGAGACATGGATCGGCGAGCTGGGGATCTCCTACAAGCTCGCGATCGACGGGCTGAACCTGCTGCTGGTCGCGCTGACCGCGATCCTGTGGTTCACCTGCACGCTGTGGGCGAACTTCCACGAGTGGGAGCGCCCGCGCCTCTTCTACTTCCACCTGGCGCTCGCCGAGACCGCCGTGCTGGGCGCGCTGCTGGCGCAGGATCTCGCGCTGTTCGTCGTCTTCTTCGACCTCATGCTCGTGCCGTTCTTCTTCTTGACCGGCATGTGGGGCGGCGCGCGGCGCGTGCAGGCGACGATGAAGCTCGTCATCTACACGCTCGTCGGCTCGCTGCTCATGCTGACCGCGGCGATCGCGACCGGCGTGCTCGCCGCGCAGGGCGATCCGGCGCTGTCGTTCGCGTTCTCCGACCTCGCGCAGCGGCCCCTGGCGGAGTCCTCGCAGCGGTGGATCTTCCTGTTCTTCGCGGCCGCGTTCCTCGTGAAGATGCCGGCCTTCCCGCTGCACGGCTGGATGCCGGACGGCTATCGCGCGATGCCGCTGCCGGTGCTGGGGCTCTTCTCGGGCGTGCTGAGCAAGGTCGCCGCGTACGGCTTCCTGCGAATCTGCCTGCCGCTCTTCCCCGACGCCAGCGAGCAGTTTCAGATGCTGCTGCTGCTGATCGCGCTGGCGTCGATCCTCTACGGGTCGGCGATGGCCTTCACGACGACCGAGACGCGGCTGATCCTCGGCTACTCGTCGGTCGCGCAGCTGGGCTTCATCACGCTCGGCATCTTCGCGCTGAACGCGCAGGGCGCGCAGGGCGCGCTCCTGCAGGCGTTCAACCATGGGCTCGTCGTCGCGCCCGCGTTCTTCATCGTCGCGCTGCTGGCGGCGCGCTCGCAGGGCTCGCAGGACATCCGCGACATGGGCGGCCTCGGGATGCGCGCGCCGGTGCTCGCCACGCTGTTTTTGATCGTCGCGTTCGCGACGCTCGCGATGCCCGGATCGGCGAACTTCGTCGGCGAGTTCTACATCCTGCTCGGGGTCTTCACGGAGAAGATCGTCATCGCGATCGTCGCGTCGGCGGGCGTCGTGATGGCCGCGTTCTACACGCTGCGCCTGTTCATCACCACGCTGCACAACCGCACCGGCGCGCGCGTGGAGTCGCAGGAGCTCAGCTTCGGCGAGGGCCTCGTGCTCGTGCCGCTCGTGCTGCTGATCCTCGCAATCGCGCTGTATCCGCAGTTCGGCCTGAAGCGCAGCGAGCAGGCGGTGACGCGCGTCACCGCGCCGGTCCAGGCGGGAATCGCCGAGCGCGTCGGGCCGGGCTGGACCCGCTACGCGCCGCTGGACGCGAGCGGCACGCCCGAGGTGCGCACGCGGTGATCGTCGCCGCCGCCAAGGTCGCCGGACCGGAGATCGACTGGGCCGGGCTGTCGCCGCTCGTCGCGGTGTTCGGCGGCGCGCTCGTCGTGCTGCTGCTCGGCCTCGTCGTCTCGCGCGTCGCGCGTGAGATCGCGGTCCCGCTGCTGTCGATCGCGTCGCTGGCGATCGCGATCGGGCTCGCCGTCAGCCAGTGGGGCGAGCGCGAGGACCTCATCGCCGGCGCGCTGCGGCTCGACGAGCTGACGCTCATCCTGACGATCCTCTTCTGCGTGGCCGGCATCGCGACCGTCCTGCTGTCCTGGCGCCACGTCGCCCCGCGCGAGGCCGCCCACGGCGAGTACCACGCGCTGCTGCTGACGTCGATCGCGGGCATGATCGTGCTCGTCGCGGCGCAGAACCTCGTCTCGGTCTTCCTCGGCCTCGAGCTGCTGTCGATCCCGCTCTACGTCCTGTGCGCGACGGAGATGCGCCGCGCCTCGTCGCTGGAGTCCGGGCTGAAGTACCTCGTCGTCGGCTCGCTCGGCTCCGCGACGCTGCTCTACGGCCTGGCGTTCCTGTACGGCGCGACGGGCTCGACGGACTTCGCCGAGATCGGGGCCGTACTCGGCGGTGAGAACGATCTCGTCACCGACCCGCTGCTGCTGACCGGCATCGCGCTGACGATCGTCGGGCTGGCGTTCAAGGCGTCCGTCGCACCCTTCCACCAGTGGACGCCCGACGTCTACGAGGGGGCGCCGACGCCCGTCACGGCGTTCATGGCCGTCGCCACGAAGGCGGCCGCGTTCGGGGTCATGCTGCGCCTGTTCGACGTCGCGCTGATCGAGGCGTCGGTCGACTGGGCGATGCCGCTCGCCGTCCTGGCGGCGATCACGATCGTGGTCGGCAACGTCGGCGCGCTCTGCCAGTCCTCGCTCAAGCGGCTGCTCGCCTACTCCTCGGTCGCGCAGGCGGGCTACATGCTCGCCGGGGTCGTGGTGGCCAACCGGCTAGGGCTGCAGGCGACCGTCTTCTACATCGCCGTCTACCTGGTGATGAACCTCGCGGCGTTCGCGGTGATCGTCGCGCGCGAGCGCGAGACGCCGCTCGGCGACGACATCGCCTCGCTCAACGGGATCGGCACCACGCGGCCGCTGCTGGCCTGGCCGATGACGATCGCGATGCTCGCCCTCGCCGGCTTCCCGGCGACCGCGGGCTTCATCGGCAAGTTCTATCTCATCGAGTCCTCCGTCGAGGGCGACTACACGTGGCTCGCGGTCTTCATCGTCGTCGGCTCGATGATCTCGCTGGCGTACTACCTGAAGGTCATCGCGGCGATCTGGATGACGCCGTCGGCCGACGAGGCCGCCGACGCCGCCGCGCGCGCGCCGCTGCCGGGCGGCGAGCAGCCGGTGCTGGCGGGCGGCTCGGACGAAGCGACCGGGCTGCGCTCGCAGGGCGAGGTCGTCGCGGTCGCGGTCGTCTTCGGAGCGCTGACCCTGATCCTCGGCGTCGTACCGTCGCCGCTGTTCGAGGTCGTGCGCGACGTGGGGGCGGCGCTGGGGCTGCTGTAGCCGGGGGGATCGACGAAACGTCCAGCATGTGGACGCAAGTGGGCAAACCCCCGCACGCGGCGGCGCGTCCCCCTCCCCTTCCATGCCGCCGTGCGCCGGCCCGGCGCGTCGTCACCAGCCAGCCGGGTACACACCCGCTCATGAGCCACGACGAAGACACCGAGCGCGGGGAAGAGACCACCGGCCAGGGCTATCCCGAGGAGAACCAGCCCGGCATGGGGATCGACGCCCGCGAGCACGCCGAAGACGACGTCGCACCGGACGACGACGCGCCCGAGACGAGCCCCGACGAGGACAGTGATCCGAGCCAGGCGACCGGCAATCCGAAGGCCGCCGGGGGCTGAAAATCGCAGCAGCCGCGGGCGATCTCGCTATTTGACATCAGTTGACGTTACATGTTACGGTGGCGTCCTCATGAGCGCCCTCGACGCATCTCTCACGACCATCGCCGCCACCGTCTCCGATCCGGGCGCGGGCGGCGCATCGGCCAACGACCTCGGGATCGCCGGCGCCATCGCCGGCTTCGCCATCATCGTGCTGCTCATGGGCGGCCTCGGGCACCGCGCCGGCCTGATCGGGATCCTCGGCTGGTTCGAGCGCTTCTCCGAGCGCGTGTCGGGTCAGCCGGCCTGGGCCGCGCTGCCATGCGGGCTGGCGATCATCTCGCTGATCTCGGCCGTCTTCGGGCTGTACTGGGACGTGGCGACGCACATCGACAGCGGCCGCGACACGAGCGTCTGGGGCAACCCCGGCCACTTCTTCATCCTCGGCGGCCTGTACGGCATCTTCGCGTCGGGCTTCTTCGCCATCTGCCTCGGCCGCGAGGAGCGCGCCGATCGCCCCGGGCCGACGGCGATCCGCATCGGCCGCGACTGCTACGCCCCGCTCGGCGGCGTCCTGATGTGCGCGACCGGCTTCTTCTCGCTCGTCGCGTTCCCGCTCGACGACTTCTGGCACCGCCTCTTCGGCCAGGACGTCACGCTCTGGGGCCCGACGCACCTCATGCTGATCGGCGGCGCCGTGATGACGCTGCTCGCGATCGCCGTGATCCAGGCCGAGGTCGTGCGGGCGATGAAGGCCGCCGGCGTCATGCACCTCGAGAAGGCCTGGGTCCGCCACCTGCGCCAGGTCTGGCTGCCGGGCGGGCTGCTCATCGGCATGTCCACGTTCCAGGGCGAGTTCGACTTCGGCGTCCCCCAGTTCCAGCTCATCCTCCACCCGCTGCTGATGATGTTCGCCGCCGGCCTGACGCTCGTCATGACGCGCATCTGGCTTGGCCGCGGAGCGCTCTTCGGGGCCATCGCCTTCTATCTGATCATGCGCGGCGGCCTGGCGCTGCTCGTGCACGACTCGCTCGGCCAGTCGCTGCCGCACTTCCCGCTCTACATCGCCGAGGCGCTCTGCGTCGAGGCCGCGGCGACGGTGATCGCCGTCAAGCAGCGCCCGCTGGCCTTCGGCGCGCTCGCCGGCGGGCTGATCGGCACCGTCGGCCTCGCCGCCGAATGGGGCTGGTCGCACGTCTGGATGCCGCTGCCGTGGCCGGCCGAGATGCTGCCCGAGACGATCGTCCTGGGGCTCGCGATGGCGATCAGCGCGTCGTTGCTCGGCGCCTGGGTCGCCGCCCGGCTGGACGACGAGATCCGGTACACCCCCGCCGGCCGGCCGGTTGCGCTGGCGGCGTCGCTGGCGATCTTCGCGATGATCGCCTTGCCGCTGTTCACCTCGTCGCAGACCGACCTCCGCGCGTCCGTCGCGCTGTCGGAGGTGCGGGCCGGCCCGCAGCGCACGGTCGACGCGACCGTCACGCTGCGCCCGCGCGACGGCGCCGACGGCGCCAAGTGGTTCACGATCACCGCCTGGCAGGGAGACGGCCGCCTGGTCGTCGACCGCCTGGAGCGCGTCTCGGAGGGCGTGTATCGCACGACGAAGGCGATCCCCGTGCACGGCTCCTGGAAGGCGATAGTCCGCCTGCACAAGGGGAGCTCGATCGTCGCGCTGCCGATCTATGCCCCGCGCGACACGGCGATCCCGGTCGCCGGCATCGCCGCGCCGGCGCGCTTCGAGCGGTCCTTCCAGTCCGACAAGGAGCTGCTGCAGCGCGAGGCCAGGACGCAGGACGGCGCGATCACCTACGCGGCCTACGGCACGGTCCTCGGGTTCGCGCTGCTGCTGATCGCCCTGCTCGCCTGGGGCATCCATCGCGTCGCTGCGACCGCCGGTCGCGAGCGTGACACGCCGCCGCCGGACTGGGCGCGGGAGCCCGAGCCCGAGCCCGCACAGCTCAACGGTGAGCTGCCCGCGTGGGCGCGGCCCCGGACCGATCCCGTCGCGCAGCCGACCGAGGCCCCGCCCGAGCACGAAACCGTGCGATGAGCGTCGTCGAGCTCCCCACAGCGGTCACGTCCGAGGACGCCGGTGCCGTCGCGCACGTCCGCATCGCGATCGTCGGGACCGGCTTCGCCGGGCTCGGCCTGGCGATCCGCCTCAAGGAGGCGGGCATCGAGGACTTCGTGCTCATCGAGCGCGCCGACGACGTCGGCGGCACGTGGCAGGCCAACACGTATCCGGGCTGCCAGTGCGACGTCCCGTCGCACCTGTACTCGTTCTCCTTCGCCCCCAACCCGACTTGGACGCGCACGTACTCGCGCCAGGGGGAGATCTGGAACTACCTGCGCGACCTCGCCGACCGCAATGACCTGCGCCCGCATATCCGCTTCGGCCACGAGCTCACCGCGGCAACCTGGGACGACGCGCGCCAGCGCTGGAGCGTCGAGACCTCGCGCGGGGCGTGGTCGGCGCAGGTCGTCGTCGACGCGACGGGCCCGCTCAGTCATCCGCTGGTGCCGGCGATCCGCGGCCTGAGGCGCTTCGAGGGCAAGCTCTTTCACTCCGCCGAGTGGGATCACGAGCACGACCTCACCGGCGAGCGCGTCGCGGTGATCGGCACCGGCGCCTCGGCGATCCAGTTCGTCCCGCGGATCGCCGAGCAGGTCGGCCAGATGCACGTCTTCCAGCGCACCGCGCCGTGGATCCTGCCGCACACCGACCGGCCCACGACGCGCTTCGAGCGGCGCCTCTACAAGGCGCTGCCGTTCGCGCAGAAGGCCGTGCGCACGGCCGTCTACTGGAGCCGCGAGAGCTTCCTGCTGGGGTTCATCAAGGACCAGCGCTTCATGGCGGGGGCCGAGAAGATCGCCATGGCGCACCTGCGCAAGCAGGTGCGCGACCCCGAGCTGCGGAGCAAGCTGACACCGCCGTTCCGGCTCGGCTGCAAGCGCGTGCTGCTGTCCAACGACTGGTACCCGGCGCTCACCCGCCCCGACGTGGAGCTCGTCACGGACGCGATCCGCGAGATCCGCGGCAGGACGATCGTGCTCGCCGACGGCAGCGAGCGCGAGGTCGACACGATCATCCTCGGCACCGGCTTTCACGTCACCGACCCGCCGACTGCGCAGCTCGTCCGCAGCAGCGACGGACGCACGCTGGCCGAGCGCATGCAGGCGGGCATCCAGGCCTACCTCGGCGCGACGATGAGCGGCCTGCCGAACTTCTTCAAGCTCATCGGCCCGAACACCGGGCTGGGCCACAACTCGATGGTGTTCATGATCGAGTCCCAGCTGCGCTACGTGCTGGATGCCCTGCGCGTGATGGACGAGCAGCAGGTCACGTCCTTCGAGGTCCGTCCCGAGGCGATGGCCGCCTACAACGCGCAGATCCAGTCCAAGATGCCCGGCACGGTGTGGATGTCGGGCTGCGCGAGCTGGTACCTGGACTCGGCGGGGCGCAACACGACGATCTGGCCCGACTTCACCTGGCGCTTTCGCCACCGTACGCGACGCTTCAACACGCGCGCCTACAAGCTGCGCCACGAATCGGGCGTGCCGGCGATGCGAGCCGCGGCGTGATGCTGCGCTCGCGCTTCGACGTCGCCGGGCGGACGGTGTTCGTCACGGGCGCCGCCCGCGGGATCGGCGCGCACAGCGCCCGCCGGCTGCACGCGGCCGGCGCGAACGTGGCGCTCGTCGGCCTCGAGCCCGACAAGCTCGCCGCGCTCGCCGAGCAGCTCGGGCCACGCGCCGCGTGGTTCGAGGCCGACGTCACCGACTACGACGCGCTCGTCGCGGCCGTCGAGGGCACCGTCGCCCGCTTCGGCGCGATCGACGTCGCGATCGCCAACGCCGGCCTGCAGTTCATGGGCCGCATGGCGACGATGCCGCGCGAGCAGTTCGAGCGCACGATCGAGGTCAACCTGCTCGGCGTCTGGCGCACCAACCGCGCCGTCCTCGACGAGATCGTCCGCAACCGCGGCTACCTGCTGAACGTCGCCTCGCTGGCCGCCGCCAGCCACGCGCCGCTGATGGGCGCCTACACCGCGTCCAAGGCAGGCGTCGAGGCGATGACCGACACGCTGCGCGTCGAGCTCGCGCCGAGCGGCGCGCGCGTCGGCTGCGCGTACTTCGGCTTCATCGACACCGACCTCGTGAAGGGCAGCTTCGCCCACCCGTCGACGCAGGTGCTGTCGTCGTCGATGCCATCCTTCGTCGCCACCCCCGCGCCGCTCTCCGTGGCGGTCGATGCGATCGAGCGCGGCGTGCAGCGTCGCTCGGCGCGGGTGTGGGCGCCACGGTACGTCGGCGGCGTGCTCGCCACGCGCGGGCTCCTGCAGCCGCTCGTCGAGTGGCGCATGAAGTCCAGCCGGCGCCTGCCGCAGGCGCTGGCGCTCGCCGACCCGCGGCCCGACGACCGCCAGCACGCGCAGCTCGGCGTCGCCGCCGAGACGACGCCCGCGGGCGAGACGCCGGCCGCCGCCGGCGTCGACGGCGCCGCGCCCGCGCCGCGCTGAGCCGGCTCGCCCGCCGGCCCCCGTCTACTCTCGGTGGGTGCCCCGCCGCCCCAAGACTCCCGACGAGGAGCTCATCGGCGCTCAGCACCCGGCGGTCGCGCACGAGATCACCGACGCGATGCGCGTCGCACGGATGGCCGCGGAGCTGGCGATGGGCTTTCGCGAGCTGCGGGGCATCCACCGCGCGGTGTCGGTCTTCGGGTCTGCCCGCACCGCCCCCGAGACGGCGGAGTACCAGCTCGGCTGCGACGTCGGACGGCACCTCGGCGAGGCCGGCTTCGCGGTGATCACCGGCGGCGGGCCCGGCGCCATGGAGGCCGCCAACCGCGGCGCGCGCGAGGCCGGCGCCCACTCGATCGGGCTGAACATCGACCTGCCCTTCGAGGAGGGCGGCGCCGGCCAGTGGGTCGATCAGTCGCTGGACTTCCACTACTTCTTCTGTCGCAAGGTCATGTTCGTGCGTTACGCCAACGCGTTCGTCGTCCTGCCGGGCGGCCTCGGCACGCTGGACGAGCTCTTCGAGGCGCTGTGTCTCATCCAGACGCAGAAGATCCGCTCGTTTCCGGTCATCCTGGTCGGCGTCGCGTACTGGTCGGGCCTCGTGCAGTGGCTGCGCGAACGGGTCGCCGTCGAGGGCAAGATCGACACGTTCGACCTCGATCTGCTGTCGGTCACGGACGACCTCGACGCCGTCGTCGCACGCGTGCTGCGCGCCGCCGCCGAGCAGGGCGACTGACCCGTCGACGTTCAGGCCGCGTGCACGACGCCCGAGCGCCAGTGACCCACGAGATCGCGGTAGAGCGCGGATCGCTTCAGGAGGTCCTCGTGGGTGCCGTGGAGCACCTGCGTGCCATCCAGCACCAGAATCCGCTGTGCCCGTAGCGCCGAGCTGATGCGATGAGCGATGACGATCAACGTGCCGGGGCGCAGCGCGAACGCCTGCTCGACAACGGCCTCGGCGGCCGGGTCGAGGTGACAGCTGGCCTCGTCGAGGATGACCAGCCGTGCCGGCGAGACGTAGGCGCGGACCAGCGTGACGAGTTGACGCTCGCCCGCCGATAGAGCCGCCGGATCCAGCTGGGCGTCGTAGCCGCCCAATCGCTCGACGAGCGCGCGCATCCCGAGGAGGTCGACCGCCTGGTCGATCTCGGCACGACCGGCCGCCTCGTGCAGATACGCGAGGTTCTCGTACACCGAGCCGGCGAACACGTACGCCTCCTGCGGGATCAGCACGCGCTGCTGGGCGAGCGTCGCCGGCCCGACCCGCCGCAGCGGCACGCCGCCGAGGTGTACGTCACCGGCCTGCGGCTGGAGCACACCGGCGATCACGTTCGCCAGCGTCGACTTGCCCGCGCCGCTGGGCCCGACCACCGCAAGATGCTCTTCTTGCGCGAGCGCCAGGTCGAGATCTCGGATGACGGGCTCGGCGAACGGCCCATAGGCGAACGTGACGCCGCTGAGCTGCACTCCGTCGTGACCATCGCGCGTTCCCGGTGGCACCGGCGACTGCTGCGCCTGGGCGGTCGCGACAGGCGCCCGGTGAGAGGATGCCTCACCGATCCGTCGCAGGGTGACGACGAGCCACAGCCCGGGGCCGTTGATCGCGTCCACGAACCTCTGCAGCGCAGGCTGGACCCCCAGCTGGATATACGTCAGCGCGCCGAGGATCATCCCGGCGGTCGCTCCCCGTGCCACGAGCCAGGGACCGAGGACGAGGATCAGGAGGACCGGCAGCAGCCCGCCGACCACGACGGCCACGATCCGGACAGCGGTCAGGCGGGCCAGCGCGCGCGTGGCGCGGGCCTGCTCGTCGATGTGCTCGCCGACCATCGCCGCGGCGGCGTCCTCGGCGCCACATGCCACGACGTCGCGGATGTCGGTGACCATCGCGGCCATGTCTTCGGCGATGTGCTCCTCGGCGAGGATCGAGTCGCGCCGGCACGCCGCGAGGCGCGGGAGGGCGGCGAGGAAGATCGCGACGCCGATGATCAACGGCGGCAGGACCAGCGCCACCATCTCGGGCATGAGCGTGAGCAGCCCCAGCAGCGCCCCGATCGTGACGACGACGAAGTTCTGGCCGACGAGCAGGATCGCCGCGTACGCATCCCTGACGATCTCCACCTGCTGCGTCACCCGTGCTACGCCCGCGGTGTCGCCCGCGGCCCCGGCCTCCGTCGAGTGGCGCAGCGCGCCGGTCACCGTGAGCTTCGCGAGGTCGTCGCGAAACGGCTCGACGACGCGCGCCAAGCGCAGGTACGTCTCGCGTGTCGCCCACGCACCGACGACGGCGCTCACGCCGAGCAGGCCGAGCCAGGCGAAGCCGCGCCCCATTTCCCCGTCGAGAAAGCCATCGTCGATCGCCTCGGCGATGAGCCGGCCCGAGAGAAAGGCGGGAATCGCCTGGACCGTCGACCACGCGGCCAGCCGCCTCAGCTCCGGGCCGCGGCCGCGCAGCGCCGACAGCAGCAGCCGCCGCGCGGTCAGCTCGGGCGCGGTCACGCGCGTGCTCCCATCACCGCGCCCGCCGGCGCGACCAGCGTCGGCTCGTCGGGCTCGAACAGGGCGCGGTACTCGGGATCGCGCCACAGCTCGTCGTGCGGCGCCATCGCGCGCAGGCGACCGCCATCGAGCCAGGCGACGCTGTCCGTCCGCGCGGCCGTCGAAGCGCGATGCGCGACGATGACGCGCGTGCGATCGCCGAGCGCCCCCGTGAGCACGCGGCTGATGTGGTGCTCTGTGACCGTGTCGAGGCTCGCGGCGACGTCGTCGAGCACGATGAGGCGACCGGCGTGGGCAAACGTACGCGCCACCCCCATCCGCTGGGTCTCGCCACCGGACATCGGGGCCTGCGCCAGCGGTGTGGCGTAGCCCTGCGGCAACAGCCGGATGAAGGCGTCGGCGCGGGCGGCCCGCGCAGCCTCCTCCACCTGCTCGGCCGGCGGCGTGTCAGCGCCGAAGGCGATCGCGGCGCCGACCGTCTCGCCGAACAGCGCCGGCCGCGCGAATCCGTATCCCACCGCTCGTCGCAGCTCGCCGCGGTCGATCTCGCGCAGTGGCACGCCGTCCAGCAGCACCGTTCCCTCGTCGGGGTCCACCAAGCGCCCCATGAGTGCCGCGAGCAGCGACTTCCCAGCGCCGGAGCGACCGACGACAGCGATCAGTGCGCCGGCGGGGACGACCAGATCCAGCCCGTCGAGCACGGTCTGCTCGCCCGACCGGACGGTCACCGCGCGCAGCTCGAGGCCCCCACGGCCCGCCGGCAGCCGGCGTGAGCCGTACTGCACCGGCGTCTGCTCGAGGATCTCGACGAGCCGCTTCGCCGCCGCGCGCGCACTCGTGAGCCGCGCCACGAGGCTCGCCACTGCCCCAAGCGACATGGCCACGAACACGTATTGACCGGCGGCGAGCATCTCACCGGGGGTGATCCGGCCGCGCGCGAGCAGGACGCCGGCCACCGCTACGACCGCGATCTCCAGCATTGCCACGAGCAGGACATCCCGCGCCCGAATCCGCATGCTCACGCGCCACAGGTCCATCCCGTGCTGGCGCAGCTCCGGCAGAGGGGCCAGCGAGCGATCTACCTCGCGCTGCAGCGTCCCGGCAGCGGCGATCGTTCGGGCGCCGGAGATCGCCCCGACGAGGCACTCGGCGATCCTCCCCTGAACCGTGAGGTAGCGCGTCGCCAGCACGGATGCGTCCCGGGCGAAGGCCCGCACGATCAGGAGCATCAGCGGGACGCCGGTCAGGAAGGTGACGCAGAGCCACGGATGGATGAGCGCGAGCGCCACGGTGCCGCCGACGCCGGTGACCAAGCTCGCCCCCGCCCCCACGACGGCCGGTGCCACGCGGCCCGCCTCGGAGGCGTTGGCCACGAGTCGCGTCGCCATCTCACCAGGACCCAGCCCGGCGGCGCGGCGCGTTCCCAGCGCGAGCACGTGGCGCAGCACGAGCTCGCGCAACCAAGCGGTCGAGCGCGCGACGGCGCAGCCGGAGGCGAGGGCGTTCAACGCCGAGCCGGCCACGAGCAGCGCCACCAGCCCGACCGCCCAGGCCAGCCAAGGCCCTGCTCCACCGCCGGTCACGATCCGGTCGACCGCATGTCCGATCACGGTCGGGAAGGCGAGCGCGACAGCGGTCGTCACGAACGCCGACAGCGCCACGACGACTACGTGCGCGCCGCCCTGGCGCCCGGTCCGGGCGAGCAGCCGATCGGCGGCGCGATAGGCCCGGGGCGGCGCCGCTTCGTGCGCCCCATTGCTCACCGTCCTTCCCAAGAACGTCCCCTCTCCGCCGCTTCGCGGTACACGTTAACTCTCAAAACATCTGGAGAGTCGCCCCGGTCATTTGACCGGAGCGACTCCCCATACGGCGCTGTCTGCAGCTAACACAAAACGAGGCTGAGCTCGCTACCACCGTCGTCGGTGTCGCACAGCAGGAGGGAGATCTCGCTCTCACCCCCGCCGCCCTTGTCGTCGCCGCGAGGCTCGCGCACTGCCGACAACCCCTGCAGGTCAAGGACTGACATATATTTTCACCTCCTTTCGGTCATCAAGATTGAGGTCAGGATCGGTTCGGCTGCTGCCAGGCTGCGGCGGGCCGAGGAAGGGGAGGTGCACGGGTCCGTCGTGCAGCGCGGCGCCGAGCCCGAGCAGGACGCCAGCGGTGCCGGTTGCCAGGTCCATCGACAGCCGCATGAGCCGGTCGCCGGGGAACGCCAGGTGGCCTTGATAGCTCAAGGCGTGCCAGTCCAGCCGGCGCACGTGGCCCGCCACGACGAGATCCTCGCGGCCGGCGCCGGGCGCGAGGCCGCGGCTGAGGTAGAGCATCATGCCGGCGCGGCCGGAGAACAGCCCCGAGCCGACGTAGAAGCCGCTCCCCGCCGCTGCACGGATCTGCTGGGCGGCCTGCGCGAACTGCTCGTCCTCCCGATACGCGAGGTAGTCGTCGACGGCGAACCCGATGCCGACGCTCCCGTCAGCGATGTACGGCAGCGTGCGCCATCCCTCGGCAACGTGCAGGACGCCGTGACGTGACTGGACGCATCGCCGCAGGTCCTGGCGTATCGCCGTCGCGGCCAGGTCGAGCAGGCCGTCGTCGGAGCGGTACTCGTGCAGGCGCAGGAACATGAGCGCGGGCCCGGAGGACCCACGCAGCAGGCCGGCGTGGGGCTCGGTGCCGCCGCTGATCCGCGCGACGCTGTTCGCGTCGCCCAGCCGCTCGGCGACGGAATCTGCGATCGCCCACACGGTGTCCCACAGGGCCGCGTCGTCGGTTTGTGCCGCGAAGTACGCGAGGGTGAGGCCGATGCCCGCCAGCCCGCCGCTCAGGTCGAGGCCGAGCTGATCAAGCTTCCCGTCGAGTTCGTCGACACAGATCCCCAGCACGTCGAGGGCGTCGCTACGGCGCCCGAGGCGGTCGAGCACGTACGCCACGCCGAGCAGGCCGTCGTACAGGCCCAGCGGCGTTCCCGGCGACGGGTTCGTGGCCCGCCGCACCAGCCACTGCTCGTGCGCGCCCTGGCGGGCGGCGCCGGTCTCATGAAGCGCGTAGAGCACGCCGGCAGCGCCGTAGGCCAGGCTCAGGCCGCCGGCAGCGGTGGAGAACTGTCGCGGGTCGCCGGGGAACAGCCGGTCCGCGCGATCGGGGGTCGCACTGGCGAGGATGGCGGCGGACATCGAGTCGCGGGCGTCGCCCCACGCCTCCGGGTCCGGCACGAGTCGCGGCGGCCGGCTGCCACGCGGCGTCGCGCGGGCCGGCTCGTGCGCGGATTCGATGACGCTGACCGCGCCGGCAAGAAATTCCTCCGGCACGGCAAACGTCTCGGCGATCGACGCTGCCAGCGGCCGCGCCTTGTCGGAGTCGAGCCTGAGCAGCGACGTGAGCTGCGGGAGGAACACGAACAGCCGCAGACATGCCAGCGCGTAGCGGTCGACCGCGAGACCGGTCTGGGAGGCCGGCGCCATGAAGGAGGCGGTGGCGACCGGGGGGCGTCCTTCGTCGCCGGCGAGCGTGGCCGCCTCCAGATCGATCAGCACGACCGAGCCGTCGTCGCGGACCAGCATGTTCGTCGCAGAGAGATCGCCGATCACGACGTCGCGCTCGTGCACCTGGGCGACCGCGGCCTCCACGCGCGCACAGATGTCCAGTGCCCAGGACGCGTACTCGACGGCCGCCGACTGATCGCCGGAGCCGACCATGCCGACCGGGAAGCGCCGGACGATCTGCGATTGGAGCGTGGAGCCCTCGACGAAGTCCTCGACGAGGAAGTGGTGGTCTGCGAGCGTGAAGTAGTCGCGCAGGGCGGGCACGACATCGAGTCCGGCGAGCCGCCGCAGCGTGTCGCGCTCGCGACCGAGCCGCGCCACCGCGTCCGCTCGGTCCCACGCGAGCCCGGCGTAGGGCCGTGCCTCCTTGAGAACGACGTTCTCGCCGGTCGGCAGGTGCGTGCCCGCGTAGACGCCGCCTCCGTTGGAGAAGTGCAGCGCGCGATCGATGCGGTACGCCAACCCGTCGACGGTCGTGCTGTTGCGCGCCTCGAGCTGGGGTGCGAGGAAGTCCGGCAGCGTCATCCAGGCCGGGACCTGGAACGTCGTGCCGCGCCGGTCGGGGACCAGCCGGCCGGTCGCGTCCTCGATCGCGGGCACGAGCTCGCCGCCGTCGCCGATGCAGTGGCGCTTGACGAACCCGCCGTAGCGGACGTACAGCGGGCCCGCGCCCCAGCGCAGATCGCTCAGGATGTATGGCCCCGGCTGGCCGTCCAGCGCCTGACCGAGCTCCGTGAGCACGACCTGAAGCTGCGCGTCGTCGGCGGGATAGATCGTCACGAACTTGCCGCTCGACTCGCGGCTGGCGTACTTCACGTTGCGCAGGAAGAAGTGCTCTTGGCTGCGGATGAACTTGAACGCGATGTCGTTGGCGACGCAGTACTTCCAGGTCGCAGCGAGGATCTCCGTGACGTTGTCGACGCAGGCCGAGGCATGGATCTTCCAGCCCTGCGTCGGGAGCACACGTCGCTGCGGTACGTAGGCCAGCCAGTGGCCGAACTCGCTGCGCTGCCACCCCTCGGGCACGGGCCCCTGCGCCAGCTCGAAGTCGTGATCGTCAGCGTTTTTCAGTGTGAACGTGTCGTAGAAGACCGGGTCGGTCAGGCAATACATCTCGTAGCCTTGGTCCACAGGACTCCCCAGTTTGCATTCCACTATTCTCGTAGCAGCTGCCCTGCGGCGGGGAGCGTACTGACAGGCGGTCGGTCCACCGCTACTTAGAACGCACTGTCGCCCGGAATCTTGTGCTAAATCGACATCGTCTGGGGCAGGTGGGCGCGTTCTGACTCATCCTGCCCCGTTCCGGGGTTTCTATCCAGCGGGGCGCGATCGTGCGTTGCGATGCCTTCCACGACGTCGAACGCAGCGGGAACCCTGCCCACCACCCTTTGCGACCCCGTGGCGTAGCCTGGCGAAACCCGCAGCCGCACGTGACCAACCTCGACGAGCCGATCTCGCGCTCGTAACCCTACCGGAGACGGTCAAGGGGCGCGGTTCGCCCGCTGGTCGCCGCCCCGGGCGGCTCGGTTTCGCGGTCCAGGCCTCATCGCCGCCCTGAGGGACGGCGACTCAGACCTTCCGATGCTTGGGAACCCACGAGCCATCGGCGCGCTGCTCGAAGTCCTGGAACAGGCTTGGAGCCTCCTCGCGCATGACGTGTGCCACCTCATTGAAGACGGCGCGCAACTCCTCTTCCGCTCCCGGCGAGGTGCGCATCTCGATCACGTGTCGGAGCGTCCGGAGATTCGCAGTCCAAATGATGTCCGTGCTGAGGCCGATGGGGGCCAAACGACGAAGCGCGGACGTGACCTCTTTCTTCACGGCGAACGGCACGCCCTCGTCGTCGAGTCCGAGGGCCTCAGCAGCCGTGACTTGAAACTCCTCAAGCTGCTCGACGAGGCTGACGACTTGCTCGCGGATGGGCTCAAGTGCAGGTGGGACCCGGAAGCCAAGGTCCGTTAGGCGGACATACCGCAGGCTCTCTTGGCTGAATGCAGAACCCGCCCTGTGGCGGACGAGCTCATGCGTAAAGACCCGCGAGACGTTGCGGAACGCGAACGTGAAGTTGGCGTGTTCGAGCACGCTCCCGTGCAGGCTGCTGAGAAGGTTTCCGAGGTACTCGCCTTGGTCCTCGCGGATGCGCGTGACGTTCGGATTGAGTCCGGGCTCCCAGCTGCGGTAGCAAACGCGGCCACAGAACTCGATCAACGTCTGCGCGCCGTTGGGCTCATCGTCAGCGAGTCGGCGCTCCAGCCACGAGAGTCCGCCGACATCTTCGAGGTAGGCACGAATCGCATCGACGTCGATGGAAGGCCTCGAGATGAGGAAGACGGATGGGGTGGTTTCATGCATGGCGAACGGCGTGGTTGCCGACTCTTGCAGAGCTGTCGGTGGGTTCATGGCCCGCATCGTCGCGGGCATCTCGGACGGACAACGCTGCCGGGGCGCATTCGCGAGTCTCGCCAACGTCGCCTGCTCGCTCGCCACCGACATGTCGAGGCCGATGTGCAGGGGAACCTACGTTACGTCCAGACCGAGTCGTCAACGCAGTCCAGGCTCGACGCCCGCTGATAGATTTACGCGTTACGGCTGGGAGTCATCCAGCCGCTCGTCGTCTGAACGGGAAGGGACCCATGCCGGGAGATGACGGCGACCGCGCCGCGCGCACAAGCAAGCTCGGAAGTCTCGCCCTGCGCAGTGAGCGCGAGGGCGACGCGCAGGTGATCGAGCTCATCGGCGAGCTTGACCTCGACGGAGCCCCGCGTCTCGAGGAGGAGCTGCGGCGCGTCGAGGCCAGCGACGTGCACTCGATCGTCGTCGACCTCGGCCAGTTGGAGTTCATCGACTCGACCGGCATCCGTCTGCTCTTGATGGCATCAGAGCGCTGCCAGGCGGGCCGCTTCTCGCTCCTGCGCGGACCCCGCCAGGTGCACCGCGTCTTCGAGATCACCGACCTCGCCGACCGGCTGCCGTTCGCCGACTGACGTCGCCCGGAGGTCGCCGCTTGCGGCGATCGTCGGGCGAACCCTTACTCCTCGTCGGGCCGGGCGGCGATCCGCTCCTCGAGCTGGCCCATCACCGACGGGTCGCGCAGCGTCGTGACGTCGCCGAGCTCGCGGCCCTCGGCGATGTCGCGCAGCAGCCGGCGCATGATCTTGCCCGAGCGCGTCTTGGGCAGGTCGTCGGCCCAGATGATCCGCTTGGGGCGGGCGAGCTTGCCGATCTTCTTCGCCACGTGCTCGCGGATCTCCGCGACGAGCTCGTCGGTGCCCTCGAGCTCGCCCTCGAGCGTCACGAAGCACACGACGGTCTGGCCGGTGTCCTCGTCGGCGGCGCCGATCGTCGCGCACTCGGCGACCTTCGGATGCGACACGACGGCCGACTCGATCTCCGCCGTCGACATGCGATGCCCGCTGACGTTGAGCACGTCGTCGACGCGGCCGATGACCCAGAAGTAGTGATCGGAGTCCTCGCGGGCCGCGTCGCCGACGAAGTACGTCTCGGGTCCGAACTTCTCGAAGTACGTCGCGACGTAGCGCTCGTCATCGCCGTACAGGGTGCGCAGCATCGACGGCCACGGCTCCTGCAGCGTGAGCAGACCCTGCCGGTCGCGCGGGAGCTCCTCGCCGTCCTCGCCGACGACGGCGGCGGTCACGCCGGGCAGCGGCTTCGTCGCCGAGCCGGGCTTGGTGTGGGTGATCCCGGGCAGCGGCGAGATCATGATCGCGCCGGTCTCGGTCTGCCACCACGTGTCGACGATCGGGCAGCGCTCGCCGCCGATCACGTGGTAGTACCAGACCCAGGCCTTCGGGTTGATCGGCTCGCCGACGCTGCCCAGCAGGCGCAGCCTGGAGAGGTCATGGCGGCCGGGGTACTCCTCGCCCCACTTCATGCACGCGCGGATCGCCGTCGGCGCGGTGTAGAAGAGCGTTACGCCGTAGCGCTCGCACAGCTCCCACCAGATGTCCTTGTCGGGGTAGTCGGGCGCGCCCTCGTACATGACCGACGTGGCCCCGTTCATGAGCGGGCCGTAGACGATGTACGAGTGGCCGGTGACCCAGCCGACATCGGCTGAGCAGAAGTAGACATCGCTGTCGGGCTTGAGGTCGAAGACGACCTTGTGCGTGTAGGCGACGCAGGTCAGATAGCCGCCCGTCGAGTGCAGGATGCCCTTCGGCTTGGCCGTCGAGCCGCTCGAGTACAGGATGTACAGCGGGTGCTCGGCGTCGAGCGCCACCGCCTCGCACTCGGGATCCGCGGCCTCCATGATCTCGTCGTAGAAGACGTCGCCCTCGCCCATCGGGCAGTCGATGCCGGTATGGCGCACGACGATCGTCGTCGGCACGGGCATGCCGGCCTCGTCGACGGTCTCCTTGATCGGTGCCGTCTTGCCCTTGCGCCGCGCGCCGTCGACGGTGATCAGCGCCTTGGCCTCGGAGACCTCCATGCGCTCCTTGACCGACTCCGCCGAGAAGCCGCCGAAGACGACGTTGTGGGGTGCCCCGATCCGCGCGCAGGCGAGCATCGCGACGACGACCTCGGGGATCATCGGCAGGTAGATCCCGACGACGTCGCCCTGCTCGATCCCCTGGTCCTTCAGCGCGTTGGCGAAGCGCTGGACGTCGCGGTGCAGCTCGGCGTACGTGATGTCGCGCTCCTCGCCCTCCTCCCCCCGCCAATGAAACGCGATGCGGTCGCCGATGCCGGCCTCGACGTGGCGGTCCAGGCAGTTGTACGACGCGTTGATCGTCCCGCCCGCAAACCACTTGTAGAACGGCGGGTTGGAGTCGTCGATCGTCGTGTCCCACTCCGAGAACCAGTCCAGCTCGCGCGCCTGCTCCTCCCACCAGGCCAGCGGGTCGGCGCCGGCGCGCGCGTAGACCTCGGGATCGTTGAGCAGGGCGTCGCGGGCGAACTCCTCCGGCGGCGGGAAGGACTCGACCTCGAGCAGCTCCTCCAGACGCTGGGACAGGGCTTCGTGGGAAGTGGCGTCGACGCTCACTGTGACGTGCTCCTCTCTCGCAGCTCGATGCGGCGGATCTTGCCGGTCAGGGTCTTGGGCAGCTCGTCGACGAACTCCACCAGGCGCGGATACGCGTACGCCGAGTGGTGTTCGCGCACAAACGCCGAGATCTCCTTGCCGAGCTCATCGCTTGGCTCATACCCGGCGGCGAGGATGACGAATGCCTTGACGATGTGGCCGCGCCGCTCGTCAGGCCAGGCGACGGCTGCGGCCTCGGCGACGGCGGGATGCTCGAGGCACGCCGACTCGACCTCGAACGGCCCGATCCGGTAGCCGGCCGAGATGATCACGTCGTCGGCGCGGCCCTCGTACCAGATGTAGCCGTCCTCATCCATCGACGCGGCGTCCTTGGTGTGAAACCAGTCGCCGCCGAAGGTTTGCTCACCAGCCTCCTCGTTGTTCCAGTAGCCCAGCGGATAGTGCGGGTTGGAGCGCGCCCGCAGGCAGATCTCGCCGCGCGCGCCCTGCTCGACGGGCCGTTCGTCCTCGTCGAGGATCGTCACGTCCCAGCCGGGCATCGGGCGCCCCATCGAGCCCTCGCGGACCTCCATGAACGGGTAGTTGGCGACGAGCGGATAGCTCTCGGAGAGCCCGTAGTAGTCGAGCACGGTCACGCCGTACTGCTCGCGAAACCAGCGGATCGCCTCGGGGTTGAGCGGCTCGCCGGCCGAGCAGACGATGCGGAAGTCCTGCGGGTAGCGCGTGCCGGCGTCGCCGACGCCCATCATCGAGCGGATCGCCGTCGGCGTCGCGAAGACGTTCGTCGGCTTGTGACGGCTGAGGAACGCGAGCTGCCCATGCGGGTCAAAGCCGCCCTTGCGCTGCAGCACGACCTGGACGGCGCCGAAGCGCCACGGGCCGAGCAGCGGGCAGATGCCGGCCGCCCACGCCCACTCACCCATGCCATGGAAGCGCTCGCCGTCCTGGACGTCGTGGCAGTAGACGAACTCCTCGTGGCCGAGGATGTAGCGATGAGCGTGCAGGATGCCCTTCGCCAGGCCGGTGGTGCCCGACGTGTAGTACAGCTGGGCCGGGTCGTCGCAGGACGTGTCGACGATCTCGTGGTCGGTCGAGCCGGCGTCGAGGTCGCCGGGCTCGAGCTCGAGCACCTGCGTCTGGCCCTCGACGCGCGAGCGGTTGGCGGCGTTGGTCACGACGACCTTCGCCTGTGAGTCGCCGAGGCGGTGGCGGATCCCCTCGTCGCCGTAGAGGATCGACATCGACAGCAGGATCGCGCCGATCTTCCAGGTGCCGAGGAACGCGGCGGCCGTCTCCGGCGTCGGCGCCAGCAGCATCGCGACGCGGTCGCCGCGCTGCACGCCGTGCTCGAGCAGACGCAGGGCGAAGCGGTCGGACATGTCCTGCAGCTCGCCCCAGTGGACCTCGCGCACGTTGCCGTCGGGGTCCTCGTGGATCATCGCCAGCTTGTCGCGCGGATGCTTTTCGCAGACGTCGGCAGCGATGTTGTAGCGCTCGGGTACCTGCCAGGAGTGCGCTGCGCAGGCTTCCTCGTAGGTCATCGTGCGCGCACCGTATCGCCCTCGACGAGGCGGCGTGTCAGCGGTCGCGGCGCTTGCGCTTCTTCTTCTTCGATGACGGGTGCGGCTTGCGCGCCGGCGGCTCGGGCGCGGGGGTCTCGGGCGGCTCGGCGCGGCCGCGGCGCGGGCGGCGCAGCGGCGGTTCGGCGGCGCCCGAGCTGGGCTGCGCCTGCAGCGCCATCCGCTGCTCGCGGATCTGCTGCTGCGTCGGCCAGGGCTGCGCCTCGCCGGTCACCCAGGCGGGCGGCATCCCGCCGGGCCAGCGGCCGAGGAACAGCGCACCGAGCGCCAGCAGCCAGAAGATCCGGACGAACGGCAGCCCGCCCTCGACCGACACGAAGAACAGAACGCTCAGCGCGATCAGCGTGCCGGCGATGATCCCCAGCACGCCCATGAAGCGGGTCAGCAGCCCGACGCGCATCGCGTAGAGCGCCGTCAGGGCGAAGGCCACGCCGATCGCGAGGGTGCCGAGCTGGACGAACGTGTAGGCGACGCCGGCGACCGGCGAGTCGAGGACGTCGCGGGCGGCCTGCTCGCTCTGCACGGCGGAGTCCGCGAACGTGCCGGCGTCGAGGACGAGCGCGACGACGCCGACGATGCTGGGGATCACGACGAGCACCGCGCCGGCGACCGCGGCGATCAGCGGCAGCTTGCCGATCTGCGGGTTGCGCGCCCGCGTCGAGAGGTACAGGAAGACCAGCGCGACGCCGACGAGCGCGGTCGCCAGCGCCGGCACGATCTGGACCGCGACGACCTGGGCGACGTGCTCGTCGAAGTACAGGACCTTGTCCGCCACGGGGCCCGGACCCGTGAGTGGCTGGCTGGCGAGCCCGTAGCGCAGCGCGTCGAGCAGCCGCACCGGCGGGAAGTCGCTGGCCGCCTTCAGCGTGAGCAGCGCGCCGACCAGCGTCAGCACGCCGGCCGCGATCGCGCTGGCCCCGGCCTTGGTGCGACGGCCTGCCTCCTCGGCGAGCGTCTCGTCCGGAGTGGCGGCCACGGCGCAAGTGTATGTTGCGGTCGTGGACATCCGTGACGTCATGACGGAGGGCGTCGTCAGCGCCCCGCCGACGGCCTCGGTCCGTCAGGTCGCCGAGCTCATGCGCGAGCGAAACGTCGGATCGGTCGTGCTCGTCGACGAGCAGGACGGGACACTCGCGGGCTTCGTCACCGACCGCGACCTGGCGATCGGCGCGCTGACCGACGGGCGCAACCCGGCCGACCCGGTCGCGGCGCACGCCTCGTCGCCGGTCGTCACCGCCGAGCCGGGGATGAACGTCGAGGAGGCCGCCGAGCTCATGGTCCGTCACGGGATCCGGCGCCTGCCGATCCTCGACGGCGAGCGGCTGACCGGGATCGTCACGCTCGACGACCTCGCCGTACGCACCGGCGACCTCGAGCTCGCCGCGCACATGACCGCACAGATCACGCGCGCGGCCCTGCCGGGGTTCTACTTCCACGACAGGGGTGGATGACGGGGGACCGGCGCGCGCGTGCCCGGCCTGCGGCGCCGCGCCGCTCGGCGCGTGGCGGACCGTGCCGGGCTCGGACCCCGCCCTGCCCGGCGACTACGAGCTCGCGCGCTGCCCGGTCTGCGCCAGCGCCGTCACGCTGGCGCCCGTGCCGGCGGCGGCGCATGAGCAGGGCGCCTACGGCGGCGGCGCGCCGCGCGGCGCCGGGCTCGCGGCGCCGCTGCTGCGGGCCTTCGACCGCCGCCGCCTGACGTTCCTCGCGCGCGCGGGCGCGCGCCCTCCCGGGCACCTGCTCGACGTCGGCGCCGGCCGCGGACGCTTCGTCGCGCAGGCGCGGGCGGCGGGCTGGGATGCGGACGGGATCGAGCCGTCGCTGCGCGGCGTGACCGCTGCACGCGCGCTCGGCGTCGAGCTGCAGCAGGCCGGGATCGACGAGGCGGCGGTGCACGCCGGCTCGCTCGACGCGGTGACGCTGTGGCACGTGCTCGAGCACCTCGATGACCCGGGGGCCGCGCTCGAGCGGATCTCCGGCTGGCTGCGCCCGGGCGGGCTGCTCGTGGTCGGCGTGCCGAACCTCGCGAGCGCGCAGGCGCGCGCGGGCGGCGCGCGCTGGTTTCATCTCGACGTCCCGCGCCACCGCACGCACTTCACCGTCGCCGGCCTGCACGCGCTGCTGCGCCGCCACGGCCTCGAGCCGGTCTCCACGCATCATCTGCTCGCCGAGCACAACCCGTTCGGCCTCTGGCAGTCGGTCGTCAGCCGCGCGACGCGCACGCCGTCGTGGCTCTACCACGCGCTGAAGCGCAACGCCCCTCTGCGCAGCCGCGACGCCGCGGTGACGGCGGCCGCGCTGGCGCTCGCCCCGGTCGCCGTCGCGGCCGAGCTGGCGTTCGCGCTGGCCCGCCGCGGCGGAACCGTGGCGGTCGTGGCGCGTCGGGCTGACTGATCGAGAAACTCGCAACACGAGCGCATCGTCGCGCCGCACACGTCACGCATCCACACACGTTCGTGACAGCTCGCGCGCGAACTACCCCAGTGCCAGCGCGGCGGCCACGACGGCCCCGTCGCTCGCGCGGCGCGCGCCAGGCACGAGCGCCACGACCGTGTCGGCCGCGGCCACGACGTGCGGCGCTGTGCGCGCGCCCGTCACGACCGCGATCGGCACGCCGAGCGCGCGCAGCTCGCGGCGCGAGGGCGACCAGCTCGCCTGCCCGGCGTAGTCGGCGAAGAACCCGAGGTGGTTCGCAGCGGCGCGTGCCGCCTGCGCCGGATCTGCATCGGGACCCAGCCAGGCCGTGACCGCCGCGCGCGGCCCGCCGTCGCGCAACGCCGCCTCGAGCAGCTCGCGCTCGACCGCGAGCGCCATGGTCGCCTCCGCCACGAAGGCGTGCAGCGGCGGGTCGACGAGGACCGCGCCGCGTGCCAGCTCGGGCCGGCGCACGAGCAGCTCGAGCACGATCAGCGCGCCGAACCCGTCGCCGAGGAGCAGCGCGGGCGCGGCATCGAGCGCGTCCAGCAGCGCCGCGGCGTCCTGCGCCTGCTCCTGCACCGTCGTCGCGGCGTACGGCTGCGGCGCGCCGCTCGCGCCGTAGCCGCGGCGGTCGTAGGCGATCGCGCGCAGGCCGCCGGCGGCGAGCTGCTCGAGGCGGGCGGCCCAGGCGGCGGCGTCGGATCCCATCGCGTGCACGACGAGCGCCGCGGGACCCTGCCCGCTCGCGGCGTAGTGCAGCGCGACCCCCGCCCCCTCGACATGCGCCATGGCGCCGAGCCTAACCCGTCGTGCGCCCGAACCTAGCCCGGGGCGCCCGCGATCGCCGCTCGCCGTCGCAGGGATCGCGCGGACCACAAGGCAATCCGCGCGCCCAGTGTGCAGATTCGATTGCGCCCGTGTTACATATTTATTGACCATCGGCGCGAAGCCCCAGTTTGCGTGAATTCGAACGTCAAGAGAACGTGACCGCCGGGCGTTAACGGCGTCTATGGCCACGACGATCATCTCGCCAGCGGAGCCCGAGCGTTCGCCAGCGTCCGTCGCCGCGCCGTATCTCGAGGCAGTCCAGCGCTACGCGCGCCGCGACGCCGGCCGCTTCCACGTACCTGGCCACAAGGGCGGATCCGGAGCGGGCGAGCAGCTCACCAGCGCGCTCGGCAGCGGGCTGGCGCTCGACGTGCCGTCGTGCATCGAGGGCATCGACCTCGGCCACGGCGAGACGCCGCTCCAGGCGGCACAGCGCTGCGCGGCCGCGACCTGGGGCGCCCGGCGCACCTGGTTTCTGGTCAACGGCGCGAGCGAGGCCAGCCACGCGATCTGCCTGGCGCTGGCGCGACCGGGCACGGAGGTCGTCGTCCAGCGCAACGTGCACGCCAGCACGATCCACGGCCTCGTGCTCGGCGGCCTGCGGCCGACGTTCGTGATGCCGGGCGTCGACGAGGACCTGGGGATCGCCCATTGCGTGCACCCCGACGACCTCGCCGACACGCTGGACCGCACGCCCGGCGCGGCCGCGGCCTTCGTCGTGAGCCCGACCTACTTCGGCGCCACCGCCGACGTGCACGGGCTCGCGCAGGTCTGCCACGACCGCGGCGTCGTGCTGGTCGTCGACGAGGCCTGGGGCGCGCACCTGCGCTTCGACGCCCGCCTGCCAGAGGATGCGCTGGCCGCCGGCGCCGACGTCGTCATCTCCGGCACGCACAAGCTCATCGGCAGCCTCACGCAGTCGGCGATGCTGCACCTCGGCGCCCGCCGCTGGCCGCAGCTCGACGAGGCCGCGATCTCGCGCGCGCTCGCGCTCGTGCGGACGACGAGCCCGAGCTCGCTGCTGCTGGGCTCACTGGACGCGGCGCGCGCGCACGTCGACGCGCGCGGCGCCGCGCTGCTCGACAGCGCGCTGGCGCAAATGCAGGAGGTCAAGCAGCGGCTGCGCGACGTCCTCGGGCTGCGCGTCCTCGGCGACGAGCTCGTGGGCAGCCACGGCGTCGCGGGCTTCGACGGCCTGCGCCTGGCGATCGACATTGGCCCCACCGGCCTCGACGGAGACGTCGTGGCTGCCGACCTGCTGCGCGTCGCCGACATCAACCTCGAGCTCGTCACGAGCCGCATCCTGATCGCCCACGTGGGGATCGCCGAACCGGTGCTCGCCGGCGGCACGCGGCTGATCCGCGCCCTGCAGAAGGTCCTCGGCACCACCGGCTCGTACCCGGCCGGCGACGTGGCGCCCGCACAGGCGGCCTGCTTCGGCGAGGCGGTGATGTCCCCGCGCGAGGCGTTCTTCGCCGAGCACGAGGCGGTCGCGCTGGCCGACGCCGCCGGCCGCATCAGCGCCGACTCGATCGCCGTCTATCCGCCCGGCATCGCCAACCTGCTGCCCGGCGAGCGCATCACGCCACGACTCGTCCAGTACCTGCTCGAGATGAGCCTGCGCGGCTGCCCGCTGCGCGGAACCTGGGACGAGGCGACGCGCAGCGTCCGCGTCCTGCGCCGACCTTTGACCGCCCGTCCGCAGCACGCCCTCAGCCAGGAGACCATATGACGAACGCCACGCTGCCCGATTCGATCTTCTACGAGTTCCCCGCACGCGGGTACCTCGAGAAGTACTACACCACGATGGGACCTGAGAACGTCGCCTTCGTGCGTTCGATCACGGACTACCTGATGACGCGCACAGCGCCGACCGACACCGTGATCGAGGTCGCGGGCGGACCGTGCATGTACTCGCTGCTGTCGCTGATGGCCGCCCGCGGCCGTCCGTTCGAGCACCTCACGTTCACCGACATCGGCTGGAAGAACCTGCGCGAGATCGAGAGCTGGCTGCAGGACCACCCGTCGCAGTTCGACTACCACGCGCTGCTGGACTGGCTGGCCGACGAGGCCGGCGCCGACGCCGACGCGGTCGCGGGTTGGCTGCGCGCCTCGCCCTGGGAGCTTGCGAGCTTCGACTGGCGCCGGCCCGTCCCGGCGGCATGGCGGAACGCCTACGACGTCGTCTCGTGCCATTTCTTCGCCGAGTCGGCGACCAACGACGAAGCCGAGCTCGTCGCGTTCCTCGCGAAGCTCGGCGAGCTGGCGCGTCCCGGGGCCACGCTGCTGACCTCGTTCATCTGCCGCTCGGCGGGCTACACGATCCAGCAGCGCGAGTTTCCTGCGTTCTGCGTGGACCGTGACTCCATCTTCGGCTACCTCGAGCAGGCCGGGCTGCAGCTCGAGGACGTCGAGGTGCGATCGGTGGGCAGCCAGGATCCCGCGTCGGGCCCGGGCTACGACGGGCTGCTGTTCGTCGCCGGACGGATGCCAACGCATAGAAGATCCGCGACGGCGTAGTCAAAAGGCGCGTGATTGCGGCCAGGAATTCAAGGGCTGAACGCGGACGGCCGACTACATCTATGAGATGCATCTCTTGGCACTCATCGGCGGGATCCTTCCGCTGGCGTATTCGCAGGGGCCCACCCTCCGCACCCACGTCGCGCGCGTCACCGCTGTGGCGTTGGTCGCGGTGTGGGCGGTGTACTTCGCCTACGTCCTCCTGAAGCCGGGCTTCGGCGCCGAGGGCTTCTTCAAGACCTACGTCTTCAGCGCGCTGCCGATCATCGCCGCCGTCGTGTGCCTGCTGCGCGCCCCCAGCGCGGGAGCCGAGCGCACGCCCTGGATGCTGATGGCCGGCGGGATGATCCTCTGGGCCGGCGGCTCGATCTACTGGAGCGTCTTTCTCAAGACGCTGGAGTCCGCGCCCTACCCGTCGCCGGCCGACGCCCTCTACCTGGGCTTCTACGCAGCCTGCTACCTGGCGCTCGTGCTGCTCGCCGGCCCGCGCGTGCGGGGCATCAGCTCGAGCGTCTGGCTCGACGGGCTGATCGCCATGCTCGCCGTGAGCGCGGTCGGCACCGCGTTCGTCGTGCCGGCCGTCGTGGACACCAACGGCGACCTTGCCGTCGTGGCGACGAACCTCGCCTACCCGCTCGCTGACCTGCTCCTGATCGCGATGGTCGCCGGCGGCTTCGCGCTGACCTCGTGGCGCCCCGGTCGCGCCTGGGCGCTGATCGGCGGCGGGCTCGTGCTCTTCGCGGTCGCCGACAGCATGTACCTGCTGCTCGTCGCCAGGGGCACCTTCGTCGAGGGCACCTGGCTCGACGCGGTCTGGCCCGCGGGCATGGTGCTGCTGGCGATCGCCGCCTGGCAGCAGCCGCTGCGCGCCACCACCCATCACGTCGTTGGCTGGCCCGTGCTGGCGGTGCCGCTTCCGCTCGTCCTGACGCTCACCTCCGTCGGCGTGCTCATCTACGGCAACCTCGCCCACATCAACATCGCGGCCCTGTCGCTCGCGAGCGCGACGGTGCTCGCCGCGCTGCTGCGCCTCGCGCTGAGCTTCCGCGAGATCAGGACGCTTGCCGAGTCGCGCCGCCAGGCGCTGACCGACGAGCTGACCGGTCTGCCCAACCGCCGCTACTTCTACGAGCAGCTGCGCAAGGAGCTCAAGACCGCCAAGGCGGAGAACTCGCCGCTGACGCTGCTCGTCGCCGACCTCGACGGCTTCAAGGAGCTCAACGACACGCTCGGCCACCAGGCGGGTGACCTGCTGCTGCAGCAGCTCGGGCCGCGCGTGCTCGACGCGCTCAGCGCGACCGACATGCTGGCGCGCCTGGGTGGCGACGAGTTCGGCGTGCTGTTGCCGGGCCGTGACAGCGTGGCGGCGATCGCGCTGGTCGAGCAGATCCGCGCGCTCCTCGACCAGCCGTTCACGATCCGCGGGCTGAACCTCCACGTCGAGGCCAGCATCGGCATCGCCGCGTTCCCGGAGCATGCCCACGACGTCGACTCGCTGATCCGGCGCGCGGACGTCGCGATGTACCAGGCCAAGGAGGCCCGCACCGGCTGGGAGGTATACGTCGCGGCGCGCGATCTGCACAGCCGTGACCGGCTGGAGCTGCTGGGCGACCTGCGCCACGCGATCGACGCCCGCGAGCTCGAGCTGCACTACCAGCCCAAGGTCGACCTGCGCTCCGGCGAGGTCACCGGCGTCGAGGCGCTCGTCCGCTGGCGCCACCCCGAGCGCGGGCTGCTTGGCCCGATGCAGTTCATCCCGCTCGCCGAGCGCACGACGCTCATGCGGCCGCTCACCCTGTACGTGCTCGAGACGGCGCTCGCGCAGAGCCGTGAGTGGAGGGACGCCGGGCTCGACCTCAGCGTCGCCGTCAACCTGGCCGTGCCCAACCTGCTCGACATGAGCCTGCCCCGCGACGTGAGCGAGCTGCTCGAGCGCTGGCAGGTGCCCGCCGAGCGGCTGAACCTCGAGGTGACCGAGAACGTGATCCTCTCGGATCCCGCGCGGGTGATCGAGATCCTCGGCGCGCTCAAGGACGTCGGCGTGCGGCTCTCGCTCGACGACTTCGGCACCGGCTCCTCGGCGCTTGGCTTCCTCAAGCGCCTGCCCGTCGACGAGCTGAAGATCGACCGGTCCTTCGTGATCGCGATGGAGAACTCCCCGCAGGACGAGGTCATCGTCCGCTCGACGACGGAGCTCGCGCAGCGGCTGGGCCTGCGGGTCGTCGCCGAGGGCGTCGAGACCGCGACCGCGCTGGACTACCTCGAGCGCGCCGGCTGCGACGAGGCGCAGGGCTACTTCCTGCAGCGCCCGGTGCCCGCGGCCGAGATCGCGCCGTGGATCGCGGAGTGGCAGCTGCGCCACGCCTCGCTGCGCCGAGACTGACGCGCGCGTAGTAGCTTCGCCGCCTCATGGAGGCCTACGGACGCGATGTCGCACACGTGCACGACATGGGCCACGGGGACTTCGCGCGCGACGCCGCGCCCGGGGTGCTCGGGCTGATGCGGCGGGCGGGGATCCACGAGGGGCTCGTCGTCGACCTCGGCTGCGGCAGCGGGATCTGGGCGGCGGCGCTCGTCGACGCCGGCTACGACGTGATCGGGGTCGATCAGTCCGCCGCGCTGCTGGAGATCGCGCGCGAGCGCGCGCCGGGAGCGCGGTTCCTGCAGGCGTCGCTGTTCGACGTCAAGCTGCCGCCGTGCAGCGCGGTGACGGCGCTCGGCGAATGCTTCTCCTATGCCTTCGACCCGCGCGCGGGGCGTCCGGCGCTGGCGGTCGTCCTGCGGCGCATCTCCGACGCGTTGCGGCCCGGCGGGCTGCTCGTCTTCGACGTCGTGACGCCCGGCAGCGAGCCCGAGGCCGGCCGGCGCTCGTGGTCCGAAGGGCCGGACTGGCTGCTGTGTCTCGATGCCCGCGAGGATCCCGGTACGGCCACGCTGACGCGCCGGATCGCGGTCTTCCGGCCCGAGGACGAGCGCTACCGGCGCAGCGACGAGCTGCACCGGCTGTGGCTGTACTCGCGCGGCGACGCGCTGACCGACCTCGACGCGGTCGGCCTGCACGCCCGCACGCTGAGCGGCTACGGACGGCGCGTGCGATTTCGCCGCGGGCACATCGGTTTTGCCGCGGTCAAGCAGTAGCTAGTACTAGAGTTCGGTGGATGGAAGGTTTCGGAGGACTCTTCGGCGACCCCGAGGAGCTCAGCAAGCGCATGGCGGAGTTCGCCGAGCAGATGCAGGCCCAGCAGGGTCTGGCGTGGGCCGACAACGCGATCAAGCTCGCGGTCGAGATGACGGTCGCGGCGATCAACCGCGTCAACATCCAGGGCACCGTCGAACAGCAGGCCGAGCAGATCCGCGCGGTCATGGCGACCGTGTTCCCCGACGCGGTCGCGCTCGTGCGCGAGGCGCGCTCGGGTCTTCAGTAGGCACTGTCGCCGGCACCCGCCTGTTGCGCGGCGGCCCTTTCGGCCTCGCGCTCCTCCCTGCCCATGCGGATCACCTCCTTGAAGGAGCGGATCCGGAAGATCGACACGAGCGCCCCGAAGCCGACGGCCAGCGTCGTCGCCGCGATGACGATCTGCTGGCCGACCGAGTAGGCCGCGACGGTGGCGCCCGAGGCCGACCCGGAGAAGACCTTCACGAGCAACGCCTGCTGGACGCCCGCGCCGCCGGGCGTGAACGGCACGACCGCGGCGACAGCGTTGACGCCGAGCACGAGCAGGACGTTGCGCACCGAGCCGCCGACGTTGAACGCCTCCAGCAGAAACCAGAACGCCGTGCAGCGAAAGAGCCAGCCGGCGAACTGCCAGGCGGCGACCTCCCGCAGATAGCGCCGCCGATCGCGCAAGATGGTCAGGCCCTGGCGCACGCGCGCCCAGAAGGCCTTGACGCGCTGCGACAGCACGGCGAAGCCGACCAGCACCGCGATCGCGAGCACCGTCAGCGCGAACAGGGTGAACTTCGGGTGGCCCGCGAAGAACGACAGGTCGAACGCGTTGAGCTTCGCGAAGTCCGGCGGCTTGGGGAAGACGCCCTGCGTGAAGGCGAATCCCAGGATGAAGATCGCCATGAACGCGTCGAAGACAGCCTCGACGCAGATCGCGGCGCCGACCGCGGGATACGTCGCGTTCGGGATCGAGCGCTTGACGAGAAACAGCTTGATGACGTCGCCGCCGCGGGCCGGGATGACGTTGTTGAAGCCGTAGGCGGCAATGTACGCCCCCCAGATGCGCCGAAACTGGATCGGCTCGTCGGGATAGGCGGCCTGCAGCGTGTGAAAGAACGCCCGCGAGCGCAGCGTCAGGTAGGCCACGAACGCGAGCGCGCCGATCAGCAGCGACGTCCAGCCGACGCGCGAGAGGCTGTCGAAGAACGAGCCGACGGCATCGAAGAACGAGCTGATGTTCGAGCCGAGCGAGGCCTGGACGAGCATGGCGCCAGAGACTACGCGGGCTCGTACATTCATCGTCTGTACTCACACGTTCGTCTGCGGTTGCCGATATCCAGACCACGATGCACACCTTTGTCGTCCTCGCTCCACGCACCCCGCGCATCGTCGCGTGGTCGCGCATGGGCGACGAGGCGCTCGCGGCCCATGCCGCCGCCGGCAGCGCCGCCGCCTTCACCGCGATATACGAGCGCTACCACGGGCCGCTGCTGGGCTACTGCCGCTCGATCCTGCTCAACGCCGAGGACGCCAGCGACGCCACGCAGAACGCGCTCGAGAACGCCCTGCGTGCCCTGCCACGACGCGAGCCCGGCCGCCCGCTGCGGCCCTGGTTGTACCGGATCGCGCACAACGAGTCGATCAACATCATCCGCCGCCGCCGGCCCGCCGCCGACGCCGGGCTCGATCCCGCGACGCTGCTCACGGTGCCCGGCCCGGAGGCCGAGAGCGAGCAGCGCACGCGCCTGGCCCTGCTCGTCGACGACCTGCGCATGCTGCCCGAACGCCAGCGCGGCGCGCTCGTCATGCGCGAGCTCAGCGGCCTGAGCTACGACGAGATCGCGCTTGCGCTCGGCGTCTCCAACGAGGCCGCGCGGCGCGCCGTCTTCGACGCCCGCAGCGCGCTGCACGACGCGCTCGACGGCCACGCCGCGGCGTGCGACAGCGTGCGGCGCACGCTGTCAGACGGCGACCGCCGCCGGTTGCGCGCGCGCGGCATCCGCGCCCACCTGCGCTCGTGCGACGACTGCGCGACCTTCGAACGGGCGATCGGCGTCCGCCAGTTCGACCTGCACGCGCTGGGCCCCTGGGTGGGCGGCTGCGCCGTGCTGAGCCTGCTCGGCACCGGGGGCGCCGGCGGCACGATCGCGGCCGGTGGCGGCGCCGCCGGTGGCGGCGGCCTGTGGAGCGGCCTGCCGGTCGCCGTCAAGGGTCTCGCCGTCGCGGCCGTCGTCGCGACGTCGGGCATCGCCGCCGTCGAGCTTCCGAAGATCGCCGCACCCGACTCTCCCGCGCCCCAGGGTCATGCCGCCAAGGCCGGCGAGGCAAGCGCGGCGCCCGCGGATGCCGCGCGGCGCCACGCGCTGCACCAGCAGGCGCTCACGCAGGCCGGCGCAACGCGTCGCGCCCGCCGCGCGCGTGCCCACCGCCCGGCCACGATGCGCGTGCAGGCCGGTGCCGGTCCCGCCTCGAGAACCACCCTCGACGGCGGCTCGCAGGCGCGCCCCAGCACGCCCGCGCCCGTCGCAGCCGCCCCGTCCGCCGTGGCGACGCCCGTCGCCGGCCGCCCCGCGAGCGGCGGCGCGAGCGCGCCCGCCGGCGCCAAGACGTCGCAGCAGGTCGCGGCCGAGAGCCTGCAGCGCATCCGCGACAAGCTCCTGGCCGCGTTCGCCAACGCGAAGACCGTCGCCGGTTCGGGCGCGCCGGGCGCGCTCGCGGCGGCGACGTCGATCGTCCAGGGCGCGCTCGGCCAGGTGTTCCCGTCGATCCAGCGGATCCTCGCCTCCGTGGGCATGCACCTGCCGCCCGCCGCGACGGCAGCGGCGCCGCAGCCGCAGGCCCCGGCCGCACCCACCGTCACGGCGGTCCTCGCCCCCGCGCAATCCCTGCTCGGCGGCGTCAACACGCTGCTGCAGAAGCTCGTCGGAGGTCGCTGAGAACGAGCGCCACGCGCCATCCGTCCAGCGCGTCGAAGTACCACATCACAACCGGGGTCCTGCCCCGTGGTAGGACCAGCCAGAAACCGAAAAGGCAACCCCGTCGCGAGGCGGGCGCGCAAAACCAGGGGCCTCTCGCAGGCCGCCCAGTCGCCGAAGGAGTCACCCATGTCTCATTCTCGTCGTATCGTCGCCGCGCTGGCGACGCTTGCCGTGCTCGTCGCGGCACCCGCCACAGCATCGGCGGCACAGTCCTCGTCCAAGGCCCCGTCGGCCACCAACGTGCAGGTGCACGTCAACAAGGCCACGACCGCCGTCAAGCGCATGCAGCGCTACGCGCGGCTCGGCAACGGCAAGGCCGTCGCCAAGCAGCTGAAGATCGCCCGCTCGCAGTCGGTCGCCGCGTCGAGGATGGCGCGCTCGATGGCCGACACGGCCGATCCCGGCACGCAGAGCATCGCCGCCGCCCAGGCGCTGACGCTCGCCGGGACGCAGTACGACCAGCTGGTCGAGTCGATCACCGCGATCGTCGACCAGATCACCGGTCAGGTCCAGGCGCTCGTCGCCAACGCGATCGCGCCGACGCTCGCCGGCAAGCAGAAGATCATCGAGGCGCTCACGCAGCTGCTCGACCAGGTCCCCGCCGAGGCGAAGCCGATGATCGCCTCGATCATCGCCGCGCTGTCGGTCGGTGACGCCGACGAGGTCGTCAACCTCGACGCCGCGCTGGATGCGGGCACGCTGCCCAGCAGCGTCGCCGGCATCGTCAGCCAGGCGCTCGCCATGGCGACGGGCATCATCGACCAGGCGTTCGCCGCCGTCCAGGCGATCGTCCCGATGCTGCCGCTGGCGGCTCAGGGTCCGCTGACGCAGATCCTCGACATGGTCAGCTCGACCGTGGGAACGATCCTGCCGGGCGTGCTGAGCACGGTCACCGGGCTGATCGACACGGTCCTCGCCGCGCTGCCGTTCGTTGGCGCCACGGCGTCCGCCGGTGGCGGCCAGCCCGCCCTCGGCGGCCTGCTCGCCGGCATCCTCGGCAGCGGCTCGGACAGCCTGCCGGGCAACATCGGCGGCATCCTCGACGGCCTGCTCGGCGGTCTGCTGGGCGGCACGTCCGGTGGCGGCACGACGACGCCCGCGACCGGCGGCATCGGCGGCATCCTCAACAGCGTCACGGGCCTGATCGGCAACCTCCTGGGCGGCCTCTTCGGCGGCCAGGCGGTTCCCGCCACATGAGCCACAGCGGCGGCCCCTCGGGCAACTCGATGCGCTCGGTCACGGCGAACCCGTTGCGGGCGTAGAAGGAGAGATTGCTCTCCTTGGAGGACTCGAGGTAGGCCGCCGTCCGGGTCGCGTCGCAGCGTTGCAGCACCGGAGCTAGCAGGGCGGAGCCAACCCCTTCGCCCTGCCGCTCCGGGTCGGTCCCCACGACCGACAGGTAGAAGTGCGGCGTCGTTGGATGGTGTCGCTCGATCTCGCGCACCGCGTGCGTCGCGCGCACGATCCGCGGTAGCAGGACCGGCAGCATCGGCAGCTGCATGATCGACTGGCGCAGGTTCTCGCGCCACTGCCCCGGCGGCGCCCACAGCGCCGCGCCGGAGCGCTCGGGCGTCGTGTAGACCAGCCCGTGGACGGCGAGCTGGCGCAGGCGGATTCCGAAGAAGCGGCGCGCGTGGCGCATCCGCCGCGACGCGTCGGGATAGAACCACGCCGTCACGGGGTCGTCGTAGAAGGCGCGGGCGAGAACCTCCGCCAGCGGACCGTACTCCTCCGGAAGCGCAGGCCGCACGCTCTCGGGCGCGCACGTGGCCATCGCGGCCGCAGTCTACGTCAGTCGTCGAGCAGCTCGAGCACGCGCTCGACGGGCCGGGCCAGCAGCGCGCGGTCGCCGCGCACCGCGATCGGACGCTGCAGCAGCCGCGGATGCTCGACCATCGCCGCGATCAGCGCGTCGTCGGAGACGCTCTCGCCGAGCAGGTTCAGCTCCGCGACGAGCGGCTCGCGCACGCGCAGCACGTCGCGCGGGCGCAGGCCGGACTTCGCGAGCAGGTCGCGGATCGTCGCCTCGTCCAGGCCCGTCCTGTGGTACTCGACGCCCTCGTACTCGATCCCGCGCTCGGCGAGCAGTGCCGCGAGGTTGCGGCACGTCGAGCAGGTCTTCACCTCGTAGATCGTCAGATCGGACATCGCGCCGGCAGCCACGGGACTCGTCTTGTTCGTCCGGGACCCTACTCCCATGCGAGCTCGGCACGAGGCCGGTGCTCGCACGTCATCGCCGGCGCCGTGATCAGCCGCGCTGCACGCGCTCGCAGTCGCGTGACACCCTGTCTGTGCGATCCGCGATCACGCGGTCGCGCCCCGTCCCGCAGTCGATCGTCTCGCGCTTGCCGTCGCGGGCGGAGATGCGGTCGTTGCCAGAGCCGCCCGACACGCGGTCCGTCCCCGAGCCACCGATCAGGTTGTCGTTGCCGCTGTCGCCGATGACCCTGTCGTTGCCGGCCGTGCCACTCAGGCGGTCGCTGCCGCTGCCGCCCGCGATGGTGTCGTTGCCGCTGTCGCCGGTCAGCCGGTCGTTACCGCTCGAGCCACTCATGGTGTCGTTGCCGGAGCCACCGGTGCCCTTGTCGGCGCCGATGCCGGCGAACAGCGAGTCGCGGCCGCTCCCGCCGTCGAGACGGTCGTTGCCGGCCTCGCCAAGCAGGCGATCGTTTCCGAACCCGCCGGTGATGACGTCGTTGCCGGCGCCGCCGGTGCCACGATCATGACCGTCCCCTCCGGAGATCCGGTCGGTGCCTGCGTCGCCGTACAGGCAGTCGGCGTCGCCAAGCCCGTTGATCCGGTCGTTGCCGGCCAGGCCCTTGATGACGTCGCTGAGCGCGCTGCCGTTGAGCGTGTTGTTGGCGGCGGTGCCCTGGACCAGGAAGCCACGCTGCGGACAGCCCGCGGGCTGGTCGGTGGGAGGCTGCGGGTAGTACTGCTGCCCCTGCGCAGCGCCCATACCCAACGACACGAGCGCCATGGTTGCCGCGGTCAGCGTCAAGACCGGCTTGCCCGACAAGCGTGCGACCTCCCTGGCTGCTTCATATTGATATCCGGATGGCCGCAGTCACATGCACGACAGTCACATCATCCGAGCGAGTCGGGATTGATAGTATCTCGCTTAAGAGCGCCAACGCGCCAATCCGTTCGAACCAATTTCAGGTAGACGGTGCGTTCAGCGGATGACCACAAACCTGCTTACCGTCGAACTGCGCGGCACTCGCACCACGACAGCGTGTCGCCCGGGCCGGACCGAAGCCCGCAATCGCACCGTGCGCGCCCGAGCAGCGAGACCGCGAAGGCGTACGCGAGCGCGCACTCGCTGCCCGGTACGCAGCTCGACGGTCACCAGGCCCGAACGCCGCGGGATCACGTTGACGGCGAGCCCCCGCCGCCGCAGCGTGAGGCGCGAGGCGCGGCGCACGGCGCGGACGACCGGGCGCAGCCGCTCGCTCGGCGCGCGAACCATCGCGCTGAACGCCGGCTTGCGCTGCAGCCCGTAGGTCAGCAGGCCCCAGTTGGCGCTGTCGGCCGCCGGCGGCTCGTCGAGCAGCCCCAGCCAGCCCGCCCCCGCGACACGCGAGCCGAGCTCGTCGGCGATCTGATAGCCCGCCGTCAGGTACTGCGCCTGCAGTGCGCGCGAGACGAAGGTCGCGAAGACGACCGAGCCATGGTCGGACTGGATGGTGTACTCCGACAGCCACAGCGGCACCCGCCGTCCGTACACGCGGCGCACCTCGTCGCTCAGCGTGTCGGTGTCGCTGATGTCGCGAAAGCCGCCGGCCAGCGGGCCCTCGGCGAGCTTTGGCTCGCGAAACGGAAACGGGTTATGGCCGAACCAGTCAAGCGGCGGCGGACGGCCGCTGGGCAGGCGCAGGTGGCGCAGGAAGTCCGGCGGCTTGACCGTGCCGCTCGTCCACGTGTTGCCGCCGATGACCTTGTTGTTCGCGCTCTGCGCCTTCAGCGCGCCGTAGGCGGCGTCGAGCAGCAACGCGTAGGCGCGCGGACCGCTCGGACCGTTCTCCGCGTTGGGCTGCAGGCGGTCGTCTCGGTTGGGCTCGCCCCAGATCATCCAGCGGCGCACAGTCGGATAGCGGCGCGCCGCGGCGGTGAGGAAGTCGGCGTAGTCCTGCGGGTTGACCGGGACGTGGATCGCCGTCCGGTTGCCGTTGGCCCACGGCGGCGTATTGGTGACGAGCAGCGAGACGCGGATCCCATGTGACGACGCCTCGGCGGCGGCGGCGGTCACGTCACCGGGCCAGCGATAGGCGGGATCGGACGGGTTCCTGGGATCTGTGGGTTGCGTGGGTGCGATGTCGGCCCAACTCAGCGCCAGCTGCAGCGTGTCGATGCCGAGCTCGTCGTAGAGCGTGAAGGCGGAGCTTCCGTCTGGCAGCGTCTTTGGACCCCAGAGTGCCTTCTCGGCCGCGTGCGCGGGGACGGCGAGCGCGAGGACAAGTGCGGCGATCGCCACAACCGAGCCGGCGAGGCTGCGTGCGGACGGGCGTGCGCGCATGGCTTGTCGCGAGTCTAGGCGGCGCTGACCAGCCACACGCCGGGCCAACCGTGCTTTGCTTGTCATCTGGCGCGGTTAATGACACTTCGTGGGAGCGGGTGAGATGCCGCTCGAGGCACGGCTGCTCGTCGGGCTGGCCTTGGCGACAGCGATCGCGTACGCGGCGACCCCGGTGGCCATCAGGCTGGCCGCGCACTTCGACTTCTATGACGCGCCGATCGGCCACAAGCGTCACGCGGCGCCGACGCCCTATCTCGGCGGTCTGGCGGTCATCACCGGCTTCGTCGTCGCGACGCTCACGCTCGCCTCCGACTCAGGTCAGACGCTGCCAGTGGTCGGCGGTGTCGTCGTGCTGTGGGCCGTCGGCACGATCGACGACCGCCGCATGCTCGGCGCGCTGCCGCGCGTCGCCGTCGAGGCGGGCCTGGCCGCGATGCTCTGGGCGACCGGGCTGGGCTGGTCGCTGGGGCTCGGCGACCCGGTCGATCTGTTCGCGACCATCGTCTGGCTCGTCGCCGTAGTCAACGCGTTCAACCTGTTCGACAACATGGACGGCGCGTCGAGCACGATGGCGTGCGTCGTCGCGGCGGCGATCGCGGTGCTCGGGCTCGTGCAGGCCGACGTCTGGCTTGTGGCGACCGGCGCGGCGCTGTGCGGGGCGTGCCTGGGCTTCCTGCCGCACAACCTCTCGCGACCGTCGGCGCGGATCTTCCTCGGCGACGGCGGCAGCATGCCCGTCGGTTTCGCGATCGCCGCGCTGGTGATGATCGGCGCCTCCTCGGCCGCGGCGGAATGGCAGGCGCTCGTGATGGGACTGCTGCTCGTCGGCGTGCCGGCGCTCGACACCTGCCTGGTGGTCGTCTCGCGCCGCAGGCGCGGCATCTCGATCCTGACCGGCGGGCACGACCACCTGACGCACCGCATGCATGCGCGCCTGCGCACCGCGCATGCCTCGGTCGCGGCGCTGGGGGCAGGCCAGGCGCTGCTGGCGGCGCTTGCGCTCGTCGCCGCGCAGGGCGGGTCGAAGCTGCTCGTGCCGGTCGTGCTGGTGTACCTCGTGGCGATGGCGATGCTGATCGCCGTGCTCGACGCGGGGCCGGGGGCGCCGGTGGCAGCGGACGCTGCGGGTTCGGGTTCGGGTTCGGGTTCGGTGGAGCGCGTGCACGATGAGCCGATCCGTGCAGCGCCTACGGCCGTGGATGCTGCACGCGCCAGGGCCTGGCCGGCACTTGGGATCCTCGCCGTCCTCGGCCTCGCGCTCGGGCTCAGCCCGTTCGCGGCGGGCTACTACGACGCCTCGATCTGGGCGCCCGCCGGGCTCGCCCTGCTGATCGTGCTGACCGCCGCGATGATCGCCGGCCCCGTTGCGCGGCCGCGCGGGGCGATCGCCGCGAGCGGGGCGATCGCTGCGCTCGCGCTGCTGTCGCTGCTGTCGGCGCTGTGGACGGACTCGATCGAGCAGGCCGTCGTGGACGGCAACCGCCTGCTGGTCTACGCGACCGCTCTGGCGTTGCTCGTCGTGCTGCTGCGCAGCGACCGGGGTACCGTGCTGGCCTTCGGCGCGTTCGTCGCCGGGGCCGTCGCCGTCGCAGGCTGGGTGCTCGCCGGGATGCTGCGCGGCGACGAGTCGCTCCTCCTCGGCGGCCGGCTGCACGAGCCGCTGGGCTACATCAACGGGCAGGCGAGCTTCTTCGTGCTCGCGTTCTGGCCGTGCCTGGCGCTCGCCGAGCGGCGCCGCGGCGCGGCGGCCGCGACGCCGCTGGCCGGCCTCGGCCTGACGGGTGCGACGCTGTTCGCCGGACTCGTCGTGCTCGGCCAATCCCGCGGGGCGGTGCTGGCGGCCGGGCTGTCGCTGCTGGTCGTGTGCGCGCTGCTGCCCGGGCGCCTGCGGCGCGTCGTGGCGCTGCTCGTCGGCGCCGCCTGCCTGGCGCCCGCGATGCCGGCGCTGCTCGACGTCTACCGTGGCGGCACCTCGGCCGAAGAGCTGCGCAGCGGCGCCGGTGCGCTCCTGCTGGCCGCCGCCGCCGGCGGCGCTGTGTGGGCGACGCTCGTGGCCTTCGAGCGGCGCGCGAGCGCGAGCGGCCTGCGCCTGCGCCGCGCGGTCACGGTGGGGATCGCGTGCCTGACGCTGGTCGGCGCGGCCGTCGGCATCGCGTCCACCGGCCCGATCGCGAGCTTCCTCGATCGCCAGTACACGGCGTTCGTGACGCTCGGCGGGCCGCAGGGCGAGGCGACCGCGTCGCGTCTGGCGAGCGGCGCAGGCAACCGCTACGACTACTGGCGGATCGCCGTCGACGCGTGGCAGGCGCACCCGCTCGCCGGTGTCGGCGCCGGCGGCTACGACAAGCCCTACTTCGCGCAGCGCACGACGTCGGAGGACATCCGCCAGCCGCACAGCCTGCCGCTGCAGGTGCTCGCCGAGCTCGGGATCGTCGGCGGCCTGCTGTTCGCCGCCGCGCTGGCGCTGATCGCCGCCGGGACGTGGCGACGGATACGCGCCGGCGGCCGGGCGCCCGTGGTCGTCGTCAGTCTGGGCGTCGTGACGGCGTGGCTCGCGCACACCAGCGTCGACTGGATGCACCTGCTGCCGGGGTTGACCGGGGTGGCGCTGCTGGGGGCGGCGGTGTTGCTGCGGCCCGCGGCCGGGTGCGGCGAGATACGCGCCGACGCCGACGCCGAAGGCGGTTCAGCCGCGCCGCCGCAGCGCCTGCGCACGCGCCTGGCACCGGCGATCCTCGTCGGCGTGGCGATCACGATCGCCGCGCTCAGCCTCAGCCGCCAGGGGCTCTCGGAGCACTACGTCGAGCGCGCGCAGTCCGCGCTGGCCCGCGACCCCGAGCGCGCGCTCGTCGAGGCCAACCGCGCGCTGCGGCTCGACCGCGAGGCAATCGCGGCGTACTACGCCAAGGCGGCGGCGCTCGCGCGCTTCGGTGAGGGCGACGCGGCGCGCGCCGTCCTGCTCGACGCGACGCGCCGCGAGCCGCAGAACTTCGTGACGTGGGCGCTGCTCGGCGACCTCTCCGTGCGCCTGGGCGACCTGCGCGCCGCGCGGGCCGACTATCGTCGTGCGCACCGCCTGAACCCCCGTGACCCAGGGCTCGCCTCGCTCGCCGCCGATCCGCGTGCCGGCGCCGGCCGCTTGGGGACCGGGTAAGCGCGTCTCTCATGCAACGCCTTGTGCTCACATGCCTCTGCGCCCTCGCGCTGACCGCACCCGCACCCGCGCAGGATCCGCAGGTCGACGCCAACTCTCCCGCGGGCACCGAGTACCAGCTGCCGATCGACCGCGCGCGCGAGCAGGCGGGGGGCGGGTCGCGCCGGTCGGGGGATGCCGCCGCGGAGGCGCCGTTGTTCGGCGAGGGCGTGAACGGCACGCCGTCACGCTCAGGTGAGCAGCGTGGCTCGGGCGGCAGCGCGCGCACACCAACCACGACCGTGAGCGAGCAGCCGAAGCTCGGGACGAGTGCGCCGGAGACGGCCCAGACGCAGGCTCAGGCCCCGGAGGGCGGTGGCAGCGGGCTCGTCGCGATCGGCGTGGGAGCGGCGGGCGTGCTGCTCATCGGCGGACTGGGGGGATGGGCGTGGCGGCGGCGGACAAGTGCGTCATGAGCCTCAGCGCTTCCGCGCCAAGCGCAGCGATCGATCGAGTCAAGGCGTTCTGGGAGGCGTTGCCCTGCGGCGCCAAGCACGCCTCCTCGCCTGAGGGGACTCGAGAGTTCTTCACCGAGGTCGAACAGCGCCGCTACGAGCTCGAGCCGTTCATCGCGCAGTACGCGGGGTTCGCGCAGACCACCGGCAAGCGTGTTCTCGAAATCGGTGTCGGGCTCGGCACGGACTTCGTGCAGTTCGTCCGCGCCGGAGCCAACGCGACGGGCGTGGATCTCACAGAACACGGAGTGCGCCTGGTGCGCAGGCGCCTTGCGCTCGAAGGACTCGATGCCGACGTTCTCGTCGCCGACGCCGAACAGCTCCCGTTTCCCGATGATCACTTCGACGTGGTGTTTGCTTGGGGCGTCCTGCATCACACGAGCGATCCGGACGCCGCCATCCGCTCCGCGCTGCGCGTGCTCCGGCCCGGCGGCCGGCTTTGCGTCATGGTCTACGCCAGACGTTCCTGGGTGGCATTCGGTCTGTGGTTCCGATATGCCCTGCTGCGTGGTCGTCCGTGGCACACGCTTACCAACGTCGTGTCCCACCACATGGAGAGCGAGGGCACGCGGGCGTACACCCTGCGGGAGTTGCGGGAGCGCTTCGGGCAGCTCGAGGATCTCTCGATCCAGCACGTGGGGACGCCCTACGACCGCCGCGTGGCAGGCAAGGTTGCCGCCATCACCGCCGATCGCCTGGGCTGGTTTCTCGTGGTCACCGGTCGCGCTGCAGCAGCGGGCTGACGAGACCTTCGACGCGATCGAAGGTGACGTCCCAGGACTCGCCGGCCACGCGAGCGCGCCGCTGGGCGCGCCGACGCTCGTCGTCTTCCATGACCGCCCGGGCGACGGCTGCCGGCCAATCTCCGTCACGGACGAGCTCGACGACGTCCCCGTACGGCTCGGTCTCCGGAAGCGCGGTGGCGACCGTCGGACGTCCTGCCGCAAGGTACTCGCGCAACTTGATCGGGTTCACGCCCGCGGTGAGCCGGTTGTGCACGAACGGCACGAGGCAGACGTCGAACGCCTGCATGAACGCCGGCATCTCGGCGTAGGGACGGCGGCCGACGAACCTGATGCGCGGGTGCCCGAGGCTCGCGACGCCGGTGTTGGTATCCCCCACGAGCACGACGGTTCCGCGACCCATCGACCCAGCGACGGCCCGGATCGCCGCCATATCGAGGTGATCGTCGATGAGACCCACGCATCCGATCAGGGGGCGCTCGAACCCCTCGAGCTGCGGGGGACTGGGTGCTGGCTGCGAAAAGCGATCAACGTCGACGCCGTGTGAGACGACCACCGGGTTCGCGCCCAGCGCGCGAAGGTCATCGGCGAGCTCTTCGGCGGAAGCGATCGCGAGGTCGCATCCCCCGGCCAGAGAACGCAGGCACTGGCGAAGGTACGACCGGTCCACGTGGCTGAACTCGTCGTATCGGTCCTGGTAGTAGAGAACGCTCGCGTGATCCCCGACCCGGCCACGCAGTGGCGCCGCCACCGGGACGCTGAACCACGTGATAGCGGGGAGCCCAAGATCGAGTTGCCGCACGGAGTGCATGACCTGTCGCCGGAGCACGCGCGTCTGCATGGCGCGGCCGGCACGACCCGCCGGCGGAATCGGGAGAGGCCGCAGTACATGCAGTCGCTCCTCGACGCAACGCAGTCCTCCCAGCGATCGCAACTTGGCCCGCACCCGCCGAAGCTCGGCGCGACCGGCGCCGGCAACCGAGCGCATGGCCACAGCCTCGACCCAGAGCACATCCCACCCGCTCGCCGCAAAGCGCCGCATGAGGTGGTGTCTCGAATGCGGATTGCCGTCCCAGACATCACCGGCGAAGCAGATGAGGGTGCGGCGCAAGGTTCGCCAGCTTACTCATGGCCGCACGGCGGGCCGGAAGCGACAAGGGGCGTGGTCAATGCTCGAAGGCACGATTGGGGCGGATCGCACGCCACCACCATCGCCCAGGGTCTAGCAGCCTGATCGTCCGCTCGCTTGGTCCGACGAGCCCTGTTGCCGGATCGGCTGCCGATACCTGTCTCGCAAGCGACGCCGACAGCGCTCGTCGCACGCCTGACTCCGTGGCTACCTTCCTGCTCCCCCATGTGTGTGCTCGCGCGGTCTCACCCACGGCTGCCGTCATATGGATCCTCGCGGGTGTTCTGCTCCTGTCCTCGTGGACGCTGTTCTCGCCCTCGGTCGCGTCTGCGGTGGCTCCATCGTTCGAGCGCAGCGTCTATGGCACCGCGACCGTCACCGACGCGGGAGCGCATACCGACATCCGTGTGGAGAACGGCTCGGGCGGACTTCGTTTGCGCACGGTGCTGGACCCCGCGAAGACGTACCGGCTGGCCATCGACGGACGGTCGGCCGGCGATCCGATCAACATGCGCCTGTCGTTCGACGGACAGCTGGAGTACCGCGTCACGCAGGCCCGTGACTTCGTGCGCATCTCCGGCACGACCGATTTTGAGGTGTTGTTGTACTCGGACAGACCGGCGGTCTACCGGCTCGCCACCACCGAACTCGAGGAGTGCTCCAGCGGGTGCGAGACACAGGCGGACCTGAAGGCGGTCGTGCTGGACGGGACGCCCGGCCTGGCGTCAGCCCTCGCCGCCGGCGACCACGGCCTCGCAGCCGATCTGCTCCTCGACTGGGCTGCCCCGCGCATCCCCATGGGCTCTGCAGCACTCGACACCGGCCGGCTGTCGGCCGCCGAGCTGTACTTCGACTACTTCCGCCCGTTGGAACGAGGGGTTGACTGTGGGGGAGCCGCCGACTTCCTCCACAAGCTGCTTCGCCTCTTCGAGGTTCCGAGCTTCACGGTCGATTACGGCACTCGAGTCGACGCACTGACACATGTTGTCGTGGTGGTCGTCGACGACCGCCCCGGAACCCCGCGCTGGCGCATCGTCGATCCGACCTTCGCGATGACGTTCGGCTTTTCCGGAGCGACCGGCCCGGTCTCCCTGGATCAGCTCCTGGAGGCCAACCGCCTCGGACTGACCGATCGGATCCAGCCGACGCTCGGCGACCTCTCGAACCGCACGGTCGTTCTCGTGCAAGGCGCCGGCGAAGATCCCGAGCGCTTGCGCTGCCAGGATGTCGACGATCGATTCTCGGTGTGCAGTCTTGCCGGCTACGGGCGATCCTTCGATCCGCTGCTGGTGCGCAACGGCTTCAGCGCCGGCCTGGCGGGGAGTTTTGAGCTGTTTCGACAGGGAGAGCTGTTTCGGGTCCAGTGGCACGGTGTCCCCGCTGCCTTCGTGGCGATGCAGGAGCGGTTCCGCTCGGCGGCGGCCCAAGGGGACACCACGACGGTGCTTGCCGAGCTTCCGCTACGCCCCGCGCTTCGTCAGGCTGCCCAGCTCGCCGCAGGCCCCCCGGATCGTGGCGAGCTGACGCTCGCGGAGCTCGACTGGGACCCCCACGCGCCGGCCCGGACCGTGACGATCGGCTGGGAACGGTGCTCTGCGGGTGGCGAGGGGTGCCGGGACATCGGCGGCGCCGGAGCGCGCCATCGCTTGGTGGCCGAGGACGTGGGTCAGCGCCTGCGCGCGGTGATCACCGCCGTCAACGCCTACGGCGCGACGACGTCGGCCAGTTCGTTGAGCGAGATCGTGGAGGCGCTGCCCAATCCCCCGCCGCGGCCTGGCGGCTTGGCGGATGCGGCGCCTGACGCGTCGCGCGGTGGTGCACGACTTCTGCCGGCGAGGCGACTTCTGCCAGCGAGGGTCTGGGCCCACACGACTCGAGCTCAAGTGGACCGGCGCAGCCTGCGCTACACCACGGCCGGGCATCTTGCGGTCCCGCGCGCGCTGTCCGCACGGGCGGCGTGCCGCGGCGGGTCCGTCTCGGTGCGGGTGACGCGCGGCGCCACTCTGTTGTCGCGCCGCTCGGTCGGCCTCCGCCGGGACTGCACGTACCGCAGCAGCGTGGTATTTCGCGATCTCGCTCGGCTCGGGCGCGCACGCGTGAGCTTCATGGCACGCTTCAGGGGCAACGATCTGCTGCGACCGCGCAGCAGCCGGACGCGGTTCGTGCCAGGGGGTCGACAGACGATGCCCGGCCGTTCGCGGTAGCCGCGCGCGCCGACACGCAAGTGCTCAGATCCGCCTCTCGCGCTGCTCTTCCATGGCGGCGTTGGCCGGGCAGACGTAGCCGTCCTCTGACAGCCTGCAGAGGGTGGACGGCGCGCCTCGAACTCTGTCCCTATATGCCGACGCGGCCCGCCGCATCCGCGCCCGGCAGCTTGTATACCGCGCACGACGCCTGGTGCCGCTGCCGCTCCTGGCCGTCGGCACCACCGAGCGCCCGCCACCGGGGTGGCGACCGCTCGCCGCCGGCATGAACATCGAGCCAGCGCCGCAATCGGCACCCCACGAGCCCCCGGAGCAGACGGGCGTGTTCACCTGCGTGGGGATAGCCGCCCGGTTCCGTGATGCGCCGGACTTCTGGAGCGCGACCGGCGACGGCTTGCTGTTCGCGTTTCACCTGCACGCCTTCACGGAGATGGCGGGGTATGCGGCGGGACGGCGCACGACGGAGGGTGACGCGTTCTGGGTGCGCGTGGCGGAAAGCTGGCTGGAGCACGCGGGACGCCCAGCCCGGCCGGGCTGGCATCCGTATCCCCTGAGCGGGCGCATCATCGCGTGGTGCGCCGCCCTCTCGGCCGGTGGTTGGCCGAGCGAGCTCGAGCACCGGATGCTGTGCAGCCTCACCCGCCAGGCCGCGGTGCTCCAGCGCTGCATCGAGCACGACATCGGCGGCAACCACGTCCTGCGCAACGCCACCGCGCTGGTCTACGCGGGTGCATGCCTGGGTGACGACCGGCGGGCGCGAAGAGCCATCGCGCTGCTGCGGCGCGAGACGAGCGCTCAGGTGCTCGCGGACGGTGGACACGAGGAGCGCAGCACGGCCTACCACCGAGTGGTACGGGGTGACCTTGAGAACGTTGCCACGCTGCTCGGGCGAGCAACCGGCTCGGTGCCAGGCTGGCTGAACACGGCGTGCGCACGGATGAGCGCCTGGGAGCGAGCGATGCGAGGCCCGGACGGCAGACTGCCGCTGCTCAACGATGCGTGGGAGGTACCTGCGGAGCCCGCGATGCACAACTCCGATGCGTTGACGCTCCTGAAGGAGAGCGGCTACGTGGTCCTGCGCCACGCACAGGACCAGTTGATCATCGACGCGGGGCCGGTAGGTCCGTCCCATCTCCCACCCCACGCGCACGCCGACGTCCTCTCGTTCGTGTTGTGGGCGGACGGCCGGCCGCTGGTCGTCGACCCCGGGACCTTTGCCTATACCGGTCCACAGCGGGCGATGTTCCGCAGCACGGCCGCGCACAGCACGGTCGAGGTCGACGGCGTGGACCAGTGCGAGTTCTGGGGGGACTTCAGGGCGGCGTTCATGCCGCGGATCGTCCGCCTGGACGTCAACCACCGTGGCGATACCGTCCTCGTCACGGCGCGACACGACGGCTACCGCCGGCTGAGCGACCCGGTCGAACACGAGCGTTGGTTCTGGTGGCTGCCGGGAGAAGGTGTGGTGATCGCCGACCGCTTACATGCCGGTCGGGTGCACCGCGTCAGCTCACGGCTTCGTCTGGGGCCCGGTGTCCATGCCACAACCGCATACGCAGTGGGCCCGTTCGCCATCCAGTGGCTCGGTCCAGGCAGCGCTCCGATCGTCGCGGCCGGCGAGCACTCTCCGTATCTCGGGACTCGGATGAGGGTCGACATCCTCCAACGCGCAGGATCGGCAAAGCCTGGAGCCATTTTCGGATGCGCGATCCTGCGGCACGGGACCCGGGCCGCCCTCGCGGACGACCGCCTGACGGTGACCCGCGCCAATGGCGGTCGATTGTCCGTAACGCTCAGTTAGCTTGGTCGGGCTTGTCCGGTGCTGTGAAACCCCGCTCCGAAGGTCTGGGCAACCGTGATCAGCAAGGCGCCCGGCGGCACGATCGGTTACGCGCATGACCATCCCCTAACCTGCCGCAGGTGACTACTCGTGCCGCGGGCAGCCGTACCTCCGTCGACGCGGAGAGCATCCGTCGGGAGGCACAAGCGCAGTGGGGACAGGACCCGGCTGGAGGACTGGCTGCTGGAGATGAACCGTTGGGAACTCCGGCGTCATTCGCGCGCGTCGAGCGCTACCGCTACGACCAGCAACCCTGGATGCATGACACCTTCGGGTTTGAGCAATACGAGGGTCAGAGGCTGTTGGAGATCGGCGTCGGTCTCGGTACCGACCATCTGCAGTTCGCGCGGGCCGGAGCACGGACCACGGGAATCGACCTGACGCCCCGCTGCGTGGAGCTCACGCGCCTGCGTCTGCAGCAGGAGGGCCTTCAGCCCAACATCCATCAGATGGACGCCGAGCAGCTCGCGTTCGCGGACGACAGCTTCGACGTGGTCTTCTCCTTCGGCGTGCTTCACCACATCCCCTCGCCGGGGCGCGCGTTCGCGGAGATCCGCCGCGTTCTGCGTCCCGGCGGTGTGTTCATCGGCGGGCTCTACAACCGCCGTTCGATCTTCACGGCGCGGGTGCGCCTGGAATGGTTGCTCGGCGGCGGTGCCCGGACGGAGCCCTGGGCACGCCGGCTCTCTCGAGTCGAGTACTCGACGTCAGACGCAGAGCCCCACGTCAGGCTCATGACAAGCGAACAGCTGACGCGCGCGCTGAGCGAAGCCGGGTTCGTGGACGTACGCATCCGCAAGCGTCACTCTGCCCTCGGCGCCATCACGTACCGGATGCCCGGCTTCGTAGAGAGCACCCTGGGCGCGCTTGGCGGGTGGTACCTCATCCACGAGGCGCGCTGACCTCGTTGTCGGGCGCGACCAAGCGCGTGCCGCGCCGGGCGCTCGTCGTCGGCCACGCCGCCACGCTGGCCCGCAGCCTGGAGGTTCTGCGAGTCGTGGAAGCCGTGGACGCTGTCGATGTACTCGAGCTTGGGCGTCGAGCGGTCGGAGCGCCGGCTCCCCCCGGTGCGCGTCGGATCGATTGGCCGCGACTACGGCCCATAGCGCGGATGCCCTTCAGCGTCCTCGGCTTCTGGCAGCGGCTGCGCCGCCAGGGATATGCCGTGGTGGCGGTTGCGCAGCCGGGGCTGGCGACGAGCCGTGCACGTGGTCTCCTGCTGGGGTTCGCGGTCGTGATGACCGGACATCGACCGGTTGGGATCGATCCCCAGCGACGTGCCGCCACGGCCCCGATCCGCCGTCGCTTTGCTGCGCTGGACGCGCTTCGAGGGATCGCCGTGAACGTCGTCGGTGCTGGATGCGCGGTACTTGCGGGCGTGGCGGGACAGTGGCTGGGACGCCGGGTCGCGGCCGCAACGTCGTCACCGCCGCTCGACGGGCGGGGACGGGTGCTGTACCTCCGGACCGATGTCGACCTGGCCACGCAGCCGCTGGATGCAGGCGGATCGCTCGCCCATACGCAAGGCATCCTCGGAGCGCTGCAGCGCCGAGGCCACGACGTGGAGCTCTGGAGCACCGGCAACATCACCGGCATACCCGCCGGCATCGATCAGCGCAGGCTTCCCGTCGTGCTGCGTCCAAACCTGCCCCGGGAGCTGGCGGAAGCAGCGACGGGCCTCCTCCAGGCGCTTCGCGCAAGGACGGATGGCCTGGGCGATGTCGCCTTCATCTACCAGCGCTACAGCCTGAACAACGTGCTGGGCGCGATCCTGGCGTTCCGCTTGCGCGTACCGCTGGTCCTGGAGGCAAACGCATCGGAGGTCACCTGGAGACGTGAGTGGTCACGGCTGGAGCACGCTCGTCTCGCCGCAGCGACAGAGCTCTTCAATCTACGGCGCGCGTCCCGGATCGCCGCGGTCAGCCGGAATGCGAGGATCGATCTCTTGCGGTCCGGCGCAGACCCATCGCGCACACACGTCATCCCCAACGGCGTTGACCCCGAGCGCTTCTCCGGCGTGCTCCCCCGGCACCTCGGCCTGCCTGACGAGGCTTTCGTCGTGATGTTCTGCGGCCTGTTCTACCCATGGCACGGAGTCAGGCATCTGGCGGCCGCGTTTCCGCGAGTCCTCGAGGAGGTGCCCGACGCTCGGCTCGTGCTTGTCGGCGACGGTGCGGAAGCCGGCCTCGCCCGATCGCTGCTGGATCAGGCGGGCGTCGCAAAGCACGTCGTGATCACCGGGCTGGTCCCCCGAGACGAGGTGCCTGGCTACCTGGCCGCCGCGCACGTTCTCGTCTCCCCCCATGTGCGCAACGACCGCTTCATCGGATCGCCGATCAAGCTGTGGGAGTACATGGCGGCGGGGAGAGCGATCGTCGCGACGCGTGTTGCGCAACTCGCCGAGGTGCTCGAGGATGGCCGAACCGCCCTGCTGGTCGAGCCCGACGATCCTGATCAGCTCAGCGCGGCTATCGCCCGGCTCGCGCACGACGCTTCGCTGCGCCACGCGCTGGGCGAGCATGCTGCGCAGGAGGCACGCCAGCTGCACTCGTGGGACGCGCGTCTCGCAGCCACGCTCGAGGGCCGTGATGCCTGAGCTCGCCCGGGTCCGCCGGGCGCTGCGGCGGCCGCCCGGCTATGTCGCCCGCCGAGTACGCGAGGAGGTCGTGCGTGAGCTCGACCGGGCCGTCTTGCAGGCCGCGCGCCATGGTCGCGGACCGCTGGCGTCGGCTCGCATTGCGCCACGCGATGCCGAAGTGGTGTCCGCCGCCAACGCGCTGACGATCGCCCCCTGGCGCGAGGCTCTGCGGGCGCTCACCGCCGACCCCGACGCGTCCGCCAAGCTCGCGCAGCGAGCCCGCCGCGCACTTGAGCGTCGCGTCGAGCTGTTCGGCGATGCGCCTGTGGAGGCCGGTATTCCGCCGCGCTGGTCGACCGACATCCACTCGGGCAACGCCTGGCCTCCTGGCTACTACCGGCGCCTGCAGATCGCCGACATGGGTCGCGCATCGGATGTGAAGGTTCCGTGGGAGCTGTCGCGCCTGCGGCATGTCCTCGCCCTCGCACAGGGCGCTGCTTTGGGCTCAGACGAGGCGCTGCGCGCGGTGGAGGACGACCTCGCCGACTGGCGTCGGGTCAACCCGGTGGGCTGGTCGGTGAACTGGACCTGTGCGATGGAAGTGGCGCTTCGTGCTGTGAACCTCATCTGCGTGGACGCGGTCCTGCTGGCGGCCGGAATCCGGTGGGGCGGCCGCCGCGCGCTCGTCGCCTCGCTGTACCAGCACGGGTGGTTCCTGGCGCGCAACCTCGAGGTTTCTGACGTCAACGGCAACCACTACCTCGCCGACGCCGTGGGCCTGGTGTGGCTTGGCCGGTACTTCGGCGGGCTCGGAGACGGGCAGCGGTGGCTCGCGACGGGCCTGGAGATGGTCCGTCGCGCCGCCGCCGAACAGATCCTCCATGACGGGCTCGATCATGAGGGATCGCTGCCGTATCACGTCCTCGTCCTCGAGATGTTCCTCGTCGCGCGCGTTGCCGCAGGCGACGCGCTGACCGACGTAGACGAACGACTGGCCGCGATGGCGGACTCAGCGCGTGGATTCGTTGGTCCCCGCGCAGAAGTGCCGAATCTGGGTGACGATGACGGAGGGCGGGTCCTCGCACTCTGCGACGTGCCCTCGCGTGACGCCCGTCGCGTCCTCGCGCTGGCTTCAGGGCTGCTGGGGACGTCGACGCCGTTGGACTCCGACGGGCCTGATGATGCCTTCTGGTTGACCGGTCGCCGCCCGCGCGTTTCGCCGGGCCGCGTACCGAGGCTGTTCCCTACGGCGGGGCTCGCCGTCCTGGGAGCCGGCGACGACCACGTGGCATTCGACGCGGGGCCCGTCGGCTTCCGCGGCCGCGGGGGTCACGGGCACCTCGACGCGATGTCCTTCGAGGCGACGATCGGTGGACACCTCGCGGTTCGCGACTCCGGAACAGGCGCGTACACCCGCGATCCCGCTCTACGCAACCGTTTCCGTAGCCCGGGTGCACATTCGGTTGTCGTCGTGGACGGTCTACCGTACGCGCGCCTCGGCCCCGGGCTCTGGGAGGTGGAGGGTGACGCACCGCCGACGGTGCTCGCCACCACGTTCGCGTACCAGGCGCACGAGGTGCGCGCCGCTCAGGAGCTTCCCGCGCGCGCTGGCCGCGCTCGTCACGAGCGAGCGCTCGTGTGGCGCCCGGGTTCGCTGGAGGTTCTTGACACCGTGACGGCCCCGGCGGGCTCCGAGGTGACCGCGTATCTCCAAGTGCCGGACGGATGCGAGCTCGGGCCGGACGGGCTCAGTTCGTCTCGCCACCGGTACACGCTCGACCGGCCGGACGGCGGCTTCATAGAGATCCGCGCGGCACCGTGGTCTGAGCGCTATGGCAGCGTCGGGCGGGGACGCTGCGCGATCCTCCGATCGCGGGGAACGGGAGCACCGGTGTCCTGGCGATGGCTCATCGAGTCGCGCTGACCGCGCGGCAGGCCTCTGTCGGCCTGCCCGCAGAGGCGGCGATGACGGCGGGCGCATCGATCGCCGCAACCTGCATTGGAGCCGTTGCGAGCATTATGATCGCCCGGTCCCTCGGGCCCGTCGGTCGCGGGGATTGGGCCATGATCAGCTCGCTGGCGACCCTGATGGGGACTGTGGGCACGCTGGGGCTGCCGGCTGCGGGCGCCTACGCCATCGCGCGCGCCCGAGCGGCGGACCGTCCGGCTATGGCCGGCGCGGCACTCACCCTCGCTGCCCTCATGGCGACGGCCGTGTTCGCCGTCTATGCCCTCGTCGGCATCGGATTGCGTCCCGGCACCGGGTCGGTCGGCGTTCTGCTCATGGGCGCGGTGATCGCGGGGACGCTCCTCGTGCACGCGGTCGCGCAGCAGCTTCTGCTGACAGCCTCGACGGTGCGTTGGTTCGCCCTCGCCCAGCTCGTCCCGAACTGCGTCATGCTCGCCGTGGTCGGGGGCCTCGCCGCCAGCGGACATCTCAATCTCGCCGCGACCGTCATCGCGTCAGCCATCGCCACGACGATCGGCGCGCTCGTGGCGGTCCTTGTTCTCCGAAGGCGTGCGGCGAGCTGGATCCGTCCGAGCCGCGCGTGGGCCGGCATGAGGCCATATCTGGGCTACGCCCTGCTCAGCTTCGGCGTCACGTCGCTCACCCAGATCACCCAGCGCGTCGACATCCTCATCGTCGGTGGCTACCTGGGTTCGCGACCGGCTGGCCTGTACGCGGTCGCGGCGCAGATCGGAGACGTGCTGCTCGTCGTTCCCGCCGCCCTCGGATTCGTGATCTTCCGGCGTGGCGCTTTGGACATGCAGAACCATTGGCCTGACGCCCTGCGCATGATCGCGCTCACCGGCGGCCTTGGCGTGCTGGCAGCCGGCACGGTCGCTGTCTTCGCCGCGCCCGTGGTCCGCGCCGTCTTCGGCGCAGAGTATCTCGGCGCCGTCGACGCTCTGCGGCTGCTTCTGATCGGCATCGCGGCGCTCGGGGCCCAGGGCGTGGTGTCCGCCTACGTCGCTGCGCGTGGACGGCCGCGGGCGGTGTTCGCGGCGTGGGCGACAGCGGCGGTTGTGAACATCGGCCTGAACCTCGCGGTGGTCCCGGACCATGGGATCGAGGGCGCGGCGGCCGTGTCCTCCCTCAGCTACATGTTGGTTCTTGGTCTCCATGTTCGTCCGCTGCTGGCGGTGCGTGCCTGACCTGATCCGCGGTCACCTGGCTGACGTCCTCGCCCGCGGCAAGCCCCAACAGCAACGCGAGCGTCAGCCCCCAGACCGACACGTAGCCGCTGTACAGACCCTCGCTGGCGCCGGCATTGAAGACGTTGAAGACAAGGTAGGTTGCTGCGGCGATGGCGGCTGCCGCGCGCGGATGACCACAGCCGCGGGCGCGTATCAGCCGCACCGCGAGCATCACGCTGCCGAGGGTGAGCAACGACACGCCCAGCACACCGAAGACCCCCATCTCCGCAGCGGCCTGGGCGGCCGCCGTATGGGCCGGGACGTGACCCGTCTGCGCGTTGTACCGACCGAGCCCGACGCCTGTCAGCGGATGGTCCAGTGCCACCTCGATGCCGTCGACGGTGCTCGTGTAGCGCTCGCTTGCCGAGGAGACTTGATCCGTCGATACGACGACACTCAGGTACTCCCGGTTCGTCGGGCTGAGCGCAAACGCCACCACGCCGACGACGAGGACCACGATGATGGCGCAGCGAATCGCCCTCGCCATCGGGATCGCGACAAGCGCGCCGATCACGAGCAGGATTCCTGCCGCCAGTGCCGAACGCGAGTAGGTCAGCACCAAGGTGCTGGCGATCAGAACGCCGACGCCGACGAGCACGACGCGAGATTCGCGCCGCAGCGGCCCGCCGACGTAGAAGAGCGCGAGCGCGAGCGGCATGAGCAGCCAGGCAGCGGTTCCGTTGGGGTTGCCCAGCGTGTAGTAGTGAAAGTCATACGGGCGGTTGGAGAACTTCACCTCGTAGAGCGTCTGCGGCGTGGGCAGGCCGTAGAGCTGGACGAAGATCAGGTCGGCCCGTATGAGCACCAGGCAGCACGCAAGCAGCAAGCACGTGACGACGACGCGCGCGGAGATCGTCGAGCGGGCAACTCCGACGCCGACCGCCGCGGGTGCGAGGACGGCCGTCACGCCGATGAGGATCGAGTACCAGATGTCATCCGTCGCTAGAAGCGACAGCCCGAATCCCAGGGTGAGCAGCGCGCCACCCGCCGCCACGATCTTCACGTCCCGGTGCCAGCAGCATGCGCCGGGGGCGACTGCTGCACCGACGAGGGCGAGCAAGCCCAGGAGCACGGCGGGGGTGAGCAGGACGAGGATCGGCTGCTGGCCGACGTCCAACACGTCAGACGCGTTGTTGAACGGGTTGAAGCCGCTGAGCGGCACTCCCAGTCCGAGCCCCCCCGCGACCACAGACGCCACCCGCTGCCGCATCGAGACGGGACGCCACGCACGGGTGGCGAGGGTTCGCTGCCGCTGTCCGGCCGTCCCCTCCACGCTCATCTCCGGATCCGGCCCCTCCCTTGGCAGACTCTGAGCCCGATGGCCGCATCGTCCGCTCGCGTGCGCGTACGCCGAGACCTCGTCGCCGCACTGATCCTCGTGGTCTGGATGAGCGGGTGCGGGCTGGGTGCCGACCGACCGCCGACGCTCGCCGCCGCTGATGTCGCACGAGCACTGGAGCCTGCAACGGGGATCACCCTGAGAGCCACCCCTCCCCCCTCGGGGACGCCGGGGCTCCCCGAGCTCGCTACCAGCTTGTCCGGCAGCACGACAGGTGAATCGTTGACGGTCTTGGTCTTCTTCGAGGCGGAAGGGACGAGGCGCGTGCTCGGCAGCGGCGGCAAGCCGGCGGGGGTGGCGGTGCTGACCCGCTCGAACATCGTGGTCCTGTACCGCGTCTCCCCGGGGACCGTCGACCAGTCGCGGCAGATCAGGCAGGCTCTGGCCGCCATCATCGTTCGCGCCTAGCGGCTCGCGTGGCCGCGAAGTCACGAAACCGCCTGCTCGCCTCGATCCCTCGTCTTATGGCTGCCGGCGACGGTGTCTGCTGACCGCGGGGTCCCAGCGACTGCACGTAGGCAGCAAGCGCGTCTTCGAGCATCGTGTCATGCAGGATCCGCCAACTTCCTCCCAGCAGGGACAACGTCGCCGACTCCTGGACGGGCGCGGCCGTTCGGCTCTCGCGGGTGAACGTCACGAGCGTGAGCCCGCGGCTACGCGTCAGCTTGACGTTGCGCGGGCGTGCGCCGATGACGGAGCCGCGGCGCAGGTCCCACGCCCCCGCGATCGTCCTGCGGCCAACGTGCGCGACCACTCCCGGAGCGTAGGCGGCGAGGATCGCCGGCTCATCCCACCACTGGATCGAGAACCACAGGCCCATGAGCGCCGAACGGGGCGTGCCCCGGGGTTCCTGAGCAAGGTCGGCCAGGGTCACCGGCGGTGGGTCGATGCTCAGGCGTCCGTCCTCGAGCGTGTGGACCGGTGGTGCGGCGGGTGTCTTCACACCACAACCGGTGACGACGGCCAGCACCAGGAGAAGTCCGGCTATTCGTCTGAAGCGCAGGTGCAGCTAACCGTCAACGATCGAGGGTGGAGGCGAACAGGGCGCGGTAGGACTGGACAGCCAGATGGCCTCGGGTCATCGCCGCACGGTCCGGCGGCTCGCCAACCGGATTGCGCGACCGCATGCTCGAGACGTAGTTCACCAAGCCTGCCTCAAGCAGCGTGTCGTAGATGATTCGCCATTTACCGAAGCGCTTGCGCAAGGAGAACGAGTGACGCTCCGGAGGCGAATCAGCTCGCAGGAGCTCGACGGAGACGAAGCTCCCGGCCGGCGTCTTCGTGCTCTCGATCATGCGTAGCCGTGATGCGCCCAGCGAGGGGCGTTGCTGGATGTACGTGCCCACGATATTCGAGGCGCCGACTGTTCGTCGTACCGCCGGATGGTATGCAGTGGCGATGTTGGGAGCGCTTCCCCACTGCGCAAAATAGAACAGGCGCAGGATGGTGGCCCGCGGCCCCGGCTGCTCACGGCGGAGATCCGCGAGGCGCAGTGGCTCCGCAGGCGCCCGGAGACGACCCTCCGTGCTTGTTGCGCCGCTCGGCGAAACGTCTGCTCCCTCGCTCCTGCTCTTCGTGCCCTCCCCACCACAACCCGCGACAGCCAAAGCCAGCGCTGCGGCCATGCCGAAGGCGAGTCCGCGGGGCATACTTGACACGGCGCCCACGCACACAGTGTAGTGCGCAACCGGCGGTGCGGGTGCGCCTCACCGGCCCGCAGGGAAAGCCGGCGCTCGTCGCATCCGTGTTTGTCGAGTACCGTGCGGTCGCGTGTGAAGCAGCTACTCCAGAACGTCTCGACCGGCGAAATCACCGTTGACGAGGTCCCCGCGCCGACCCGAGGACCGGCCTCGATGCTGGTGGCCACGCGCTTCTCCGTCATCAGCGCCGGCACGGAACGCGCGGTGCTGGAGATCGGCCGAGCGACGCTCGTGGGCAAGGCGCGTGCTCGGCCGGACCTCGTCAAGAAGGTCATCGATTCCGCGCGGACAGACGGTGTTGCCGCAACGTATGCGAAGGTGCGCGGCCGGTTGGGCGAGCCCAACGCGCTGGGCTACTCGCTCTCCGGCGTCGTGCTCGAGGCGTGTGACGGAGCACCCGCGACACCCGGTGACCTCGTCGCCTGTGCTGGCGCAGGAGCAGCGTCCCACGCCGAGGTCGTGGCGGTTCCCCGCAACCTCGTCGCCCGTGTGCCAGAGGGCGTAGCGCCCGAGGACGCCGCCTACGCGACGCTCGGTTCGATTGCCCTTCACGGCGTCCGCCTTGCCGAGGTCGGCCTCGGCGACATCGCGGTGGTGGTCGGTCTTGGCCTCGTCGGTCAGCTGGCGCTCGAATTGCTCGCCGCCGGCGGCTGCGTGGCGCTCGGTATCGATCCGGACCAGCGCCGCGTGGAGCTCGCACGCGCGGCGGGGTTCTTCGCCACGACGACGACCGCTGGCCTCGAATCGGAGACGACTCGCCTCAGCGACGGCCGTGGCGCCGACGGTGTCCTGGTCTGTGCCGCCGCCAAGACCTCTGCACCGCTTGCTACTGCGACAGCGATCGCGCGGGAGCGCGCCGTCGTCTGTATCGTCGGCGACGTGACGATCGAGTCTCCGCGGGCGCCGCTGTTTGCCAAGGAGCTGCGGCTCGTGGTTTCCCGTTCGTACGGCCCAGGTCGGTACGACCCCACCTACGAGAGCGGCGGGATCGACTATCCGGCGGCGTATGTCCGATGGACCGAGGGGCGCAACCTCGCGGAGGTCCTGCACCTCATGGCGGTCGGGAAGCTCCGGCCGTCGCGGCTGACCAGTCACACGTTCGAGCTCGAGCAGGGGGCCGAGGCCTACGCCATGCTTGAGTCATCAGAGGAGCCATCGCTGGGGATCGTGCTGCGCTATCCAGGCCGGTCGGACGTCGGCACGCGGAGCGTGCGGTTGAGGTCGGGGTCGAGACCGAAGCTGCGCCCAGCGCGCCGCGAACGGGTCCGCGTAGGTGTCGTTGGTGCGGGCGCTTTCGCACGCAGCATGCTCATGCCGCCACTGAGCCGCGTCGCGGACATCGTCGCGATCGCGAATGCCACCGGCGTTTCAGCCTGTTCCTCGGCCAAGCGTTTCGGCGCCGCCATCGCCACGACTGACCCGGACGAGGTTCTGCTCTCGCCCGAGGTCGACGCCGTGCTGATCGCCACCCGCCACGACTCGCACGCGGCGTACACGGCCGCCGCGCTGACCGCCGGCAAGCACGTCTTCGTCGAGAAGCCGCTCGCGCTGAACGAGGAGGAGCTTCAGGCCGTCGAAGCCGCGGCGGCGACCTCAAGCGCCATCCTCATGGTCGGCTTCAACAGGCGGTTCGCACCACTGGCCGTGCAGTTGAAGGAGGCGCTCACCGGCCGCGGGCCTCTCCTCATCACCTACCGCGTCAACGCGGGGCGCCTGCCCCGTCACCACTGGACCCGAGACCCGTTCGTGGGCGGCGGCCGGATCGTGGGCGAGGCATGTCATTTCGTCGACTTCGCGACGTTTCTGGTGGACGAGCCGCCGACCACCGTGGCGGCGGCGGCGGTCGCAGGCGGATCACAATTGCCTGAGGAGAACGTCACCACAACCCTGACGTTCCCCGACGGGTCGCTCGCGCAGATCGTCTACACCGCGTATGGGGATCCGTCGCTGCCAAAGGAACGTGTGGAGGTGTTCGGTGAGACCGGCGCGGGGGTGCTCCTCGATTACCAGGAACTCCGGCTGCACCAGCACGGCGTCGAAACCCTGACGTCGGGGAAGCGCGACAAGGGCCATGCGGTCGAGATCCAGACCTTCATCGATTGCTGCCGCTCGGGTGATCAGCCGTGGCCGGTTGGCGATATGGCGGCGGTGATGCGGGCGACGTTCGACGTACGCGATCGCGTGCGGCGGTCGCCGCCTGCACCGTCTTCGTGACGCTGTGAACGTCCTCCTCGTCTCGCAGTACTTCCTCCCGGAGTCCGGAGCAACCCAGAACCGGCTCGCTGCGTTCGCGCACGGACTCGTGGAGCGTGGCCATCGGGTGACGGTGGTCTGCGAGCAACCGAACCATCCGGCCGGCATCTTTCATCCCGGCTATGGCAAGCGGCCGATCGCCACCGAGCGAGCCCACGCGATGACGATCCACCGTCTATGGGTCGCGACGTCGCCACGCAAGACGACAGCGCGTCGCCTGGCGTTCTACGGCAGCTTTGCCCTTGGCGCGGCGGCAACCGTGCTCAGCAGGCGGACGCACGACGTCTGCTTCGCGTCATCCCCGCCTCTGCCCGGGGTGCTTGCGGTTGCTGATGCCTCGCGCATGCGGCGCACTCCACTGGTCGTTGACGTCCGGGACATCTGGCCGGCGGCGGCCCAGGCGCTCGGGGAGCTCTCCAACCGCCGCGTCATCAGCGCGCTGGAGCGTGCCGAGCGCCGGCTCTACCGTCAGGCGCGGCGCGTTACGGCCACGACCCGCCCGTTCTGCCGACACATCGATTGTGTAGCCGGCACGCCCAAGAGCGTGCACCTGCCCAACGGCGCGCTCGATGATCTCGTCGCGTGGCCAGACACCGACCCGCCGCCACGAGACGAGTTCGTGGTCGGGTATGCGGGCAACCTCGGGATAGCGCAGGGGTTGCAGATCGCACTCGACGCAGCGCAGCGGCTTCGTGGTCGTGCCGTTCGCTTTGCGCTCGTCGGCGACGGCGCGGTCAGCGCCGAACTGCGCGCGGGCGTCGCCCAGAGGGGCTTGTCGGACGTCGTCAGCGTTGGGCCGGCGATTCCGGTCGCGGATGTCGGCAGTTTCCTGCGTGACTGCGACGCCCTGCTCGTCCCGCTCCGCGATCATCCGTTGCTCGAGGACTTCATCCCATCCAAGCTCTACGACGCGATGGCAGTCGGACGACCCGTGCTGGTTGCCGCCCGCGGTGAGGCCGCGGCACTCACGACCGAGTGTGGCGCCGGGATCGTCGTGGACCCCGAAGATGGCGCGGGCCTCGCCGCGGCTGTCGAGCGGTTGGTAGGCGATCGACGTCTGGCGCAACAATTGGGACGGGCTGGACGCCGGTCAGCCGCCGACCTCACCCGCTCCAAGCAGGTCGATGTGCTGGAGCGGGTTCTGTGCGAGGCTGCCTCCCGACCATGATGCGCTCATGTGCGGCATCGTAGGACTCGTCGCACGCGACGGCAGGAGGGTCGAGCTCAGGAACCTCGCTGCGATGCGCGACACGATGCGCCATCGCGGCCCTGATGACGAGGGCCTCTGGCGCTCGGTGGACGGCCGCGTCGGCCTCGGGCACCGCCGGCTGGCGATCATCGACCTCACCGAGGCAGGACGCGGTCCGATGAGCAACGAGGACGGCTCCGTCCACGTCACCTTCAACGGCGAGATCTATAACCACGCCGTACTGCGTGCGGAGCTGGAGCGGCGCGGCCACGTCTTTCGTTCCCGGTGCGACACCGAGGTGCTGGTCCATCTCTACGAGGAACACGGGCCCGAGATGGTGCACCGACTCATCGGGATGTTCGCTTTCGCGATCTGGGATGAACCCCGCAAGCGCATGTTCGTCGCGCGCGATCGGCTGGGCATCAAGCCCCTCTACTGGACGGACGACGGCGGCCGGTTCGGCTGCGCCTCGGAGATCAAAGCGCTGCTACCGCTGCTCGCGCGACGCGAGGTCGATCCCGTGGCGCTGTCGCACTACCTGACCTTCGTGGCGGTCCCGCCGCCTCGCACGTTGTTCGCCGGGGTGCAGAAGCTGGCGCCCGGGAGCACGATGGTCATCGACGAGCACGGGCCGCAGCCTGCAGCGCGGTATTGGGATCCGCTCGAATCCCGAGCGCAATTCGACGGCGATCTGGAGGATTGGGCGGGCGAGGTGCTGTTCTGCCTCGAGCGCTCGATCGACCGCCGGATGATGAGCGACGTGCCGGTGGGCGTGTTCCTGTCAGGCGGCGTCGACTCCTCGACGAACGTCGCGCTCATGAGCCGGCTCGTCGACCACCCGATCAACACGTTCTCGATCGGCTTTCATGGTCAGGAGGCGTTCAACGAGTTCGGCTGGGCGCGCCGCGTTGCGAAGCAGTTCGGTACGAACCACCACGAGACGATGATCGATGCCGAGGATCTGTGGCGTTTCATGCCGGACCTCGTTCATCACCAGGACGAGCCCGTAGCGGACCCGGTCTGCGTGCCGCTGTACTTCGTCGCCAAGCTCGCCAAGGACAATGGCGTGACGGTCGTCCACGTGGGTGAAGGCGCCGACGAGCTGTTCGCCGGCTACGCGACGTACGTTCAAGCGGAGCAGATCGCGACCACGCACTGGCGTACCCTGCGCTCGCTCCCGCGCCCGCTGCGACGGTCGCTGGCCACCATCGGCACCGCCGCGCTCGGCGTCAAGCCGGACCGCGAGGTTCACGTCGAAGCGCTGCGTCGGGCAGCGCAGCCTGACGGACGTCTGTGGTGGGGCGGCGCTGTTGCCTTCTACGAGAACGGGCTGCAACGAGTCACGACACACGCCCTTCGTCAGGAACTGGACGCCGACAGACCGACCGATGTCGTAGCCGCCATCGCGGCTGACGCGACACGCTTCGGTGCGCGGGACGAACTCGACCGGCTCATCTACCAGGACCTGCGCCTGCGCCTGCCGGAGTTGCTGCTGATGCGCGTCGACAAGCTCACGATGGCCAACGCGATCGAGGCGAGGGTGCCGTTTCTCGACCACGAGCTGGTGGAGCTGGCGATGGCCGTCCCGCGTTCGGAGAAGATCCGTGACGGCATCGGCAAGCACGTGCTCAAGCGCGCGATCGCGGACCTGCTTCCGCAGGATCTCATCTGGCGTCAGAAGCAGGGGTTCGGGACGCCGGTGTCACAGTGGTTCAGAGGTGAGCTCGGCACGCAGCTCGCGCACCAGCTCGAGCACGGGGCGATCAACGACATGGGCTGGCTCGAGCAGGAGCGGCTGCGTGAGATTCTCGACCTGCATCGCTCGGGTCGCGCCGAGCGCTCGTTCCAGCTGTGGAACATCCTCAACCTGTCGGCATGGTTTGACCACTGGATCGCCGGCCAGGAGCCGACGTTGCCGTGACGGACGCGGCCGAACTCCTTGTCGTGGTGGGCGCGCGACCGAACTTCGTCAAGGTCGCGCCGGTGCTGACGGCGCTCAACCAGCACAGCGAGGTTCGCGCTCGTGTGCTCCACACCGGTCAGCACTACGACCGAAGCATGTCGGGAGCCTTTCTGGACCAGCTCGAATTCCCCGATCCTCAGTTTCAGCTGGGTGTCGGGTCCGGCTCCCATGCGCACCAGACCGCCGCGGTGCTCGTGGGAGTCGAACGAGTGCTGTCGGCGGAGAGCTTCGACGCGGTGCTGGTCGCGGGCGACGTGAACTCGACGCTCGCCGCGGCACTGGCCGCGTCGAAGCTTGGGGTGGCGGTCATCCACCTCGAATCCGGGCTTCGATCGGGCGATTGGACGATGCCGGAGGAGATCAACCGCGTCCTCACCGATCGTCTGTCGGCTCTGTTGCTCATCCATTCAGCGGAGGCGATCGCCAACCTGGCCGCGGAGGGGATAGCGGCCGACCGTGTCGTGCTGGTCGGCAACACGATGATCGACTCCCTGTTCTCGCTGCTACCGGCCGCGCGGGCGAGCGGCGCACTGGCACGACACGAGCTTGAGCCCCAGGGCTATGTCCTGGTGACGTTGCATCGGCCGGCGCTTGTCGACGACCCGACGCGGCTGGCCGCCGTGGTCGAGGTACTCGCCGACCTCGCCGAGGCGATCCCGGTCGTATTCCCGATGCACCCGCGGACACACGCGCGGCTCGGAGTGCACCACGCACACCTCTTGCAGCAGATCCGAGGTCTTCCTCCGCTCGACTACCTCGAGTTCATCGAGCTCGAGGCACAGGCGCGGCTGGTCATCACGGATTCAGGCGGAGTGCAGGAGGAGACGACGGCGCTCGGCGTGCCGTGCTTGACCTACCGCACGACGACAGAGCGTCCGGTGACGGTCGACCTGGGCACCAACGAGCTGGTCGGGCTCGACCCGAACGTGTTGCGGGCCCGCTGCGCCGACCTCGTCGCCGAGCCGTGGCAGCCGAAGCCTTGCTCGATCCCGTTCTGGGACGGTCACGCCGGGGACCGCGCGGCGGGTGCGGTCACCGGATTTCTCACCCGACCCAGGATCGCCGCCGGCTGACAACGCTCGTGGCTGAGCGTGCCTAGACCACAGCCGCCTCGGACTGCTGGAAGCTGATCACGTCCGCTAGGGCCTCATCCAGCGAGCACGTCGGCGCCCACCCGGTCAAGGACGCGATCTTCCCGACGTCCGGAACCCGGCGGGGCATGTCCTCGAAGCCCGCCTCGTAGGCTTCCTCGTAGGGCACCGTCGTGATCTCGGAGTCCGACCCGGTCAGGTCGCGCACCCGCTCGGCGAGGCCGAGAATCGAGATCTCCTCCTGCGAGCCGATGTTGAACACCTCGCCGTACGCCACGTCGCCGAGCAGCATGAGCTCGACGAGCGCCCGCACCGCATCCTCCACATGGCAGAAGCAGCGCGTCTGGGTGCCGTCGCCGTACACCGTCAGCGGCCGGCCGGCGAGCGCCTGGGAGACGAACTTCGGCACGACCATCCCGTAGCGCCCGGTCTGCCGTGGCCCGATCGTGTTGAACAGCCGTGCCACCACGACCGGCAGCTTGCGCTCCTTCCAGTACGCGAGCGCGAGGTACTCGTCGATCGCCTTCGAGCAGGCGTAGGACCAGCGTCCGGTCGTCGTCGCGCCCATGACGAGGTCGCCGTCCTCGCGGAACGGAAAGGTCCTCGACTTGCCGTAGACCTCGCTCGTCGAGGCGATGAAGACCGGCTTGCGCTTCTTGCTGGCCTGCGCGAGCACGACCTCGGTGCAGTGCACGTTGGTCTCGATCGTGCGCACGGGGCTCTCGACGATCAGGTCGACGCCGACCGCGGCGGCGAGGTGGTAGACGATGTCGGCCTCGTCGACCAGTTCCGCGACAACCGAGGCGCTCGCGCACGTCTCGATCGTGTAGCTGAAACGCGGGTCGGTCTTCAGGTGTCGCACGTTGTCAATCGAGCCGGTCGACAGATCGTCGAGGATGTGGACTCGGTGACCCCGGGCGAGCAGATCTTCAGCGAGGTGTGAGCCGATGAAGCCCGCCCCACCGGTTATGAGGAACCGCAATGCCTTTGCCTTTCGTGGTGTTGGTGCGCTTCAACGGCCCCCGTGGGGTGTAACGGTGGCACACCCCCGCTCCCTGCACAAATACTGCCGGCCCGTGATCGGCGTCCCGCGACACCCCGGCAGCCAGGCGGCGCTGTGTCTGTGGCTAGCATCGCCACGCATGAAGCGGCGCAGCCGCAACTGGCGCGGCGTGCGCACGAGGTCGAGCGACCCGATGAACGCGCCTACAGCAAGCGGGCCACGGCGGCGGACGACGTGGCTGCTCGCGCTCGTCACCGGCGTCCTCGTCGCGGCGATCGCGGCACCGGTGACCCATGCGCGCCCGCTGCACAAGGGCTTCTGGGGGCCGGCCGACATCGGCGGGGTCTCGCAGTTTCCGCTCTACGAACGGCTCGGGGTGACGCTCTACCAGGCGTCGCTGTCGTGGGCGGCGGTCGCGCCGACCAGACCCGCCGACGCCAGGAACCCCGACGACCCGGCCTACCGCTGGCCCGCGGAGCTCGACCGTGCCATCGCCGAGGCGGCCGACCACCGGATCAGCGTGCTGCTGATGCTCACCGGCTCCCCGCGGTGGGCCAACGGCCACCGGCCGCCCGAGTATGCGCCCGACCGAGCTGCCGACTTCGCCGACTTCGCGCGGGCCGCGGCACGCCGCTATCCCGCCGTCCGGCGCTGGATGATCTGGGGGGAGCCCTCGCGCTCGGACAACTTCAAGCCGCTCGCGCCACAGCCGTTGGGCAAGCCGATCACCCGCGCCCAGGCGCGCGCGCCGAGGCGCTACGCCCGACTGCTCGACGCGGCCTACGGCCAGCTCAAGGCGCAGCGGCGATCGAACGTCGTGATCGGCGGCAACACGTACACGACCGGCGAGATCCGCCCCCCGGACTGGGTGCGCAACCTCGTGGTGGCCGGCGGGCGCCCGGCACGCATGGATCTGTACGGCCACAACCCGTTCTCCTTCCGCGATCCCGACCTGCGCAACCGGCGCTCGGAGTCGGTCGACCTGTCCGACCTGGACTGGTTCGCGCCGTTCGTGCAGCGCCGTCTCGGCCGCCCGCGGCACAAGCGCGTCAGGCTCTTTCTGTCGGAGTTCACGATGCCGACGGCGCCCGATCGCGAGTTCAACCTCTACGTGTCGCCGAAGGTCCAGGCGCGCTGGATCACGAAGGCCTTCCGGATCGCCCGGGTGGTGGACGCCGACGGCCTCGGCTGGATCCACCTGCGCGACGAGCCTCCCAAGCGCGGCCGGCGGGTCGTCAACGGCGGGCTGCTCAGGCACGACGGCACCCCAAAACCGGGCTTCTACGCGTTCATGCGCGGCGGCCTGACGATCGCTCAGCGCAACCGGCCGCGCGACCGCTGACGCCCCGCCCGCGGTGCGGCGGGGCGCCGCGGCGCGATCCGATCCGCCGCGACCGACTCGGCCTTGACGAACACCGACCGAGATCTTCTACACTCAGACGCAGATTTCTTAGGCATCAAAGAAGGAGACCCTCCCCCATGGGCAAGACAATCGGTATCGACCTGGGCACCACCAACTCCTGCATGGCCGTGCTGGAGGGTGGTGAGCCCACCGTCATCGAGAACTCCGAGGGCGGTCGCACGACCCCGTCCGTCGTCGCCTTCGCGCAGTCCGGCGAGCGTCTCGTCGGCACGGTCGCCAAGCGCCAGGCGGTGACCAACCCACAGAACACGATCTTCTCGATCAAGCGCTTTATGGGCCGCAAGGAGGCCGAGGTGCGCGAGGAGGAGTCGATCGTCCCCTACAAGGTCGTCGCCGGCCCCGGCGGCGACGCCCGCGTCGACGCGGGTGGCAAGCAGTTCAGCCCGCCCGAGATCAGCGCGATGATCCTCCAGAAGCTCAAGGCCGACGCCGAGGCCTACCTCGGTGACACCGTCGACGCAGCCGTCATCACCGTGCCGGCGTACTTCAACGACGACCAGCGCCAGGCGACCAAGGACGCCGGCAAGGTCGCCGGCCTGGACGTCAAGCGCATCATCAACGAGCCGACCGCGGCCTCGCTGGCCTACGGCCTCGACAAGGAGACCGACCAGACGATCCTCGTCTTCGACCTCGGCGGCGGCACGTTCGACGT
>Ga0136615_10000008_pt1 | contig 75523 bp, 72 predicted proteins | sample AntDrymUQ2882206_2_FD_106647 | JGI IMG/M metagenome (GOLD analysis project Ga0136615, IMG submission 106647) | Polar desert sand microbial communities from Dry Valleys, Antarctica - metaG UQ288 (22.06) | ecosystem: Environmental > Terrestrial > Soil > Desert | place: Antarctica: Dry Valley... | reverse complement strand
TGCGGCGACGCGCGCCGCGGCCAGTCGCTGATCGTGTGGGCGATCGCCGAGGGCCGCCAGGCCGCCCGCGCGGCCGACCGCCACCTGCACGGGCTCGACGCGCCCGACCTCGAGGGCGAGGACCTGATCGAGGCGCTCGCGGCGGGGTAGCCCGTTCCTGCGCCCAGGCGCGCGGGTCCTGCCTCCGGCGGGGCGCCGTGGCGCGCGGGTCCTGCCTCCGGCAGAGCCCTCGGACTCGGGCTCGCTTCGCTAAACGCCCTCGCCCGACGGCTCCGCCGTCACCACCCGCGCGAGCAGCGCCGTGGCCGACGGCTGTTGTGCTACGGTGTGACGCACATGGAATCGGTCGGCGTCAGAGAGCTCAGACAGAATCTCAGCCGTCACCTGGCGCGGGTCAAGTCAGGGCAAAGCCTGATCGTGACCGAGCGCGGTGAGGAGGTGGCCGTGCTCGTGCCGTCGGGCGCGCACGCCGGGGAGCACGCGCGCCTCGCGGCTCGGTTCGGAGCGAGCGTGCCCCTGGGTCGGCTTGACGAGGTAGCTGCGAGGCTCACACCGCCTGGCGCTCCGGCGGGCACGACCGACGAGTTCCTCGCGCAGACACGGGCTTCGCGCGACTGAGCCCGATCGGTGGCTGGCGTCTACCTCGACACGAGCGCCCTCGGTCGGGTGCTGCTCGGCGAGCCTGATGCCGCCTCCGTGTTGTCGGCGCTCGCGGACTTCGACCACCACATCGCCAGTCGCCTGCTCCGGATCGAGCTTCGGCGCCTCGCGGGTCGTCATGGTGTGCTCGACCAGGCGGACCAGGTCCTCGGCGCCGTCGCGCTCATTCCGATGGACGAGGCCTTGCTTGCCGCCGCCGAGACGCTTCCCCCCGCCCTGGTCGGCACGCTCGATGCCGTTCACCTTGCGACCGCTGTACGGCTCGCCGCCGATGGCGCCGTCGAGGCGATGATGACCTTCGACCACCGCCTCGCCGAGGGTGCCCGGCATCACGGCCTCGAAGTGGTTGCGCCGGCAGAGTAGGTCACTCTCGGCGGAGGCCGGCTGGGCGGCTTCGTGGCTCCAAGACGCGCCCGGGATCGCCGGCCGCGCGGCGGGGCCCCGGCGGGGAGCGAAGCGCCTACCGCCGGTGCGGCAGGTGCTCGATCGCTGCGCCGTCCACCTCAACCACGAGCTCCTCGTGGAGGAACGAGAGGTGGTCGCGGACCTTCGATGCCTCGGGGAGCGGCTCGGGGTAGCTCCAGGCCACATTCTCGACCGGCTCGTCGGAGACTCGCGCCGACCAGTAGGAGGCGCGCCCCTTGTAGGGGCAGTAGCTCGACGCGTGGCTGCGCGCGAGCAGGTTGGTCCTGACGTCGGCACGAGGAACGTAGATCCGCGTCGACAGGCTGGTCTCAAAGAGCAGCTTCGGGCGGACCGTCTCGGCGAGGACCTCGTCGCGCAGGGCGACGCGCACCCGGCGCGAGCTCTCGCGCACGTCGATGCGCGTGTAGGGGTCGCGCGGGTGTCCCTCGATCTCCTCGTCCTCCTCGAGCCAGCGGTCCACCGCGTCCCAGCGGAAGGCCATGTAGCCGGCGAGCGGCGGGGCGCCCTCGAGCGGCTCGGGGTAGCTCCAGATCGCGTTCTCCGCCAGGCGATCGCCGGCGCGGACCGACCAGTACGAGGCGTCGCCCTTGAACGGGCAGTGCGTCCGGTGGTCGGTGGGCTCCAGCAGGCTCGCGTCGACGTCCTCCCGCGGGAAGTAGTAGACGGGCAGGTGGCCGGTCTCGTGGAGCAGCTTCACCCGCTCGCTGTCGGCGACCGTTCGGTCGCCCAGCTCGTTGCGCACGCGACGCGGCGAGTCCTCGAAGTAGAGGACGTGCTGCGGCGCGTCGTAGTCGAAGTTGAAGACGCCCCCGGGGCTCCTGCCGAAGGGGGCGCTGCCGATCGTGAGTGTCATGGTCGAGTCTCCTTGGATGGGCCCACCTCGACGACGGTAGCGGCCGCCTGACCCGTGTCGCGCTCGGCCGCGCAATCATTCACCGGACGCCGTGGCCGTCGAGGAGCCGCTCGAGGTCCGCGCCGACGGCCAGGCGGTCGCGGTGACCATGCGCACGCCCGGCGACGACGAGGAGCTGGCGGTCGGCTTCCTGGCGGGAGGCGCCGCCGTCCGCGGCCGCCGAGCCGCTCGCTCCGCAGGCCGTGATCGCGATCCCCGCGGAGGCGCGGGCGCGTCAGGACGCCTTCGACCGGACCGGAGGCATCCACGCCACCGCGCTGTTCGAGGCGCCGGGCCGGATCCTCGCCCTGCGCGAGGACGTCGGCCGCCACAACGCGATGGACAAAGGCGATCGGCGCCCTGCTGCTCGCCGGGCGCTACCCGGCGCCCGGCGTCTACGCGTGGGTGAGCGGGCGCGCCTCATTCGAGCTCGTGCAGAAGTGCAGCCTCGCGGGCCTCGCGGGAATGGTGGCCGTGGGGCCGCCCTCGAGCCTCGCCGTCGACCTCGCCCGCGAGCGGCGCATGCTGCTGTGCGGATTCGTCCGCGACGAGGCCTTCAACGTCTACGCCGGCGCCGAGCGCCTCACCGCGATTAGCCGCACGCTCGGAAGGGAATCCTTGAGACGATGACCGATCTCGGAGCCCCCGTGCGGACCGTCGACGAGCCGGACGCAGCCGCCGCCGCGATCGCTCCCGAGGTCGATGCGCTCCTGCGCGAAGCCGAGGCCACAGGAGCGCTCGAGGCCGCGGAGATCGTCGCCCTCTGCGACGAGCTCGGGCTCGAGGACTCGCTCGACGACGTCCGGGCGGAGGCCGAGCGGCGCGGGATCGAGGTCGTCGGTGACGCGCGTGGCGCGTCGCCGCGACCCGGCGCACGCGACGAGCTCGGCAGCGCGGTCGGCGACTCGCTGGCGCTTTTTTTGCGCGACGTCTCGCAGCGGCGGCTTCTCACGGCCACCGAGGAGGTCGAGCTCGCGCGGCGGATCGAGCGCGGCGACCAGAGCGCCAAGGGTCGGATGATCGAGTCGAACATCCGGCTCGTCGTGTCGAACGCCAAGCGCTACCGCGGGCTCGGGCTCCCGTTCCTGGACCTGATCCAGGAGGGCATCCTGGGGTTGATCCGAGCGGTCGAGAAGTTCGACCACCGGCGCGGCTACAAGTTCTCCACCTACGCGACGTGGTGGATCCGCCAGGCGATGCAGCGCGGCGTGCAGCAGCACTCGCGGACGATCCGGATCCCGGTCCACGTGGGGCAGGAGCTCACGCGGATCCGCGGCGAGGAGCGCAAGCTCGCAGCCTCCCTCGGACGCGATCCCACGCCGGAGGAGCTGTCGCAGCGGCTCGGGATCGACGTCGAGCGGCTCGAGGAGGTCCGCTCGGCCGAGCGCGTGCCCATCAGCCTCGAGACCCCGGTCGGAGACGACGGGGGGACCGAGCTCGGCGAGCTGGTGCCGAAGGAGGGGCCGACGCCGCTCGAGGAGGTGGCGCTGGCGCTCGAGGAGCGCTCGGTGCGTCGCGCCGTGAGCGCGCTCGAGCCCAACGAGCGCCGGGTGATCGAGCTGCGGTTCGGTCTCGGCGGCCGCGAGCCGCTGCCTCTGCGCGAGGTCGGGCGCCTCACCGGCCTCTCCTCGGAGGGGGTTCGCAAGCTCGAGCGCCGGGCGCTGCGAAAGCTCGCCGAGCAGCAAGAGCTCAAGTCCCTGGCCGCCTGAGCGGCACTCGGCGGCGCCCGCTCGCTCCGCGCCGCCAATCGGCGCCGGCGGCCCGCGCCCCCGTCGAGGCAGCGTCGACGTCCAATACGATGCCCGCGCGATGGAGCTCCTCGTCTTCTTTCTCGCCCCGTTCGTCATCCTCGGCGTGGCGGTCCTCTTCGTCGCGTTCTCGGGCGGGCCCGGCCGAGCGCGCCAGGCCTACCTGAGCCGCGGGGGCCGCGGCTTTCGGATCGGCCTGCTGGCGCTCTACGTCGCGCTCGGGGTGGCTGTGCCGGCGCTCGTGATCGTCGGTCGCGAGGAGTCGGTCGGCTCGGAGGGGGCGCTCGCCAGCGCCGAGCTCGATCCCGACCTCGAGGACGGCAAGAACCTGTTCCTCGAAAACTGCGCGAGCTGTCACTCGCTCGACGCGGCCAACGCCCGCGGCGTGACCGGCCCGGACCTCGACGCGCTGGCGCCGCTCGACACGGATCGGGTGCTGAACGCGATCGACATCGGCGGAACCGGCGACGCGCGCATGCCGCCGGACCTGCTCGAGGAGGAGAACGCCGACAACGTCGCCGCCTACGTCGCCCGCGTCGCGGGTCAGTAGGCGGTTGATTCCACGGCCGCCCGGGCGGGCGGGGTCGTGGGATCAGCCATCTGAGGCGATCAGCTCGAGGCCCGCCGCCAACGGTCGCGCCGGCGCTCGCCGAACCACCTCATCGCGGGCAGCGTGCGGATCCCGATCCCCGGCGCGAGGCTGATAGCGCGCGCGACCGCTCCTCGCCAGGCGGGGACCGTGGCCAGCAGCCGGTCGCCGTAGAGGAGCTCCACCGCACGGTCGGCGACCTCGTCGACCGAGAGCAGGCGTCCCCCCGACCAGATCAGCGCGGCCTCGGGGTCGCCGGCGCGCTCGCGCACCATGTCGGTCTCGATCGCGTCGGGGCAGACGCTTCGCACCTCGATCGGGACGCCCGCCTCGCGCAGCTCGGCCTGGAGCGCGATCGAGAACGCCAGCACGCCCTGCTTGCTGGCGCCGTAGACCGCGAGCCCCGGGGCTGGCGCGAGCGAGGACAGCGACGCGATGTTGAGTATCCGCCCGCCTCCGTTGCCGCGCATCGCGTTCACCGCCGCGCGTGACCCGTGCACGACTCCGAGCAGGTTGGTGGCGACGATCAGGTCGACTGCGTCATCGGTGTGGTCCCAGACGTGCTCGGTCCGCAGCACGCCGGCGTTGTTGACCCAGACGGCAAGGCGCCCTCGAGCGGCGGCACGGGCGGCGATCGAGTGCAGCGCCTGCGGGTCGCGGACGTCGAGTTGCTCGGGCGTGGCGCCGCGCCCGATCTCCCGGGCGCTGCGCTCGGCGAGCTCGGCGTCGACGTCGGTGACCAGCACGGCGAGCCCGCGGTCGGCGAGCCGGCTCGCGATGGCGCGGCCGAGGCCGCGCCCGGCGCCGGTGACGACCGCCGTCTCCACGGCGGCCACACTACGCGAGGCGGGGCCGAGCGGGCAGCGTCGGGGACGGTTGGTAGCATGCCCGCCGTCGCATCGCCGAGGCTCCGTCGCAGGACGGAGCACGGGGGACCCATAGGCCCGACCAGCCGGGGGCGAATCGCCGAGGGCGCAGCCCGACGCGTAGCGCAGCTCTTTCAGCGCGAGCCCGTCAGCTAACTCCGTAGGCAACCGGAAGAGACGAATGGAACCCGCCCACGCTCGCCGCCCGAGGGGATACGAGGAGGCTCGCCGCGAGGCGCCACGCGCGCTGAGGGCGGTGCCCGCGCCGGCGACCCAACGTCCGCGATCGCCGCGCTCGGCTCCACCCGCGTCCGCGCGGCCCGCGGAGGGCCGCCGTACCGTGCAGATCACCGGCCAGGCGGTGGCCGCGCGCTCGCGGCAGCGGCCGCGGAGGTCACCCGAGCTCGGCTCGAGCCCCGACCGCCTCGCCCTGTGGGCGGTGGTCCTGTGCCTGTTCATGGCGCTCGTGGCGGCTGCCACGGCGCGCGGCGACGATCGCCCGGACGCCGCCGAGCGCGGCGCCGGCGACGCGCCGGCGGCGGTCGAGCCCTCGCGCTGACCCACGGCCGACCGCTCTCTCTTAAAGAGCGCTTAAGACGCGCGGTTAGAACGAGCCACCACGCCGTCTCGTTCGTATACACGGGTGAGGCCGCGTCGGGCGCCCGTGGCCCTCAGAGCGCGCTCACGACGACTTCCCTATACTAATCCCGAGTAAGCAGCGTACAGAAGGTGAAGCCATGAAGACCAAGGAAAGCCGGTTCCAGATCCACGACGAGCTGACGGCCCCCGAGCGCAGCATCCCGGTGCTGAAGGGCGCCGTGGCCGCCGGCGGCCAGCTCTCGAACTTCATCGGCGCGATGGCCGGGTCGCCCGCCACCCTGCGCGCCTACGCGCGCTTTCGCTCCGAGCTTCGCCACGGCACGCTGCCGCTGAAGACCCAGCAGCGGGTCGCGCTGGCGGTGGCGCAACATCAGCGCAGCGAGTACGCGCTCTCCACGCTCGCGCGAACGGCGCGCGAGGCCGGCATCGGGCTGGACGAGATCGCGCTGGCGCGGGAGTTCGACTCCCGCGACGAACGGGAGGCGGTTCTGCTCCGCTATGTGAGGGCGCTGCTCGAGGGCGAGGACGCGCCGCCGCTGCACCTCCACGAGGAGGCCCGCGAAGCCGACTGGAGCGACGAGCAGATCCTCGAGGTCGCGGCGCACGTCGCGCTCGCCACGTTCACCAACCTGGTGACTCGCGCCGGCAACATGCCGCTCGACGGGTCCGCCGAGGACGCTCGCCTGATGCAGGCCGCCTGAGCCGGAGGGGCGCCGGCGAGCGACTAAGATCACGGGCATGGCGGCAAGCCAGACCGTCGCCCCCGCACCCGGCACGAAGCCGGACGGGGGCGGTGACCGCCAAGCCGGCGGAGCGCCCGAATCCAACGGCGTCGACGCCTCGCGCGAGACCTGCTGCGGTCTCTACCACCGCGCCGTCGAGCTCGTCGGCAAGCGATGGAGCGGGGCGATCCTGATGGTCCTGATGGACGGGCCACTTCGCTTCTCCGAGATCCGCGACCGGGTGCCCGACCTCTCCGACCGCCTTCTCTCACAACGCCTCAAGGAGCTCGAGGTCGAGCGGATCGTCGAGCGCCACGTGATCGACAGCACGCCGCTCCGGGTCGAGTACCACCTCACCGAGAAGGGGTGGGCGCTCGAGCCGACGATCAGGACGCTCAAGGCCTGGGCCAGCGACTGGCTCTGCTAACTCCGGCTGCTCGCCGCCCCCGTCCTGCATCGGGGTCCCGTACTACCCCCAAAGCGGGACAGTGGCCCCGGGCACCAACGCCGGTCCTAGCTCGATAGCCTCCCCGCCTTCGCCGCCCGAACCCGAGACGCAAGGGGAGAACTGCCCATGCCCGATCAGCCCATGACCGCCGACGACGTCAAGGCCCTGGTGGACGAGCGCGACATCCGCTTCATCCGCCTCTGGTTCACCGACATCCTCGGTCAGCTCAAGAGCTTCTCGGTCAACACCCAGGAGCTCGACGACGCGTTCGAGGGCGGCATGGGCTTCGACGGATCGTCGATCACGGGCTTCAACGCGATCGAGGAGTCCGACATGATCGCGATGCCGGACCCGTCCACGTTCGCCGTGCTCCCGTGGCGGCCGGAGGACAAGGGCGTGGCGCGGATGTTCTGCGACGTGGTCACGCCGAGCCGCGAGCCGTATGAGGGCGATCCGCGCCACGTGCTGCGTCGGGCGCTGGAACGGGCGCAGAGCATGGGCTTCGACGCGTTCAACGTCGGGCCCGAGCTCGAGTACTTCTACTTCCGCAGCGCGCGCCCGGAGAACGGGCAGCCGGAGGTCCTCGACGAGGGCGGCTACTTCGACCTGACGACGCTCGACGCCGGCTCCGACGTCCGCCGCGAGACCGTGCTCGCGCTCGAGCAGCTCGGCATCCACATCGAGTACACCCACCACGAGGTCGGGCCCTCACAGCACGAGATCGACATGCGTTACGCGCCCGCGCTGAAGATGGCCGACGACTGCATGACCTACCGCATCACGGTCAAGGAGTACGCGATGAAGTACGGCTGGCACGCGACGTTCATGCCCAAGCCGCTGTTCGGCGAGAACGGGTCGGGCATGCACACACACCAGTCGCTGTTCAAGGGCGATCGCAACGCCTTCTACGACGCCGACGACCAGTACTTCCTCTCCGACACCGGCAAGCAGTTCATCGCCGGCCAGCTCAAGCACGCCCGCGAGGTCTCCTCGATCTTCGCCCAGTGGGTGAACTCCTACAAGCGGCTCGTGCCCGGGTATGAGGCGCCGGTCTACATCGCCTGGTCGCGGCGCAACCGCTCGGCGCTCGTGCGGGTACCGCTCTATCACCCCGGCAAGGAGCAGGCGACACGGATGGAGCTGCGCTGCCCCGACCCGGCGTGCAACCCCTACCTGACGTTCGCGGCGCTTCTTCAGGCCGGGCTCGAGGGGATCGAGAAGGGCTACGAGCTGCCCGAGCCGATGGAGAAGAACCTCTACCATCTGTCGCCCGACGAGCGCCGCCGCCAGGGCATCGAGCAGCTGCCCGAGACGCTCGGCGAGGCGATCGAGCTGACCGCGGAGTCCGAGCTGGTGCTGCGCACGCTCGGCGAGCACATGTTCAACCGCTACGTCGAGATCAAGCGCCAGGAGTGGGAGGACTACCGCGTGCAGGTCTCACCCTGGGAGATCGACCGCTACATGTCGATCCTGTAGGTCCGGACAGCTTCGCCTGGCGGCGTCATCGGTCGCTCTCCGGACCTACGGTGGCCGCTTGGTTAGCTAGCGCAGCAGCGCCGCCAGCTCGGCCGGCTCGGTGACCGGCCGTCGGCACGCGAAGTCCTGGCAGACGTAGGCGGCGGGCCGGCCGTCCACCGGCGTGCGCCCGGCCAGCAGCGGCACCCCGTCCGGCGCGCCGCCGGCGAGCACCATGTAGGGGCGAAACTCCGCGCGCGCGACGTGCTCGAGCGTGCTCGTGTCGTCGCCGACCAGCGCGACCTCCTTGATCGTCGCGAAGTGGAAGGCCATCGCCTGGAGCAGGTGGGCGAAGGCCAGCGGGGCGCGCTCGGTGAGCTTGCCGACCAGGCGGAAGACCCCCACGGCCCGCTCCTCGTAGGCGCGCTCGCCGGTCAGCGCGGCCAGCCGCAGCAGCCCGTAGGCGGCGCTCGAGTTGCCGGCCGGAATTGGCGTGTCCTCCATGTCCTTGCGGCGCGCCACGAGCCGCTCGTGGTCGGATGAGGTCTCGAAGAAGCCGCCGTTGCGCTCGTCGCCGAAGCGCTCGATCATCGTGTCCGCCGTTTCGCGCGCGGCGCGGAACCAGCGCGGGTCGAAGCTGCTCTCGTACAGCGTCAGCAGCGCCTCGAGCAGGTAGGCATGGTCCTCGAGGTAGGCGTTCAGGCGCGCCTCGCCGTCCTTCCAGGTGCGGCGCAGGCGACCGTCCGGCCCGCGCAGCTCGTCCCACACGAACTCGGCGCAGGCGGTCGCGGCATCGAGGTAGCGCTGGGCGCCCAGCTTCGCCCCCGCCTCGGCGAGCGCCGAGATCATGAGGGCGTTCCAGGAGGCGAGGCGCTTGTCGTCGAGGCCGGGCCAGGGGCGCTGGGCGCGGACCTCGTAGAGGCGACGCCTGATCTCCTCGATCTCGGCGGGTCGCTCCGTTGCGCGCACGAGGATGTTGCGTCCCTCGAAGTTGCCCTGCTCGGTGGCGCCGAAGTGGGCGCGCGCGGCTTCGAACAGCTCGTCGTCCGCAAGCGCCTCGCGTAGCTCGTCGAGCGTCCAGACGTAGAAGCGCCCCTCCTCGCCCTCGGAGTCCGCGTCCAGCGCGGAGTAGAAGCCGCCCTCGGGCGCGCGCATCTCCCGCAGCGCCCAGTCCAGCGTCTCCTGGCAGATCTCGCCGAGGAAGCGCTCGCCCGACACCTGCCAGCCGTGGAGGTAGGCGCGGGCGAGCAGCGCGTTGTCATAGAGCATCTTCTCGAAGTGGGGGACGACCCACTGAGCGTCAACCGAGTACCGCGCGAAGCCGCCGCCGACCTGGTCGTAGATGCCCCCCGACGCCATCGCCCGCAGCGTCGCGGTGGACATCTCGTGCTCGCCGCGCTGGAGCAGGAACTCGAGCGCGGTGGGCTGGGGGAACTTCGGCGCGCCGCCAAAGCCACCCGACGCGCGGTCGTAGGTGTCGCCGATCGCGCCCACAGCCTTGCCCAGGAGCTGGGGGTGCAGGCGCTCGTCCGAGGGCGCCAGGCGAGCGGCGCCGGAGAGCGCCTCGGGCGCCGATGCGCTGCGCTCGCGGATCTCCTCGCGGCGGGTGTCCCAGGCGTCCGCCACCGCCTCGAGCACGCGTCGCCAGTCGGGCATCCCGTGCCGCGGCTCGGGCGGGAAGTAGGTGCCGGCGTGGAAGGGCACCTGGTCGGGGGTGAGGAACACGTTGAGCGGCCAGCCGCCGTGCCCGGTCATCGCCTGGCAGGCCTCCATGTAGATCGCGTCCATGTCGGGGCGCTCCTCGCGGTCCACCTTCACGCACACGAAGCGCTCATTCATCAGCGCCGCCGTATCCGCATCCTCGAATGACTCGCGCTCCATCACGTGGCACCAGTGGCAGGCCGAGTAGCCGATAGAGACGAGCAGCGGCCGGTCCTCGGCGCGTGCCCGCGCGAGCGCCTCCTCCCCCCACGGGTACCAGTCGACCGGGTTGTCGCGGTGCTGGAGGAGGTACGGCGACGTCTCGTCTGCCAGGCGATTGGGCATGGCCTGAGGCTACCCCCGACGGTGCTGGCACCTAACATTCTCGGTCATGCCGGGCGGTAGGGGAAGGCGGTGAGACCGCGCAGGCGTTCGCTCGGCCTGCTCGCCGTGGCCGCGCTTGTCGTGGCCGCGGTCGTCCTCGGGGCGTCGTTCCTCTACCAGGGCTCGGCCCCGACCGAGGTCTCCGGCTCCACGGACGACGGCGCGACGGTGGTCTGGGCGGTCGGCGACGGCGGCGACGGAAGCGACGCCGCGCAGGAGGTCGCGGACATGATCGAGGAGGACGAGCCGGACCGGCTGCTCTACCTCGGCGACGTCTACGAGACCGGGACGGCGGAGGAGTTCGACGAGAACTACGACCCTGTGTACGGCGACCTGACCGAGATCACCGCGCCGACGCCCGGAAACCACGAGTACTTCGAGCGCGACGAGGGCTACCTGCCCTACTGGGAGGAGCAGACCGGCAGCGAGCAGCCGCTGTTCTACTCGTTCGAGCTCGGCGGCTGGGAGATCATCAGTCTCAACTCGGAGAACGGGCTCGAGCCGAAGGACGAGCAGCTCGCGTTCCTCGAGGACGAGCTCTCAGAGCCCGGCACCTGCCGGCTGCCGTTCTGGCACACGGCTCGCTACAGCGCGGTGCCGGACAGCGACGAGCGGGTGGTCGAGCCGTTCTGGGACGCGCTTCAGGGTCACACCGAGATCATCCTCAGCGCCCACGAGCACAACATGCAGCGCTTCGAGCCGATCCGCGGGATGACGCAGCTGGTGTCGGGCGCCGGGGGCCACGGCCTCTACGACCTCGACCCCGAGGATCCGCGCCTCGCCTTCGGCGACGACGAGACCTACGGCGCGCTGCGCCTCGAGCTCGAGCCGGGGCTGGCGCGCTACGCCTTCGTCGCCGGCGACGGCGAGGTGCTGGACGAGGGCGAGATCCGCTGCGAGCCGCTCGAGGGCGGCCTCTAGCGCGTCGCCCCCCCGGCGCGCCGCCGGCGGTGCCCTGCGACGCGGCGTCCCGACCTGCGCCACGGCCGGGCTCGACCGGAGCCATGGGTAGGCTGCCTCGATCCGGTCACCGGGCTCGCACCTGCGCTCAGCCGTCCTCATGGCCGTCGCTGCGCTCGGCCTGCACGAGCTTCGCTCGAGCGCGCGGCTGGGCGAGCACGCGCACCAGGCGCTCGCCGATAGCGCGCACGGCTACGTCGGCACGCTGACGCTGGCGGTCGGCGTGCTCGCCGCCGCCGCGACCGCGCACCTACTCGTGCGACTGGCGGTCGCGTGGGCCTCGCCCCGGGGGCCGGGGTACGCGCCTCATCGGACCCTGCGCCTGTGGTGGCTGGCGAGCGTCGTGCTGGTCTGCGTCTGCTTCGGCCAGGAGCTGCTCGAGAGCCTCGCCGCGACGGGCCACTCGCCGAGCACGGCAGGGCTGCTCGATCATGGTGGCTGGACCGGGGTCCCGCTTGCGATCCTGTTCGGTGGCGGGGTCGCGCTCGCCGTGCGCGGCTCGGACGCCGCGATCGCCTTCGCTACCCGTCGGCCCCGCGCAGCCGCGCGCCGGCGTGGAGGGGCGGGGTCTCACCGGCTCCCCGCGGGTCACCCGCGACCGCACGAGCCGCTCGCGGACCTCGCGGCCGGGCGAGCGCCTCCGCCGGTCTCGGTCGCGTTCTAGTAGCCCCCGGACGGCAGTCGGGCGGGGGCCGGTCCTCGTCCCGAACGCCCAAGGAGGCGCAGTGTCCTCTTCGCCGCGCGTGCCACGCGGAGGGAACCCACAAACCGAAGGTCGCCAACCGCGAGCGGTCGGCGATCGAGAGAAGCTCGGGCTGCTCTTCGCGGTGGCACGGGCGCCAGGGAGCCAATCGACTCAACGCGAGGTCGCGGCCATGCTTGCGATCAGCAAGGTCGAGGCTCGCCAACGGCTTCGGGCCGCCGTGGCCGAGGGCCTCGTCGAGGAGGCGATCGACGGCAGCCGATCGGCTCCCGGCCGCAGGGTGTTCTGGCTCACGGAGCCCAAGGGGACGGTGGAGCTAGCCCGGCTTCAAGGAGCGCTGCGTGCGCCGTAGTCGCGCCCGGGGTGGGGTGCGCGCCTTCTCGACGCGGACGGGTGCGAGCCTGTTCCTGTGCTCCGGCGCGGGCAAGCTGTTCGCGGGGCTTTTGCTCGTGCTCGTTGTGGGCACCGCGGTCGGGCTCGCCGTCCTGTGACCGGGGAAGGACGCCGGGGCGAGCCTCGGCTCACTGGTCGCCGACTCCGAGCTCGGAGAGGTCCGGCGGATCGAGTCGTTTCCGTGCTCCGGCTTTCAGACCGACACCTGTCGGCGCGTTGATGTGGCGCTTCTGAGCGGCCCCGACGAGGACGGCACGGCGACGCTCGAGCTCGGGGCGAGCGCCATCGACCCCGACCTCTCGGTCGGTGACCGGCTCCGCGTGGCCGCACAGGTCGCGCCGGGCGGCGGTACGACATCGACGTACACGCTCGTCGACTTCGAGCGCAGAGCGCCGATGTTGTGGCTCGCGCTGGCGTTCGTCGCGCTGGTTGTCGTCTTCGGCCGCCTGCGCGGCGCCCTTTCGCTGCTGGGCCTCGCCCTGAGCCTCGCGGTCGTGGTGGTCTTCGTCGTGCCCGCGATCCTCGAGGGCGCGGCGCCGCTCGCCGTGGCGATCGTCGGGTCGTTTGCGATCATGCTCGCGACGATCCCGCTCGCGCACGGGCTGGGGCCGAAGAGCGTCGCGGCGATGCTCGGAAGCGGCGCGAGCCTGCTGCTGACCGTCGGGCTGGCGGTCCTCTTCACGAGCCTGACCAACCTGACCGGACTCTCTTCGGAGGAGGCGACGACGCTTCAAGTAAACGACGCCGGCGTCTCGTTCCAGGGTCTCCTGCTCGCAGGGATCGTCATCGGGGCGCTCGGGGTGCTCGACGACATGACCGTCAGCCAGGCATCGACGGTGATGTCCCTGCGCGCGGCGAACCCGGCGCAGCGCTTCGGCGACCTCTACCGGGGCGGCCTCCGCGTCGGGCGCGATCACGTATCGGCGACGGTGAACACGCTCGTACTCGCATACGTCGGCGCGGCGCTTCCCGTACTCCTCATCTTCAGCTCCGGGACGGTCGGCTTCCTGGAGGTCCTGAACTTCGAGATCGTGGCGAAGGAGATCGTCGCGACGCTCGTCGGCTCGATCGGCCTGATCGCCGCGGCGCCGATCACGACCGCGCTGGCCGCGCTGCTCGTGGAGCGCCTACCCGTCGGCGGTGCCGGCGGGGACGCGCCGCCGCACGTTGACTGATAGTCGCTCATCCGAAGCCTGCGGCCGCGAGGATGGTCGCGCCCGCGACGATGCCCGCCGAGACGCGTCGCAGGCGAGGGGGCGTGAGCCACCCGAAACCGCGCGTCGCCAGCCACGCGCGAAGCCCGGTCGCCGCGGCGGCCGCCGTCGCCGCGCCCGCCATGCACTGGGCGCACACGGACTCATTATGGCGGGCCTTCGCCCTCACGCAGCGTCGCGCGCCTGATCTTGCCGCTGGCGGTCTTCGGCAGCGCGTCGGCGAACTCGACGATCCGTGGGTACTTGTAGGGGGCGGTCTGCGCGCGCGCGTGCTCTTGGAGCTCGCGCGCGAGCGCGTCGCTCGGCTCGTGTCCGGGTCGGAGCACCACCACCGCGCGCACCACCGCGCCGCGGACCTCGTCCGGCGCCGCGACCGCAGCGGTCTCCGCAACCGCCGGATGCGTGGACAGCGCCGATTCGACCTCGACCGGCCCGATCCGGTAACCGGCCGAGATGATCACGTCGTCGCTTCGACCCTCGAACCAGAGGTAGCCGTCCTCGTCCTCGGTCGCGCGGTCGCCGGTCCGCCAGGGGCCGTCGGGAGGGTCGAGGGAGAACGTCGGCACGCTCGCCGGGTCGACGCAGATCTCGCCGTCGTCGACCCAGAGGTCGATCCCCGGAAGCGGCTTGCCCATCGAGCCGGGTCGCACGGTCGGGCCGATCGGCATGCCGCAGAGCGCCCCGGTCTCGGTCTGCCCGTAGCCGTCGTGGACGGCCACGCCCGCCGCCTCCTGCCAGAGGCAGGTCACTTCCGCGTCGAGCGGCTCGCCGGCCGCGACCGCGTGCCGCAGCGAGGAAAGCGGGCGAAGGGTCGCCAGCCTCGCCACCGCGCGGTACTCGGTCGGCGCCATGCAGAGCACGTCGACGCGCTCGCGCTCGACCATGTCCAGACGTCGCTCGGGCTCGAAGGTCCCCTCGACGAGCAGCGCGGCGGCGCCGCGGACCCAGGGGGCGACAAACGCGTTCCGGGCCGACTTGGACCATCCGCTGGCGGCGGTGCACCAGCAGAGGTCGCCCGGCCGAGCGCCGAACCAGTGCTCGGCCTGGAGGCGCTGTCCGGCGAGGTAGCGCTGGCCGTGGAGCACCGGCTTGGGCTCCCCCGAGGTCCCGGAGGTGAACACCACGAGCGCGGGGTCCTCGGGGCCCAGCTCGGCGGGGGGCGCCGGCGCCGACTCGTAGTGGCGCTCGTCGGGGACCGAGAGGACCGGGCCGCCGAAGCCGGTCGCCGCCACCGAGTCGAGGTGGTGCTCGTCGCAGACCACCAGCCGCGGCTCGACGCGCTCCATTCGTCGCCGCAGGTCCGCCGATCGCAGCTGGAGCGTGCACGGGAGCGCCACCGCGCCGAGGCGCCAGCAAGCGACCATGGCATGGACCCAATCGGGGCGGTTGCCGACGAGCGTCATCACCACGTCGCCGCGGCCGGCGCCGCGGGTGGCGAGCGTCCCCGCCAGGCGAGCCGAGCGCTCGGCGACCACGCCGAACGACAGCTCCTGCCGGCGACCGTCCTCCGCGACCCCCACGAGCGCGAGCCGGTCCGCCGGGGCGGCGTCCACGAAGTCGCGGGCGAAGTTCACCGGCGGATCGTAGGCGGGCCCGCGCTGTGCTGGATCGCCCTCGCATGGCGAGGGCAGGGCAGGAAGGTACGCCGATCCGAGGCCGCTCTATAGTCGCCGCCGGTGTCCGGGCCCGCGCGCGTCCTTCAGGTGCTCCAGCCCGAGGACGGTGGGGTGGCGGAGCACGTGCTCCTGCTCGCGCGCGGCCTCACGGCGCGGGGCTGGCGGGTCGAGGTCGCTTCGTCCCCCACCAACACGATCCGCCCGGCGCTGCGCCGCGCGGGCATCGCGAGCCACGCGATCCCGATCGAGCGCCGGCCCGGCGCGGCGGACCTGCGCGCGGCGCGCGCCCTGCGGGCGCTCGACCGGCGCGGCCGCTTCGACCTCGTGCACGCCCACAGTTCCAAGGCGGGCGCCCTGGCGCGCATCGCCCTCCCCAGGCGGCGTCTCAGGGTGCTCTATACGGCGCACGGTTTCGCGTTCGTCGGACGGATACCCCGTCGGGAGCGCCTGCTCTACCGCGGCATCGAGCAGGCACTGGTCCCGGCCACCGCGGCGCTGGTCGCGGTCTCCGAGTTCGAGCTCGCGAATGCCGCCCGCGTCCTCCGCGGCGCAACCCGACGGTTCCGCCTGATTCGAAACGGCGTACCACCCTGCGCGGAGGACGAGCCTGATCCGGAGCTGCTGCGCTTCAAGGAAGACCGCCCGCTCGCCGGCTTGGTCAGCGTCCTGAGGCCGGAGAAGGATCCCCTCACGGCGGTGCGCGCCATGGTGCTTCTCGCCCGGCGGGGCTCGGTGCCCGGCCGCCTTGCAGTGGTCGGGAACGGATGGCTCGAGAACGATGTCAGGGCTGAGATCGCGCGGCTTGGCGTCGGAGAGCACGTGCGCTGGTTTCCGTTCCGCGGGGCGATGGCGAGCTACCTGCGAGCACTCGACCTGCTGGTACTGCCCTCGCTGTGGGAGTCTCTGCCGCTTGGGCCCATCGAGGCGATGACGTGCAGCGTGCCGGTGCTGGCGACCCCCGTCGGGGGAGTTCCCGAGATCGTGGAGCAGGGGGTGACCGGCCGGTTCTTCGAGCCGGGCGACCCGGACGCTCTCGCGCGCAACCTCGAGGAGATGCTGGGCGACGCGGGCCTCCTGAAGCAGATGGGAGACGCCGGTCGCGCCGAGGCGGCGTCCCGCTTCTGTCTCGACCGAATGGTCGACGAGACAGAGCGCGTCTACGAGGAGGTCCTATGGCGAGATTGATGGGCCGACTGCCCTCGGGGCTCGCGGACAGGGTCGCCGCTCCCCCGCTGGTCCTCCTCTACCACGCGCTGGCCGAGGTTCCGCCCGAGCACGATCCTCACAACCTGGTGCTCTCTCCGGCTCGATTTCGCAACGACCTCGAGGGATTGCTCGAGCGCGGGTACGAGTTCGTTTCACTGAGCGAGTTCTCACGGCGCCTGCGCCGAGGCGACCGTCTGGAGCGCGTTTGCTCGCTCACCCTGGATGACGGGACGGCAGACAACGCCCAGGTGCTCCCGGGCCTGCTCGAGCAGCTACGGGTTCCCGCCACCGTGTTCGTCTGCCCGGGTCTCCTGGGCCGTGCCTATACCTGGACGGCGCGAGAAGCGGGGATTCGGATCATGACCGCCGACGAGCTTCGCGCGCTCGCACGCGTCCCCCTGGTCGACATCGGCTCGCATACGCTCGAGCACCGGGTCCTGTCGAAGGCGAGCGCCGAGCAGGCATTCGAGGAGATGGCTTCGTCGAAGCGGTCGCTCGAGGAGCTAATCGGGCGTCCCGTGGAGAGCTTCGCCTACCCCGAGTGCGGGTACTCGCCCGAGTGCCCGGCCGCCGCCGAGCGAGCCGGCTATACGACCGCGGTCACCTGCGGGCCGTGGGGACGCTGGGACCCGTACCAGCTTCGCCGAGAGAACCCAAGCCGAGTGGATGGACGGCTTCTGCTCGCGCTCAAGACGCGCGGCGTCTTCTTCCACGTCCGGAGGTCGCCGCCCGGGAGGCTGCTGCGGGCCGCGATCCGGTCGCGCCGGCCGAACTCCGGCTGACGGGAGTCATGCGCTCGATCGCGGGCGTTCCCGAGATGGACTCTCGCGAGGCGTGGATAGACTCGCCGGACCGGAAGATCGCGATGAGATGGAGCCGAGACTTGGCCGTCGCCGCCCAGCCGTACACCGAGAAGACCGACGAGCAGCGAGCGATCACCGAGATGGTGCGCCAGTTCGTCGACGAGCAGGTGCTGCCGATCGCCGAGGAGCACGACCACGAGGACAAGTTCCCCGACGCGGTCGTCGAGCAGATGCGCGAGCTCGGGCTGTTCGGCGTGACGATCCCCGAGGAGTACGGCGGCATGGGGCTCGACCTCACGACCTACGCGATGATCGTCGAGGAGCTCTCGCGCGGCTGGATCTCGGTGTCCGGAATCGTCAACACCCACTTCATCGGCTCCTACCTGCTGATGAAGTTCGGCACCGACGACCAGAAGGAGCGCCTGCTTCCGCGCATGGCCACCGGCGAGATCCGAGCGGCGTTCTCCCTGTCGGAGCCCGGGTTGGGCTCGGACGTCCAGGCGATCTCGACCCGGGCGCGCAAGGACGGCGACGATTGGGTCGTCAACGGCACCAAGATGTGGGTCACGAACGGGCTGATGTCCGGCGTCGTGTTCCTGCTCGCCAAGACCGACCCCGAAGCCGACCCGCCCTACAAGGGCATGACGTGCTTCATCACCGAGAAGGAGCCGGGCGCCGCCGAGAATTCGGGCGAGTACCAGGGGCTCGAGGTTCCGCCCAAGATTAAGAAGATGGGCTACAAGGGCGTCGAGTCCACCGAGCTCGTCTACGAGGACTACCGCTGCCCGGCCGCCAACGTCCTCGGCGGCGAGGAGGCCGGGCTCGGCCAGGGCTTTCGCCAGATGATGGACGCGCTCGAGGTCGGGCGCGTGAACGTGGCGGCGCGCGGCGTCGGCATCGCCCAGCGCGCGCTCGAGCTCGCGCTTCGCTACTCGCAGGAGCGAAAGACCTTCGGAAAGCAGATCGCCGACCACCAGGCGATCCAGTTCAAGCTCGCCGACATGGCGACCAAGGTCGAGGCTGCGCGTCTGCTCACGATGAAGGCAGCGCGGCTGAAGGACGCCGGCGAGCGCTCCGACCTCGAGGCCGGGATGGCGAAGCTCTACGCCTCGGAGGCCGGCAAGGAGGTCGTCGAGGACGCCTTTCGCATCCACGGCGGCTACGGCTACTCGAAGGAGTACGAGATCGAGCGGCTGTACCGCGACGCGCCGCTGCTTCTGATCGGCGAGGGCACCTCCGAGATCCAGCGCATGGTGATCGGCAAGAAGCTGCTGCAGCGGCACAGGATCTAGTCGGCGCCGCCAGCCGCTAGCGTGCGCGGCGCCGTGGCCGGTGCGCTCCCCAACCTCATCGTCATCGGCGCGATGAAGGCCGGCACCAGCGCGCTTCACTACTACCTCGACCTCCACCCCGAGGTCTCGATGTCGAGTCTCAAGGAGCTCGACTTCTTCGTCGATGGCCGCATCGCCGAGGGCGATGCCTGGCGCTTCGGCGAGGACGACCTGCGCATCGAGCACGCGCTCGACGCGAACTGGTCCCGCGGCGTCGCCTGGTACTCACGCCACTTCCGTGCGGACGCCCCGGTGCGCGGCGAGGCCTCGCCGAGCTACACCGCGCCGTGGTACCCCGACGTGGCCGAGCGCATGGCGGCGCTGGTGCCCGACGCGCGGCTGATCTTCCTCGTGCGCGACCCGGTGGCGCGCGCGGTCTCGAACTACTCGCACCAGCGCACGCTCGGGCGCGACCGCCGCTCGATCGAGGAGGCGTTCGCCGACGAACGCAGCCCGTACGTGGCACGGAGCCGGTACGCGCTGGTGATCGAGCCGTTCCTGCGTCGCTTCGACTCCTCCCAGCTGCTGGTCCTGAGCTGCGAGGAGCTGCTCGAGCGTCGGCGGGACACCGTCGGCGCGGCGTACCGGTTCGCGGGCGTGGACCAGAGCTTCTGGTCCGAGAAGGCCGAGAGCGAGCGCTACCGTGGCGAGGCGAAGGCGGCTCGTGGCCCCGTCGCGCAGTTGATCGCGCGCTCGCCGGCGCGGGCGTTGGCCCGTCGCCTGCCGGATGCGGTCAAGTCGAGGGGGGAGAGCGCGCTGGCGGCCCGTCATCCGCCGGAGGTCGGCGTTGCGAGCCCCGCTCTGCGGGCTCGGCTCGCCGGCTTCTTCGGCGAGGACATCGAGCGCCTCGTCGAGCTCGTCGGCCGCGACTTCCCGGAGTGGCCGGCCTACGGTTGAGGCGGCCTCGGGCGGCTAGGATCGCTGTGTGGCGGGCCCGAGCGCGAAGGAGCTGATCGAGCAGGCGGTGCGGCGTATCGAAGCCGAGGTGCCGGCGCTTGAGCCGCTGAAGCTGGTCGTCGGGGTCGAGCTGCGGGGGCGCGGGGACGTCCAGCCCTACCGCGTCGAGCTCCCCGGGCCGAAGGTCGCGAAGGGCCCGGCGGCGGACGCCCGCGTGCGCGTCTCGCTCGCGCGATCGCACTTCAACGAGCTGGCCACCGAGGGGCGCGTGCGCCACTGGCGCGAGGCGATCGAGGGCGGCCACGTGAAGGTCACGGGGCCCGACCAGATCCTCAAGCTCGTGGCGAACGTCGTCGCCCGCCACGACGAGCGGGCGCGAACGCCGAAGACGCGCCGCTGAGCTAGGGGACCCGCACCTCCACCAACAGCTGCGGCTTGTTGGCGCTCTCGCGGCTCGACCAGCGCGCGCCGTCGGTGTTGTTCGAGTCGAGGCCGAAGGAGACCGGGCCGTCACCCGTGACCGCGCCCGCCCCGAGCTGCGCCGAGTACCACGTCCCCACCTTCACGATGTCGAATGCCGCCAGCTGCGAGCCGTCGATCGCCGGGCGGCTCGAGTAGGTGGCCGACTCGGGCCACGTGGTCGACGACATCGCGTGCACCCGCCCTCCCTGTGGCGACGCGTTGACGTTGTACATGCGGAGCCTCACGTCGACGACCTCGCGTCCGCCAATCCCGCTGACACCGAAGCGGAGGAACGACTGCTTGTGAGGGCTCGACTCGACCTCCAGGCCGAGCGACGCGCCCTTCGGGGTACTCGGCGCCGACGAGTCGACTTACGTGTCTGCCTCGGGGGTGAAGGTGAGCGTCTCGGTCTGGCCGGTGACCTGGATCGTCACCGTCTCCGAGTCGGTACCGCCCTTGCCGTCGCTCACCGCCAGTCGCGCCTGGTAGGTGCCGGGCGCAGTGTAGGTATGGCTCGGATCGGCCTGGACGCTGTGCGCCGACCCGTCGCCGAAGTCCCAGTCGTAGGCGAGCGCGTCGCCGTCGGGGTCGCTCGACCCGCTGCCGGTGAACCGCACCGCTAGCGGGGCCGCGCCGGTGGTCGGCTGGGCGCTCGCCCGCGCGGCGGGCGGGGAGTTCCCGCCGGAGGCGACCCCGACGTGCGTGAGCGATTCAGCCTAGCTTTGCCGAAACTCAGGTTGTCAAATGTCGCTAACGCGCGCATCTCCGGTGAGCGCCCGAGCCCTACTCGCGCAGCGCGGTCCCGTCGTAGAGCTTGAGCACCCGGACCGCGCCGGAGGGTGCGGCGTCGAGGCAGAGCTCGCACAGCACGCACTCATCGAGTTGCTCCTCGACCACCTCGAGGCGGCCATCGCGCTCGGCGTAGATGTCCACCGGGCACACCTGCTCGAGCTTGCGCGCCAGCTCGGCGTCTTCGCGCGCCGAGTCCGCAACCACGACGTCGATGAAGAGGCCGGCCATCAGGCGACCGCTTTTCCGATCCGCTCGGAGACGAGCCCGGGGATCTCGGCGATCTCCTCCGCGACGCGGATCCCGGCCGACTCGAGACGGGCGATCTTCTCGGCCGCGGTATCGGCCTTGCCCTCGACGATCGTGCCGGCGTGGCCGAAGCTCATGCCGGGCATCGCGTCCATGAAGCGCCCCGCCATGAACGCGACGATCGGCAGCCGCGACCGGTTGTCGGTCACCCAGCGCGCGAGCTCGGCCTCCATCCGGCCGCCCGGCTCCGAGTAGATCACGATCGCCTCTGTCTGCTCGTCGGCCTCGAACAGCGGCATCAGCTCGGCGTAGGTGGAGCCGATGATCGCGTCGCCGCCGATCGACACCGCCGTGGACACGCCGAGGCCGGCCATCGTGAGCGTCGAGGAGATCTCGGTGGTCATGCCGCCGCTGCGCGACATCACCCCGACCGGGCCTGGCTGGTAGGCCTTGGCGGCGTCCTTCGCGGGGCCGCCGATGCCGCCCATCTTGGCCACGCCCGGCCGAATGACGCCGAGACAGTTGGGGCCGATGATGCGCGCGCCGCGCAGCGCCGCGAGCTCGACCATCTGCGCGACGTCGTAGCGGGGGATGCGCTCGGTCACGATCACGATCAGCTTCACGCCGGCCTCGATCGCCTCGAAGACGGCGTCGCGCGTGAAGGCGGGGGGGACCGTCACGACAGACCCGTCGGGCACGTCGCCCACCTCGTCCACGAGCTGCGCGACCGAGTCGTAGACCGGCACGCCGTGCACCTCGCGGCCGCGGCGGCCGGGCGTGACCCCGCCGACGATCCGCGATCCGTAGTCGAGGCACTCGCGCGTGAGGTTCACCGCCTCGCGGCCGGTGATGCCCTGCACGATGAAGGTGGTGGACTCGTCGATCAGCATCAGCTGCCGGCTAGACCTCCTCGACCTCGCCGGAGGTGCGGCTCGTGACCTGCGCCTCGCGGTCGGGGGTGCGCCCGTCTCCGGCCCCCGCCGTGGCCGTGCCGGCGACCTTCTCGACCGCCCGCCGCGCCGCCTCGTGCATCGAGACGGTGCGGTCGCAGTACTCGACCCCGTAGCGCTCGAGGATCTTGAAGCCCTCGTCCTCCCAGGCGCCCGGGATGCGGAAGATCGCGATCTTCTCCGACGGGTCATGGCCGAGCTCGACGCACGCCTTCACCACTCCGCGCGCCACGATGTCGACGCGCGTGTTCGAGACCGTGGACATCATCACGGCGATCCGCTCGACGCCCGGCTTCGAGAGCACCAGCTTGGTTAGGTTGCACGCCTTCGAGACGCTCGGGTTGCCGCCGATCTCGCAGTAGTTCGCGGGCCGGCCGCCGTGGGTCTGGACCGCGTCGAACAGCGTCAGCGAGCCGCCCCCGGCGCCGATCACCAGCCCGAGGTTGCCGTCGAACTCGGTCACGTTGCCTGCCACGCCGCGGTGGTCCACGGCGTCGACGCGCTCGCCCTCGATCTCGAAATCGGTCGGCTCGCGCGCCTCGCGCGTCTCCTCGTCGGAGACCCCGAGCTCGGCGAGCAGCTCCTTCTGTCGCGGGCGCCCCTCGGTCTCCATGTCCATGTGCGCGTCGACGGCGACGAACGTCCCGTCCCCGAGCTGCGCGAGCGGGTTGATCTCGGCGAGCGTCATGTCGTACTTGACGAACAGGCGGGCAAGCCGCGAGAGGATCGGCGTCAGCCGGTTCAGCTCCGAGCCGGTGATCCCCAGGGAGGCGACGACGTCCTTCGCGCGGAAGTCCATGTGCGGCAGCACGGTGGACAGGTGCCCGCGGCCGATCCGGTCGGGGTGCGACTCGGCCACCTCCTCGATGTCGATGCCGCCCATGTCGGAGAACACGAACGTCGGCAGCTTCCGCACGCCGTCGTAGATCACGCCGGCGTAGTACTCCTGCTTGATCTCGGCGCGGGCGTCGACCAGGACGCCGCGGGGCATGTGCCCGCCGATCTCGAGCGCGAGGATGTCGCGCGCGTGCGCCTCCGCTTCGTCCGGCGTGTCGGCGAACTTGACGCCGCCGGCCTTCATGCGCCCGCCGGTGAGCACCTGCGACTTGATCACGAGCGGGCCGCCGATCCGCTCGGCGATCTGGCGTGCCTCCTCGGCCGTGGTCGCGAACCCGTGCTCGGACAGCGGGATGCCCTCGCGCGCCAGGACGCGCCGCGACTCGTACTCGAAGAGCCTCACGCGGCGCGCAAGCTAGCGGGCGGCGGAGCCGGCCGTGCGGCTCGGGTCGGCGGCCGCGCCGTTCTCGGCCGCCGCATCGCCGGACAGCCCGTACGCCTCGGCCAGCTCCGGGTCCTTCGCGGCCAGCATCTCCGCCAGCGAGACCATCACCTTGCACTGCTTCCAGGTGGCGTCGTCCTGCATCTTGCCGTCGATCATGTGGACGCCGCGGCCGTCGGGGATCGCCTCGAGCACCTTCTTCGCGAAGCGGACCTCCTCGGGCTCGGGGCTGAAGACGCGCTTGGCGATCGCGATCTGGCGCGGATGAAGGCTCCAGGCGCCGACGCAGCCCATCAGGAACGCCGCGCGGAACTGGGCCTCGCAGCCGGCCTCGTCGGCGATGTCGCCGAACGGGCCGTAGAACGGAAAGATCCCGGTGGCCGTGCAGGCGTCCACCATGCGACCGATCGAGTAGTGCCAGAGGTCCTGCTGGGCGCTCGGCCGCGGCGCCTGCGGGTCCTCGCGGTCGGGGTCGGCGAGGACGGTGTAGCCGGGGTGGCCGCCGCCGACGCGGGTGGTCTTCATCCGCCGCGACGCCGCCAGGTCCGCGGGTCCGAAGCTCATGCCCTGCATGCGCGGGCTGGCGGTCGCGATCTCCTCGAGGTTCGCCACGCCGAGCGCGGTCTCGAGGATCGCGTGGACGAGGATCGGCCGCTCGATCCGATGCTTCGCCTCGAGCTGCGCCAGCAGTCGGTCGATGTAGTGGATGTCCCAGGGGCCCTCGACCTTGGGCACCATGACCACCTCGAGCCTGTCGCCGATCTCGGGGATCAACCGAAGCAGGTCGTCGAGGACCCACGGGCTGTCGAGGCTGTTGATCCGCGTCCAGAGCGCGGTCTGGCCGAGGTCGACCTCGCGTCCCGCCCTCACGAGCCCCTCGCGCGCCGCCTCCTTGCGGTCCGCGGGGATGGCGTCCTCGAGGTTGCCTAGCAGTACGTCCGTCGTCTGCGCAATTTCCGGCAGCTTCGCGGCGATCTTCTCGTTGCTCGGATCGAAGAAGTGGATCATCCGGGCCGGCTTGAGCGGCACCTGCAGCACCGGCTCCGGAGCGCCGATGGCGAGCGGCTGGGTGAAGTCGCGAGGGTTGCGCACGGCCCCCGCAATCTACCGACCTTTACGATTTCGCCGCTTCCGAGGGAGGCCCACCAACCAGCGAAGGGAACGATGAGCGAGAACGACTTCAGCACCGACCAGGCGGCGCGCGAGGCCTCCGGCGCCAGACCCTACGGGCGCTACCTCGAGGACTTCGAGGTCGGCGCCGTCTACAAGCACTGGCCGGCCAAGACCGTGACCGAGGCCGACGACCACATGTTCTGCCTGATCACCATGAACCACCATCCGTTGCACATCAACGACGTCTACGCGCGCCAGTCCCAGCAGGGGCGCAACGTCGTGGTCGGACCGCTCGTCTACTCGCTCTCGCTCGGCATGTCGGTCCCGGACGTGTCCGGCAAGGCGATCGCGAATCTCGCGACCGAGGAGCTGTCGCACCCCGCCCCGGTCTTCCATGGCGATACGCTGTTCGTGCAGAGCGAGGTGCTCGAGGTAACGCCGTCGCGATCGAAGCCCGACCGCGGCGTCGTCAAGGTTCGGACCGAGACGTACAACCAGGAAGGCGAGCTGGTGGCGACGTTCAGGCGAGCCGTGCTGGTGCCTCGACGCCGAGCAGGGGGTCGAGAGGAGGACTCAGCAGCGCGGTGACGCCGCCATTGGAGGACATCTCCGGCCGGGAGCCGGGGGGACTCGGCCCCGGTCGGGAGCCGGAGGCCCTGTCGGCCAGCGTGAGCCTGCACGTGCGGTCGCTCTTCGCGGCCGCCGAGAAGTCCGCCGCGGCCATCCGGGCCGAGGCGGAGCAGCGGGCCGCGCTGACGCTCGCCGAGGCCGAGGCCGAGGCACGGCGAGTCCTCGAGGAGGCGCGCGGCGACGCCGATGAGCTGCTCGCGGCCCGGCGCCAGCAGCTGACCGAGCTGAGCGACTCCATCGTGCGAGCAGCCGAGTCGGTGTTGGGCGACCTGGAGCTGGCGGCCGAGGCGCGAAGAGCCCTCGACGGCCTCGTGCGATCGCTGCAGGAGACGGCGGAGCGGATCGCGGCTCCCGCTCCCGGCGTGATCGATCCCGGGGTGCCGCCGGGACGCTCCTCCGCCGGCACGCCGCAGAACGCGGACGCGCCGGTGGCCGAGACGCCGCCCGAGGCGGGCGCGCCCGTCGCCGCCGCGCGGATCGACGGCAACGCCAACGGCGACGCCTCGCCGGACGCCGCCCGGGGCTTCACCGGCGCCCGTCTGGTCGCGTTTCAGATGGCGCAGGCGGGCAGCACGCGCGGGGAGGTCGCGGCGCACCTGCGGCGCACGTTCGCCATGCGTGACGCGCACGAGGTCCTCAACGAGGTCTTTCCGGCGACTGGCTCGACCCGGTACGGCTGAGGACCGCGGACGCCGCTCAGGGGCGCCAGCGCACGACGTCCCGGCGCTCGATGAGATTACCTCTGGGCTTCGCGCTGGCGAGCACCTTGTAGCGCCCGCGACGGAGGTTGTCGCCGGCCACCAACCGGCTGTAGGCGCGGCCGCTCTCGATCGACACCTTCACGCGGCGACGCGGCTTCGAGGCGTAGCGCTCGCGCGAGCGGCGGTAGCGGTAGAGGCGCACGAGCACGACGTCGGCTGCGCTCTCGCCGCGCGCCCGGATCCCGCGCGAGCGCTTCGAGGCGTCGAGCGTGAGCCTCGGAAGGGGGTCATTCGACCCCGCGGCGCTCGTGTCGCGGCCGGTGGCCATCGCGCGGAAGGACGAGTACGCCGGCTTCCTGCTCCCGTCAAAGCGCTTCAGGCCGAAGTTGCGGCTCTTGTCCGAGCGGTCGCTCGTCGTGTCCTGCGAGTTGAACCACACCCCCACAGGGACGTACGACCACTCCTTCATCTGGCGGAACGCCTGCTCGAGGTAGTCGCCCTGGCGCTCCTCACCGACGCAATTCTTGTAGGCCTCGGGCCGGTCACGGACGTTGCAGGTGCTCCACCCGAACTCGGTGAGCCACAGCGGCGCCGCGGCGCCGTGATCGACCAGCGTCCGGCGCACCCGCGGGATCCCGCGGATGAAGCTGTTCTTGATGTAGGCGTCGGGGCCGGGGTCGAGCGGTGAGCGGTCCTCGCTGTAGGGGTGGATCGCCCAGGCGTCGAAGCTGTTCTTGATCCCGCGGTCGAGCAGCGCCTCGGTGAACTCGAAATCCGAGCCGGCCAGCGAGCCGCCGAGAATCCGCGCGCCCGGATACGCCGCCTTGGCGGCCGGGTAGGCGGCGCGCAGCAGGGCGGCGTACTCCGCGGCCTGGTTGCCGCCCTTCAGGTAGTCCGGGTGGTTCGGCTCGTTCCACACCTCCCAGGTCGCGACCCGGCTGCCGTAGCGCTCGACGACCATCGCGAGCGCGCGGGCGTAATCGTTCGGGTCGCGCGGTGCGTAGTGCTGTACGTCGCGCTCCCACCACTCGCCCGCGCAATTCTGCTTCAGCGAGTCGGGGGCGGTGGAAGCCCAGCACGGCGTCTCCGAGAAGGTGAGGATCAACTCGATGCCGCGCTGATTGGCGGCCGACACCAGGTGATCGAGTCGATCGAGGTACCAGGTGCTGATCTGCCCCCGACCCTTCGACTCGATGCTGGACCATCCGACGTTCACGCGCACGTGGTCCGCGCCGATCGCCCGAAGCTCGTCGAAGTGCTCGTTGACCTCGGCCGCGGAGTCGTCGCTCCAGTACAGGTGCGCCTGAACCCCCGGCGCGGCGGCTTCGGCTGTGGGCGCGTAGTGCGCAGTCGCCGCGGCGAGCGCCGCGACGACGACGGTGAAGGTCCGTCTCACCCTTCCCCTCTCGTTGAACCTCGTGGAGCGAGGATGGCTCTCAGACGCCCGAGCCGGCTTCCGTTCGCGGCTATGCAGCGCTTTCGCGCCCTGAACCTCCCCCGCCGGCCTCCCCCCGGGGGGAGGCCGGGGTCGTGAGACGTTCGAGCGCCGGCCCGCCGCCCGCTCCGACGCGCCCGCTAACTAACTTGTGCCGGTGCGAGTATCCGTCGTTATCGCGACCAAGGGGCGGCCCGAGCGCCTGCGGACGACCCTCGAGAGCATCTCTCGCTGCAAGCCGCAGCCCGCGGAGGTGATCGTGGTCGACGGTGACCCCGCTGGGTCGGCGCGGGCGGTTGCGGAGTCCTTCGCGGGGCCGGACGCGCCCGCCCGACTGCCGGCTCGCTGGGTGCCGAGCGAGCCGGGCCTCACCCGCCAGCGAAACCGGGCGCTCGAGCTCGTCGGCGGTGAAGTGGTCGCTTTCGTGGACGACGACGTGGACTTCGAACCCGACGTCTTTCGACTGCTCGCGGACGCGTACGGGGATCCGTCGGTGGTGGGCGCCACCGGAAGGGTCGTCGAGGAGCAGGGCCGGCGGGTCGGCAACACGAGGTCGGCGGTCCGCCGCTTCCTGCCCGGCGGCGGGGAGGAGGGCGCCATGACCCGGTTCGGCTATCCACGGCGGATCCAGACGCCAGACCGCGCGCGAGACGTCGAGTACATGCTGGGGAGCCTGATGACGGCACGGACGGAGGCCGCGCGGCACATTCGGTTCGACGAGCGCCTGCCCGGCTACGGGCTGGCCGAGGATGAGGACTTCTCATACCGGCTATCGCGCCTCGGGCGGATCCGCTACGTCCCCGAGGCGATCATGCGACACGAGGGGACCGGGGCCCGGGCGTCGGCAAGTCGCGCGTTCAACCGCAGCGTGGTGGTCAACCGCGCCTACCTGTTTCGCAAGAACTTCCCTCAGACCGTGCTCGCCCGCACGCAATTCGCGACGCTGGTGGGGATCCTCGTCGTCCACCGCGTCGTGAATCGGGAGTGGCAGGGCGTGCGCGGCCTTGTCGAAGGAGCTGTGGAGGCGTGGTGCGGTCGGCGCTAGGCGAGGGGCGCTCGGAGCGCGAGGAAGAGCCGGTCGGCGTGACGTTCGTGGCGGCCGAGGCGGGCAATGGGGGCTCGGAGCGATACCTCGAGGTGCTCGTCTCCACGCTCGGGGCCGACTGGGTCGGTCCCGTGATCCTGCTCCGACACGGCCCGCTCGAAGGCCGGCTGCGCCGGCTCGGCAAGGAGGTGACCGTCGTTCCGGCGGATGGGCGGTCCGGCATCATCCCCGGGGCGCTCAAGCTCCGACGCCTGTTCTCTCGCCGCGCCCCGCGGGTGGTGCACGCCAACGGTGTCAAGGCGGCTCTGGTGGCGAGCCTCGCCACCGTCGGGATGCGAACGCCCATCGTGTGGGTCAAGCACGACTTCAGCTGGGACGGCCCGCTGGCGCGGGTGGTCGGCTTGCGCGCGCGCCAGGTGGTGGCGGTGTCATCCGCGCTGACGACGACGTTTCGCGGCCGTACCGCCGGCCGCGTCCACATCGTCCCGGCGGGCATCCCGCCCCCGGATGTGGATCGCACGGAGGGTCGCGAGGTGATCGAGGAGCTGCTCGGCGGCCCCACGGACGCGCCGATCGTGACGCTGGTCGGCCGGCTCCAGGAGAGCAAGGGGCAGCTCGAGTTGCTCGAGGTGGTCCCGCAGATCCTCGAGCGCGAGCCGCGCGCGCGGTTTTGCTTCGTGGGCGAGGACCATCCCTTCCAGCCCGATTACGCCAAGACGTTGCGGGCGCGGTCCGAGGCGCTCGACCTGCGCCGGTCCGTCACATTCGCCGGACACCGCGACGACGCGATCCGGCTGATCGCCGGGTCGGACGTGATCGTGCTCCCGAGCATGCCCGACGCCCGCGGCCGCGGGCGGGAGGGTTCGCCGCTGGTGGCGATCGAGGCCCTCGCCGTGGGCACGCCGGTCGTGGGCTACTCGCACGGCGGGATACCAGATGCGCTCGGAGACGCCGGCCGCCTGGTGCACGCGGGCGACCGCCCGGGCCTGCGCGACGCGATTCTCGCGGTTCTCGCGAGTGACACGACGCGTCACGAGATGGTGGCGCGGGGACGCGAACGCGTCGCGCGGCGCAACCTGCCGGCCGTGACGGCCGAGGCGATGAAGGAGCGCTACCGGGAGGCGGCGGCCGGATAGACGAGCGGTCCATCCGGCGGGTCCTCGCGGGCGAGGCTCGCTTGCGAGGCCCGAGGTGACCCGGAGAGGCGCGAGAGGACGACCGCGCACCCCGCGAGCAGCATCACCGTGGCCACGATCAGGTTGAGGCGCAGCGTGTAGTCGACCATCCCCTGGAGGGTCAGCGCCAGCAGCGCGGCGGCGATCGCGAGCACCAGCCCGCGGTCGATGCCGGACGCGTCTCGATAGGCGCGAAGGAGCAGCCTGACGAGCGCCACCGCGAGCCACGCGAGCGCCGCGAGCCCGATCAGCCCGAGCTCGGCCGCGATCGTGAGCGGAATGTTGTGGGCGTGCTCGTAGGTCTCCTCGAAGGCTCCGGCGAGGCCGTAGCGCGGCGCGACGCTCGAGAATTGCCCGATGCCCACGCCGAGCACGGCGTGGTCGCCGATGATCTCCGGGGTCGCCGCCCAGATGTCGAGGCGCTGGTTCTCCTGAGCCGAGTACTCGACTGACGAGATCCGCTCGGTGACGGTGTCGACCACGCGTACGTCGCCGAGCGGGCTCGCGCCCGCGAGCGCGAACGGCACGATCACGAGGCCCGCCACCAGCGCCACACGCCGGAAGGGCCGCCAGACGGCCATCATCGCGAGCGCGCCGGCGATCGCGAGCAGCCCGCCGCGCGACAGCGACAGCGCGACGCCCGCGAACGTAAGCGCGAACGCGGCGCCCGCCACCAGGCGGACCAGGCCGCGGCTGGCGAGCGCCAGGGCGAGCGCTCCGGGAAGCGCCAGCGACTCGAAGGTGGCGAGCGTGTTCGGGTGGCCGAAAGAGCCCTCCGCGCGGCCTTCCGCGGTCTGCCCCTGGCCGAGCAGCGAGATCTCAGAGCCGCCGCCCGTACGGATCGTGGCGATCAGGCCGACCACTGCGCCGGAGACGGCGAGGGTCAGGAGTAGCCATCGGACCGTCTTCGCGTCCGCCTCGTCGACCACCAGCTGGTAGACGAGGAAGAGGCAGGTCCAGATGACGAGGACCTTGACCACGACCAGGGGCTCGGCGGCGATCGCGATCCCGGGCAGGACGGCGAGCAGCAGCAGCACCAGCGGCTTGTTGAGCGGCGACTCGACGAGTGGGAGCTGTCCTCGCACGATCCGGCGCAGCGCCCAGGCGCCACCGGTCACGAGCAGCATCGCCTCGGGCGGCGAGAGGCCGAACCCGCCCCCGTCGGCGCCTCCCGAGCCACCGAGGGTCAGGGAGAAGAGCTCGAGTGGCGCCAGCGCGATCGCCAGGTAGAGGCCCACCAGCGGATGGGCCAGGGTCGCCGCGACGGCGGCGACGACCCCGAGCGCCGCGAGCGGCACCCACGGCTCGGTCATGTAGGCGAGCTGGACGGCCGCCACCGACACGGCCAGCGCCGCCAGGGGGATCAGCAGGAAATCGAGCCTTCGAAGCGTCACGGAGCCTCCACGGAGCCTCGTCGACTGTATCGGGACCGCAGGCAAAGGCGGTGCAAACGCAAGCTTCCTTGCTCGCGACCCACGACCGTGGTGGCATAATCGACCGGTCTGGGAAGCCTCGACGAGGTCTGGAGCGAGCGGTGAGCATGGACGGCGGAATCGACGACCGGGAACGATCCGGCACGGGCGACGGGCGCAGCGACGCCCCGCTCGCGATCCTGCTCGGCCGCAAGTGGTTGATCCTGGCCACCGTTCTGCTCGCGATGGGCGCGACCTACGGGGTGTCGTCGAGCCTCGAGAAGGTGTACTCGACCGAGTCGACGCTGTTGATCGCTCTTCCCTCGAACTCGACGAGCTTCGACACGGTGCAGGCGGGGCAGGCGATCGCGCGCTCCTACGCGGACCTGATCGAGAGCCCGAACATCGCTGCGGCCGTGGCCGACGAGATCGGCGACACGGACGGCGGCGCCGTCGCGGCGGCCACCAGCTTCGAGCCGCTGCCCGAGACCCAGCTCCTGAAGATCAAGGCCGAGGCCACGAGCCCGAGGCGCGCCAAGGAGATCGCAGACACCTACGCGGACGTGTTCACCCAGTACGCGGACACGGACCTCAACGAGACCACCGACGCCGAGATCGAGCTGGCGGACGAGGCGCCGCTTCCGGGAAGCGCCGCCCGTCCGAAGCCGGTCCTGTACACGGCGATCGCCGGCGTGCTCGGCTTGGCGCTCGCCGTGTCGCTCGCGCTCCTGGCACACCGGCTCGACCGCCGGCTGAGCGGCTGGGAGGAGATCGAGCGGCGCTTCGGCCTGCCGCTGCTCGCGCGGGTGCCGGTGCGCCGGCGCTCCCAGGCCTCGGTCGTGGCGTTCGAGGAGGCCTACCGGATCCTTCGCACGAACCTCCGGTTCGCCGGTGGCGGCAGCGCGATGCGGTCGATCGCCATCGTCAGCGAACGGCCGGGTGAGGGCAAGACGACATCGGCGGCAAAGCTCGCCGAGGCGATCGCGGAGTCCGGGCGGAGGGTGATCGCGGTGGAGGGCGACTTCCGTCGTCCGGCGCTCGAGAAGGCGCTCCACCCCGAACGCAAGCAGCCGATGCGGCCAGGCCTCAGCAACTACCTCGTGGAGGCGGCGACGGTCGAGGACGTCGTCCACGCCACGAACCGACCCAACCTCGACGTGGTGCCCTCGGGTCCGCTCCCGCCGAGCCCGTCGGCCCTGCTCGACTCGGTCCGGGCCCACGAGCTCTTCCAGGCGCTGGTCGGCCGCGCCGAGATGGTGCTCATCGACTGCCCTCCGCTGAGCGTCGGCGCCGACGCCTCGGTGGCAGCGAAGTGGGTCGACGGGGTCGTGCTCGTGATCGACATGGACGTGGCCACCGACCGGTCGGTGCGAAACGCCCTGCGCCAGCTCGAGGCCGTGCAGGCCTCCCTGATCGGCGTCGTCCTCAACCGCGACCACGCGATCGAGAACAGCGCGTACGGCTACTACGGGGAGACGTCCGACAGCATCAGCGAGGACGCTCGCCGTCCCGCCCGCGCCGCCGCACCGTCGAGCAACGGAGCGGGTGAGGAGGAGGCGGCCGGCAACGGCCGTCGCTTCGGCCTGCGCCGCCGCCAGCGCAGCGGCGCCTGAGCGCCGGCTCTAGCGGCGGCTCAGGAGCCGCTTGAGCGCCGACCGCGGTCGCTGCGGCGGCTCGGGCGCCTGCGCGAGCGGCTCTCCCGCGAGGATCGCCGCCGGAGCCTCGCGCGCGTACCAGTCGACCTGCAGCTCGATCCCCGGCAGCTCCTCCTCGGCCGCGCGAAAGCCGGCGGACAGGCCCGGCGGGCGCCCACGGGTGTCGTGGGCGTCCGAGTCCACGCTGTGCACGAGCCCCTCGGCGAGGAGCTCGAGCGAGATCCTGCGCGCCTTCGATCCGAAGCGGCCGGCCAGCGAGCCGGCGGTGACCGAGCACAGGACGCCGCGCGCCACGAGCTCGCGCACGCGGTCGAGGTCGCCCTGGAAGACCGGGCTTCGCTCGGGGTGCCCGAGAACCGGGGTGAAGCCGCGGATCTGGAGCTCGAACAGCGTCTCGTCGAGGAACGGCGCGGAGGAAGAGTAGGGGCTCTCGACCAGCACGCAGCCGCCGCCGCCGAGCGAGAGCAGGCGCAGGTCGTCGTCGCTCAGCCCCGCCAGGCGCGCGAGTGCGATCTCGGCTCCCGGGAGGACTGCCAGCGGCAGCTCCTGCCGAGCGAGCGCCGCGTTCAGCTCTCCCGTGCGCCGTCCGATCTCGCCGAGGTCGTAGTCGTAGTCGCCGCTCACGTGCGGCGTCGCCACCATCCGCCGGGTGCCGTCGGCCACCGCCGCCGCGGCCAGCGCGAGGCTCGCGTCGAGGTCCGGCGCCCCGTCGTCGATGCCGGGCAGGATGTGGGAGTGAAGGTCGATCATCGTCGGCCCGCCGCGCCGCGGTCGGGCTCTGGGCGGAGCGGTCGCCGCCGGGTCGTCGCGGCCACCGTACCGCGCCGATCAGGCCGTGGCCCGAGGCCGCAGCCGCCTGCGGACCAGCGTCCGCGCGAAGTCGAGGTCGCCCGGGCTGATCGAGCGCTCGAGCAGCAGGAACACCGTGGCGTAGACGGCGATGCCGGCCGCGGCCGAGAGGACCGGGACGCCCTGGAGCAGGAGCATCACCGGCAGCATCGCGCCGCCCGCCGCCACCGTCGCCGCGAGCATCGACCGCCAGTCGATGCCTCCCACCTCGCGCGTCGCGACCCGCATGGCGAAACCGGCGAACGCGAGCTCGGTGACGAGCATCGCCGCGGCCGCGCCGCTGGCGTCGAAGCGCGGTATCAGGACGAGGTTCAGCACCACGTTGAGCGCGACCATCGCGGCGGAGATCCGGACGATCGCGCGCGGCCCCGCGCGGCTGATGATCAGCGAGGAGCTCAGGGTCACGATGCAGAGCATCACGACGATCGGCGCGAGCAGGCGCAGCGGCCCGGCGGCGTCGCCGAACTCCGCGCCAAACAGCAGCCTCATGATCGGCTCGGCGAGCACCGCCATCACCACGGCCGCTGGCACCAGCACCACCAGCGCGAGCTTCACCGAGCGCTGGAAGACCGACCGGATCGAGGGCACCGTGTCGCGGCCGAGCTTCGCGTACATGGCGGCGAACGCGCCGTTGAGCGCCCAGCTCACGAACAGGGTCGACTCGAGCAGGCGGTAGGCCGCCCCGTAGCGTCCGACAGCGGCCTCGGTGGCGAGCAGCGACAGGATCACCGCGTCGAGCCTAAACAGCAGCACGCCGAAGACGTCCTGCACGCCGTACGGGAGCGTATGTTGCGCGAGGCCGCGCCAGCGCCCCGGTGACAGCGTCCGCGGCGGCAGCCCGATCGAGCGCGCCATCAGCGTCGCGCAGAGGACCAGGCCGATCGCGGATCCCACCGAGTAGACGCCGGCGACCGTGACCACTCCATAGCCGGCCGCGAGCGCAGCGATCCCGACCCCGGCGGTGAACACGCGCTGCGCGATTAGCGTGGCGGTGAGCAGGTCGCCGCGCTCGGACCCGTTGAAGACGCCGTGGAAGGTCTTCGACAGCAGGTCGAGGAAGAGCCCGATCGAGAGCAGGTAGACGGTGTCCCTCGTTCGCGGGTCGTAGTCGAGCAGGGCGAGCGCCGCGAACGTGAGCGCGAGGACCGGAACGACCAGCGCGAGCTTGAGCCCGAGGACGTCGAAGAAGAGGCGCCCGACCGCGGCGCGGTCCTTCGCCACCTCGCGCAGCAGGTAGGGGTCCGACCCGAGGCCGATCGGCATCATCACGATCCCCAGCAGCGCGAGCGCGAACACGAACGCGCCCAGCCCCGACTCCCCGACCGCGCGCGCCAGTACCGCGAAGAGCGCGAACGTGGAGAGCTTGCCGACGATCTCCCCGGCGGCGCGGACGCCCGTGTTCTTGGCCGCCCTCGCCCCGGCACGGTGGCCGGCGCTGAGCTGGTCGCCGCGCTCAGCCATCGTGGCGTCGTGTAGCGCTGAAGCGCCTGCGCCCGGCGCGCGTGGAGACGCGCAGGAGGCGTCCCGGCGGGCTGTCGAACAGCGGTTGGTAGGCGTCCAGCAGCTTCAGCATGAAGCTCGGCAGGCCGTCCTTGCCGGTGAGCATCGCGCGCTTCATCTCGAAGCGCCGCCAGCTGCCGCGGCCCTCGCACGTGACCGCCGCCTCGAAGCCGGCCTCGGCCGCCGCCGCGGCAGCCTCGGGCCCGTAGCGGCAGAAAGGGTACGCGAACGTCCGTACCGGCACGCCCGTGAGCTTCTCGATCGCCCTGCGGCTCGCCACCATCTCGTCGAGGCAGGCGACACGGGGGAGGGTGGACAGATCGGGGTGGGACACCGTGTGGGCCCCGAGCTCGACACCGGCGGCATGGAGGTCGCGCAGCTCGTCCTCCGTCATCATTCGGGCGCCGTCTCCCATCCAGGGGTTCGGCGCTCCAATCATCCCTGTCGCGACGTACACGGTCGCCGTGACCCCGTACTCGCGCAGGAGCGGCAGCAGGACCGAGTGGTTGTCGGCCATGCCGTCGTCGAAGGAGAGCGCCACCATCCCCGGCGGCGGAGCGCCGCCGCCGGCGCGGCGCGCGAGCTCGGCCACCGTCACGAACTCGAAGCCGGCGTCGCGCAGGAGCTCGACCTGCGCGCGAAAGCGCCCAGGTCGCACGCGAAGGTTGCGTGGGTCCTCCGCGGCCGTGGCCGGACCGACACCGTGGTAGCCGACGATCGCCGAGCGGCGCCTGCGCGCCTCGCGCGCCAGGAGGTCCCAGCTCGACGCGGTCACCGGGCTCCGCTCGAGTCGAGGTGGTCTGAGACCACGGCGGCGATCGCGTCGACGTGGATGGGTGAGAGCTCTTGGTGAATCGGCAGCCCGATGGTGCTCCGCCGGCGTCGCGCGGCGCCGGGGAAGCGCTCGACCGTCAGGCTTGGGTGGGGGATCGACCAGAGGTCGAGCGCCCGGACCCCGGCGTCCGTCAAGGCGTCGAGCAGCGATCGCTTGTCCCGGACCGCCACGGGGAACGCGAACGGCGACGCCCCGGGGTGGAGCTCGGCGAACGGCCGCGGCACGAACCCTCCCAGACGCTTGAGGAGCGACGCGTAGTTGAGCCGGCGCCGTCCTGCGACGTCGTCTCGCAGCAGGCGGGGAATCATCGCCCGCGTGAGCGGGGAGGCCGGCGAGCTCGGGTCCCCGAGCGAGAACTCCCCGGGTGGCAGCCCGTCGCGCTCAGGCGCGGGGCGAGCCGATCGCGGGGTTGCGAGCGCCGGCGAGCGCTGGGCGAGCCACGAGCGGTGGGCCTTCGCGACGCGGCGGGCCGCGAGCCGGCGCCGCCCGCCCGGGGACGGGAGCGGCGCGGACGCCACCACCGCCCCGCCGTCGGGGACACCAACGCTCTTGTAGAGCGAGAAGATCGCGAGGTCGCCGAGAGAGCCGACCGCGACGCCGTCGCGACGGGCGAGCCAGGCCTGCGCGGCGTCCTCGATCAGGAACAGGCCGCGCTCATCGCACCACCGCCGCCACCGCGCGGCATCGCTCGGAAAGCCGAGGTAGTGGATCAGGTGAAGGGCGCGCACGCGCTCGCCGAGCGCGCGGTCCAACTCGTCTGGATCGGGCTCGAGCGTGTCGGTCGCATCGTAGAAGCGGGGAGCGAGGCCGGCGCGCACGTAGACCTCGACCTCCGACCCGTGGTGGTAGGCGGGCGCGAGCACCTCGTCGCCGGGCCGCAGCCCAAGCCCCTCGACGCCCCGGAGGAGGCCGTGGCGGGCGAGCGCGAACGTCCGGCAGCGCGGGTCGTCGAGCGGGAACGGAAGCTCTGCCCGGCGGCGCCGAGCGTAGACCGTCGGCGAGAGAGGGGGGAAGACGCGGAACCGCGGCCGGCTCATACTCGCCGCAGCACTCGTCTGGCGAGCGGGCGCCCACCCGTCCACCACAGCCGGCTCGCGGCTCCCGGGATCGATGGCGCGAACGCGCGCGCGGCGAGCAGGACCCGAGTCGCGCTCGTCCATCTCAGCTTCCACGCGTCGTCCTTGCCGAGGAACTCGTAGCTTGCGAGCCCTTCCGTAAACGCCCGGGCGATCATCTCCCACCGGATCATGATCCCCGGTGCGAGCGCTCGGGCGCCGGGGTCGAACCCCGTCTTCAGAAGATAGTGAGATCCGTCCTGCTCGAGGCAGAGGTCGAACGCGAGCGGGCGGCCGCCGACGCGAAGGAACGCCAGACGCAGTATTCCGGCGTCGGCCGCCCAGCGCCCCACGGAGCGGTAGAACGACAGCGTCCCCTCGTCGGAGGCGATCGCGGTGCCGTGGGCGGCCTTCCAGGCCGCTCCCTCGATCCGCAGCCCCTCGTCGAGGAGCTCGTCGAGTCCGGTTGCCCCGTCGGAGACGTCGAGCTCCACGGGCCCCTGTGACTCGAGGCGGCGCCGCCGGCGCCGGACCTCGCGCAGCAGCTTCGCGTCGAGACCAGCCTCGTAGGCCGACCGTTCCCCGCGCGTGTCCACGTAGGGAGAGCGCGCCAGGATCCGCGTCGAGGTGCGTGTCCGGGCCTCGCGGGCGGCGGCGGAGAGCGCGGCGAGGCCGGTGAAGTCATCGGTCATCTGCTCGAGGCGGACGCTCGCGCGCGACCGTTCGAGCGCGGCCCGCATCAGCGCCTGCGCGGCGGGAGCGCTCTCGGCCACGGCGCCGAAGCTCGGAGTGTGCGCGTTGGTCGGTGACGCGAGGCCGCCGCGCCGGCGCTCCATCGGCAGGACTCCCCGAAGCCTCCCGTCGCGGCGAAGGGTGAGGACCTCGAGCGTTCCGGAGCCGAACGACCTTCGCCAGGCGCCGATCCATCCGGGCCGCACGAACGGCGGCGCGCTGGAGGCGCGCGCGAGACCGTCCCACTCCAGGGCCAGCGCGGGCGGTAGCTCCTCGCCGGCTCCGATCAGCTCCACGGAGACCACGCGCGTAGTGTCGCGCGAGCGGCGGCCGCCCGCCCTCCCTGTACCCTGCCCCGGTGCCGCTCAGGGCGGAGGTGCTGGACAGCCCGGCGGCGATCGAGCCGTACCGGGCCGCATGGGACCGCCTGGCGGTCGATTCGGACCGGCCCTACTGCGCTCCGGCCTGGGCGCTCGCCTGGTGGCGTCACGTGAGCGCCCCGCGAATGCGTCTGCGGGTCGTCGCCATCCTCGATGGCGAACGGCTCGTGGGGATCGCCCCGATGTGCGTCGAGGGGGGCGATCGGGGCGCCGGGCGTTACCGGTTCGCGGGCTCGCCGTTCGGCACGCGCATCGAGCCGCTCGCCGAGCCGAACCGGTTCGAGGAGGTCGCGGCCGCGCTCGCCGGCGAGCTGGCGAGCGCGCGACCGTCGGTCGCCCGGCTCGAGCTCGCGGCGATCCCCGCGAGGTCGCCGTGGCCGCGGCTTCTGGCGCGCGGCTGGCCGGGCCGGCGCCGGCCCTGGGTCCACTGGAGCCGATCCACGCCCGCGCCGCAAGTCACGCTCGGGGAGCGGGGGCTCGACGAGTGGCTCGCCCGCAAGAGCGGCAACTTTCGCCAGCAGATGCGTCGAGGACGGCGGCAGCTCGAGCAAGCCGGCGCGGTCTTCCGGGAGACCGCGGCGCCCGAAGACGTCGCGCCCGACCTGGAGGCGTTCGCGCGTCTCCATGTGGCCCGCTGGGAGCATCGTGGCGGCTCGCGGGCGCTCGTCCCCGGCTCGATCGACGCGCTGGCCGACGTGGGTAGGGAGCTCGTGGGCGCCCGGCGGTTCAGGCTCGCCTCGGTCGAGATCGGAGGGGAGTGCGTCGCGTCGCACCTGTTCCTGAGCGCGGGGAGTGAGGTCGCCTACTGGCTCGGGGGGTTCGATGACCGCTGGGCGGCGCAGCGGCCGTCGATGGTGGCGCTCGTGGCGGAGGTCGGCGAGGCGCTTGGGCGAGGCGAGGCGTTCCTCGACCTCGGTCCCGAGGGCCAGGCCTACAAGTACCGGCTGGCGGACTCCGAGGAGCGCCTGGTGACCGTCAACGTCGTCCCCGCCGACGCCGGCTATCGGGTCGCCCGGCTGAGCTTCGCGCCGCGGCAGGCGCGGGTGGCCGTCGCACGCAGCCTCTCGGACGATCGGCGCGAGCGCCTGCGCGAGGGGGGGCGCCGAGCCCGCTCGCTGACCGGCCTCGGCCGGCTCGTCGAGTCGGTAGCGCCGCCGGCGACGCCCGACGTGCGCGGTCCCGGGGCGGGCGCCCACCCCGCGCTCGTCACCGACGCCCATCTTCGCTCGGTCCTGGCCGGGATACGCGCGCTTGGGCGCGCGGGCGTTGCGGTCGTGGCCGCGGCGCCCGACCGTGGGGCTCCGGGCCTGTGGTCGCGCCACGCGGCCGTCCGGCTTCCCGGCTTCGCTGGCTTCGCGCGTGCGGAGGAGCTCGCCGCCGCGGTGTCCACGCTGACCGCCGAGCGCGGGCCGCTCGTGCTCTACCCGGGGCAGGAGAGGACGATCGACGCCTTCCTGGACGCCTGGGCGAAGCTCCCGCCGGAGGCCGTGCTGCCATATCCCTCCGCCGAGCCGCTGCGTGTGCTGCGCGACAAGCGCGCGCTGGCGGGGCTGGCGGACGACGCCGGGCTGGGTGCGCCGGCGACGCTCGTCGAGGGCACGGCCGGCGAGCTCGCACGGGCCCACCCGCGGCTGCCTTGCGTCCTCAAGCCGGCGAGGGGCGGCGGCGCGCTGCCCACCGCGCGCCCGGTCGGGAGCGAGGACGAGCTGAGAGCATTGCTGCGGACGCTTCCGACGGACGAGCCGCTCCTGATCCAGGAGCGCATGGCGGGAGCGCTCTCGGCGCTCGCAGTCGTGCTGGCGGAGGACGGCGCGGTCGTCGCGCGGTTTCAACAGTCGGCGCTCCGGACCTGGCCGGCCGAGGCGGGCAACAGCAGCAAGGCCGTGAGCGTGGCGCCCGACGAGGCACTGGTGGAGCGCGTGGCCGCGATGCTCAGGAGCGTCGGCTACGCGGGGCTCGCGCAGCTCCAGTTCGTCGGCCGGCCCGGCGGCCCCGCGTTGATCGATGCGAACCTTCGCTTCTACGGCTCGCTGCCACTGGCGCTGGCGGCGGGCGTGAACCTCCCGGGGGCGTGGCACGCTTCCGTCACCGGCCGCGACGTGCCGCCGCCGGGCCCCTACCGCGTGGGGGTCTCCTACCGCTGGCTCCGCGGTGACGCGATGGCAGCGGTCCGCGGCCGGCCGGGCTTGCTGCTCGAGCGCCCCGAGCGGGCGTCGACGGGGGCGATCTGGTCCACCGAGGACCCGCTGCCGGGACTTCTCTCGGGCGCTCGCACGATTGGCGGGATAGCGGCACGGCGGGTGCCCGGAGCCGGCACGTGACCCCGTCCGGCCGTCACGCGAGCGGTGCGGCGGGGCGCTACGCGTTCGTGCGCTATCCGTGGCGCGCGCGGGTGGACACACGGTCCCCGCTCGCGGCCCGGCAGTACGCCGCGCTGATCGGCCAGACGCTCCGCTACGGGATGCCGGCGCGGCGCCGCTTCGGCACCGTCTTGGCCGTCGCCGGCCGACGCGGAATCCCGGAGCGACTGGTGGCGAGCGGGCTGGCCCGCTTTCCGAAGGTCGCCGACCGGCGACTCGACCAGCTGCTCGACGCGCTGGCGGACCGCTGGGACGAGCTCCACGATCGATCGGCGCGGCTACCTGCCGCGCCTCCGATGCTGACCGCGCTGGGGCTCGACCGGTCGGCCGGGCTGACGGTGTTCGTGTTCGGCGAGGCGCCGGCGCCGCTGCTGGTCGCCAAGTTGTCGGCGGGAGGCGCCGGGCGGATCGAGACGGAGGTCAAGGCCCTGCGCCGGGCCGAAGGAGCGGCGGTCGCGCCGCTCGACCTCGGCACGGTCGGCGACGCGTTCGTTCAGGAGGGGCTCGGCGGCGCGCCGCTGAGGGTCGAGCCGCTGACGCCGGCCCGCGCGGCGGGCCTGCGTTGGACGGACGAGCACGAAGAGCTGGCCGCAGCGCTGGTCCGGCTGGCGTCGTCGACGGCCAGCGCAACCAGGCCGCCGACCCTCGCCGCGAGGGTCGAGCGGGCGCTCGCCCACGAGGGGCTCGCCGCGCGGGCGCGAGGGTCGCTGGCCGCGGCGTGGCGCGACGTCCGCGGGCTCGAGGTGGCGGTCCTTCGCCATTGCGACGCCTCGGCCCAGAACTGCCTCTACTCCGGCCGGCGCCTGACGGGGATCGTGGACTGGGAGCTCGCCGAGGTGTGCGGCGCGCCCGGGTTCGACGTCTACAACTCGGCGCTCTCCTACATCGAGCACGGGCTGGGCCTCGTCGAATGGTCGCAGGAGCTGGCGGTCGAGGCGCTCGCACGCTCGTGGGAGCACGCTCCGTTCTGGGCCCGGGCCCGCGCCGCCGCGCGCGAGGCCGCGCGCGCCGCCGGCGTTCCCGACGACCGGCTTGACTCCCTGGAGCTCGTTTTCTTTGGGTCGCGGATCGGCGACCGGCTCCTGATGCCCGAGGTCAAGCGCGGGACCGACACCGCCACGAGCGCCCGGATGTGCGAGATCGTGGCGGGCGCCTGAGGCGGCGCATCGCCTCAGGACCGCTCGGCGAGCGCACGGTCGACGAGCTCGATCACCTGCGTCTCCACGCGCTCGCGAGGGGCGCCGGCGTCCAGCACGACCGTGTCGTCCTCGCTCGCCCGGACGGCGTACAGACGCTCCATCTCGCGTAGGACGCGCCGGGCCTGGTCGTCGGGCTTGCGCGCGGCGGCTGTGGCCGCGTCGAGCGAGAGCAGCACCGCCAGGTCGGGGCGGGGGACGAGCCGGCGAAGGGCGGCACGGGCGGCCCCGTGCCCGCCGTAGCGGAGCTCGAGGTCCACCAGCGCGTCGATCGCCCAGCGATCGCAGACGACGCTGAGGCCATCTCGCCGCGCGTCGGCCGAGCGGCGGTACGAGCGCGCGTTGATGACGGCCACGAGCGCGATCCAGGCCCAGGACAGCGTCCGGCGCCGGCCGGTCGCCTCGCGGGCGTCCTGAACTCGCACCGTCGAGGGGCCGCCGGCGGCGATCGGGTCGGCGATCGTGCCGTCACGCCGGAGCAGCCGCTTGACGGGGAGCGCGAGGCGGTTCAGGAGATCGCCTTCGCTGCCGAGTCGCGCCCAGGCCACGTGCACGGGGACGCCGCGGGCCCGCAGGTGGCGCTCCACGGCCTCCACGGCGGTCGACTTGCCAGCGCCGTCCATGCCGCTGAAGGTGATCAGGAGCGGGCGCTCGCCTCGTGGCGAGTTCCACCGGTGCGCGGCGGCGCCCCGCCGGCCGAGCGCGCGCGCGGCGCGCGCCACGAGCCGAGCCCGGAGCGCCGCCCGCGCCGCCGGCGAGCGGACGGCGAGTGCCGCGGCGCGCGAGTAGGGGAGCCGGCCGCGGCGGGCGGCGGCCCGCAGCCGCTCGGGCTCCGCGACCAGCGCGGCGAGGGGCTGCATGCCCTCCCCCGCCGCGAGCGTCCCGAGGCGCCCGGCGGCGCCGGGCGCCTCCAGCAGGGCGCGTGCGCGCCGCGCGACCTTGTCGAGCGGGCGGCCGGCCACCGCCTCCGCCGCGAGCATGAGTAGCCGGTCCTCGGCGCTCGCGATCGGCGGCGAGCCGTCGCGCGGCTTCGCTCGGCGCAGCACGCCGGAGAGCGACGGGTACCAGCTCGGCCAGCCCGACGCGTGCAGGACGTCGAGCGGAAGGGCACCTCCGGTCCAGACGACGTGGCCCGGCTCGGCGGGGCGCGGCTCGAGCCCGGCGCTCGACAGCAGCGCGGCCAGGTCATCGGCGGCGTGTCCCGCGGCGAGGAGGTCCAGGTCCGAGCCGGTCAGCTCGTCACCGCGCCAGAGCACGACGGCTGCTCCGAAGCGCTCGGCGATCCGGCCGAGCAGCGCCGCGGTGTCCTCGACGTCCGCTACTCGGAGTGAGTGAACGGCGCCGTCAGCGTCATCATCAGGATCTTGACGTCGAGCCACAGCGACCAGTTCTCGATGTAGTAGTTGTCCCACTCGACGCGGTCGGCGAGCGAGGTCTGCCCGCGCAGGCCGTGCACCTGAGCCCAGCCCGTGATGCCGGACTTGACGCGGTGACGATCGTCGTAGCGGCGGATCGACTGACCGAACAGCTCGACGAACTCGGGCCGCTCCGGCCGCGGGCCCACGAGCGTCATGTCGCCCCGCAGGACGTTCCAGAGCTGCGGCAGCTCGTCGATCGAGGTCCGGCGGATGAAGCGCCCGATCGGCGTCAGCCGCAGGTGGTTCGCCTCGAGCCCGCCCGGTCCCAGGTCCTCGCCGGCGGCGCGCAGCGGCGCGGTTGACTCGCGGTCGGCCGGATCGTCTCCCGCAGCGTCCTCGGGGAGTCGCATCGAGCGGAATTTGAGCAACTCGAACTCGTGGCCGTCACGGCCGATCCGCCGCTGACGGAAGAAGATCGGGCCCGGCGAGGTGACCCGCACGGCGATCGCGGCGGCGATCAGCAGCGGCGACAGAAGCGTCACCAGCAGGACGGTCAGCGTCTTGCCGAGCACGTGCTTGGCCGCGAACTCCCAGCCGCGCGGGTCCACGGCGCGCAGGCCGTAGAGCGGCAGTCCGCCCATGTGCTCGAGCTCCACGCGCGTGTTGATGCTGTCGAAGAGCCGCGGCACGAGCGACAGCTCGAGGCCGCGGTCCTCGCATTCGCGGATCAAGGGCACGAGCACGTGGTCCGGGGCCGAGAGGAACGCGAGGATCACGTGCTCGGCGCCGGTCTCGTCGGCGATCCGCGGCAGGTCGGAGGGCGCTCCCAGGACCGGCGCGCTCCGGGCCGGCAGGAGCTCGGAGGGCACCGGATCGTCGTCGAGGTAGCCCACCGGACGGAGGCCGAGCTCGGGGTGCGTCTCCAGCCGGCGCTCGACCTGGGCGCCGATCCGGCCGGCACCGACGATCAGCGTCGGCTTCCCGACGAGCCGATCCGCCTGCGCCCCGCGCTTCACCAGGCCCATCAGGACGCGGCCGGAGGCGATGTAGACCGTGCCGAAGACCCAGGCGCGCACGATCAGCCCGCTCTCCTGCGGCTCGGTGGCGAGGCTCTCGAGCGCCAGCAGCAGCATCGCCGCGAACGAGGTCGCCGCCGCCACTTGGACGACTCGATCTAGGAGCTCGATCCGCAGCCCGGAGCGGTACCCGCCTCTAACCGCGAGCAGCGCCATCGCGATCGGGGGAAGCAGCCAGACGCTCACCTCGGTCGTCTCGACGCCGGCCGAGGGGGCGCCGAGCCAGGCGAGCAGCACACCCAGGTAGAGCAAGACCGCGTCGGTCGCCACGCGCAAGGCGTTCCAACGGCTTCCTTGGAGCAGGCCTCGCAGCAGCCCGCGCGCGCGGTCGCTCGCCGTGCTGGGCGCTCGCGTCAGCGCCGCCGGCCCGGCGGAGCCGGCCGCCGATGAGCCCCCGGGCCGGACCGAGGCTTCGGGTGGGAACGGCGATCCGTCGGGTGGTACCGGTGTGGCATCCCCGTTCACGCCGGCGCGCTCACGGACTGAGCGCGCGTCGTCGGTCGGCCGTGACTGGTCCGAGTCCGTGGCCAGGCCGGCCGATTCGCGCTCGACGCTACCGGCCACCGGGGTCTCGGGCCGCACGTGTCCTATCTCCATTGCGCGCCTCACCGACGGGCTCGTACGCCGAGCTCACCCGCGAGGGGCTGGCTCAGGCGGTTCCCGGCCGGCGCGTCAGGCGCCGGACGCCGAAGCCGAGGACCAGCAGGCCGCCGCCGGCCGCAAGCAGCAGCGCGACGTCAGTGCCCGTGAACGGCAGGCTCCCGCCCGTCTCCTCCTCGCCCACGTAGCCGGGGTCCCCCGGATCGACCGGATCGCCGGGATCGACCGGATTCGCCGGATCGACCGACTGGACCGAAGACTCGTCGTACGAATCATTCGTCGGCGCCTGAGCCATGGCCTGAGTTGGCACCGCGAGCATCGCGATCGCGATCGCGATCGCGATCACTGCGGCAAGCAGCTTCTTCATCCCCTGCATTGCAAAAGCGCTCCCGTTTCGTTTGGCCTAGCCCATCCTTGGCGGGCCGAGCGGTCCACAGACACCCACGCTTATAGCACATGTCCCTCTACTAAGGCGGAACTTCGCGCGCGGGCGCAGTTCGGATCATTACTCCGACGTCGAGGCTACTAACCACCCGTTATGGCGCTCCGGCGCTCGAGCACGGCGTCGTAGACCTCGGAGGCGTCGAGCTTCCTGCCGGCCCGCGCGGCCCGGAGCGTCTCGGCGATGATCGCGTCCTGAGGGCTGAGCTCGGCGGCGCGCGAGAGCAGCCGCACCGCCTCCTCCTCCTCGCCGAGCTCGGAGACGAGGGCGCCGAGTTGGAGAGTCGCGTAGGCGTCGGCGGGATCGCGGTCGAGCACCTCGCGGAAGCGCTCGGCGGCCTCTTCGGGGCGATCGGCGCGCAGGGCGATGGCGCCGCCCGCGGCGTGCGGATCGACCGACAGCGGGTCGAGGGCGGCGGCCCGGTCCAGCTGGGCGAACGCGCCGTCGAGGTCGGCGGGCCAGGTCTCGACGGCGCGGTTCACGTACAGCTGCGACAACCACGGCGCGCCGAGTACGAGCGCGCCGGCGAGGGCGGCCGCCGCAAGGGCGGCGACTCCCGCTCGCCCCCCGACGAGGGCGTCCGAGCCCGACCGGCGGGTCTCCGCCAGGCGCGGGCGGGGCGCCAGCGACGCGGCGAGCCCGAGCATCGCGAACGCGGGCGCTCCGAGCGCCGGCAGCTCGTAGAACCAGTCGATCGAGCCGTGCACGACCCAGTAGGCGAAGGTCGCGATCGCCGTGCCTGCGGCCGCCGCCGCGAGCGGGTCGCGTCGGCGGACGGCGCGAGCGCCCGCGACGAGCCCCGCGGCGGCGCCTCCGGCGAACAGGAGCGCTCCGATCAATCCGGTCTCCGAGAGGAGCCGTAGCTCGAGGCTGTGCGAGAACTGCGGCCGCTCGAGGCTCTCGCCCTCGCGAAGGTAGGCGCTCTGGAAGTTGCCCACGCCGAGGCCGATCAGCGGCTGCTCGGAGAACTCGTCGAGCGCGACGCGCCAGAAGTCGTAGCGGTTGCCGCCGGCGGCGGACGTGAAGCGGCTCGACCCCGACGGCTCCTCCCCGGGCTCGCTCCCGGCCTTGAAGTCCTCCCAGGCGTCGGACGCCTTCGCAACCGGGTCACCGAGCGCCGCGAGCCCGGCGCTCGCCGCGGCGAGGGCCGCGAGCGCCAGCGCCACCGCCGTGGCGGCGCGCGCCCGCGCAGCGGTCCGCTCGCCGAGCGTGACGCCTCGGTCGGCGAGCGCCGCAGCGGTCCCGACCAGGGCCAGCGCGACCGCGGCGATGAAGATCGCCCGCGCCGCGTCCCCGACGAGCGGCTCGGGCGCGGCTCCGTCGCCGATGCCCTCGAAGACGCCGAGGACCGGCCGGGAAGCGAGCAGCGCGGCGACGGCCACGGCCGCGAGCACCGCCCCGTTGCGCGCCCTCCCGGGCGCGATCGCGAGGAACGCGATCAGCGTCAGTGGCATCGCGACCAGCCAACCGCGGCTCTGTCCCAGTAGCGCCAGCCCCACGAGCAGCCCGGCGCCGCCGAGGGCGAGCCCCCGTAGCGGCGGCCAGACCTCCCGCCTGGCGGCGAGGAAGACGCAGGGGAGCAGCCCGGAGAACCACAGCGCGACGTTGCCGTTGACGTAGCCGAGCGGCTCGACGAAGCGGCCCGATACGAACATCTGGGACACGTCGGTGGCCGCCGCCGCGCGGGCGAGCGTCACGACCCCCAGCCCGGCGATCCCGAGCCCGAACGCCCCGAGGACGATCGCGGCTGCTCGACCGCGCATCGGCCACAGCGCGAAGAGCGTGTAGACGATCGCGTACATGAGCGCCACGTTGGCGCCCTCCCACGCGGCGCCCTGGTCCTCGGCCCACAGGATCGACAGGTAGCTCCACACCGCGTAGCCGCCGAGCAGGCCGGCGGCGAGCCCGACCGCCCTCGGCACGCCGGCCCTGGTCGAGAGCGACACGAGCGCCACCACAAGCAGTCCCAGCGCGAGCAGCGCCGCGGGGAGCGACGCCGTCTCGAAATAGCCGCCGTCCGCCGCGCCGAGCGCGACGAACACGGCCACCATCACGAGGGCCGGGATCGCTGCTGCGCTCCGCCGGAGCTCGTGCAACGGCTCGAGGAGGCTGCGCCCGCGCACCGGCGGTCAGTTTAGGGTCGCGTGGTCGCGGTCCGCCGCGCCGGCTGCACTCTGCCGCGCCGGCTGGCAGAGTTCGCGCCATCCTCGGGAAGATCTTCTACTGGCTCGCCGTGCTCGCGCTCTCGCTCGCCCTGCTGGTCGGGCTCGTCCTGTTCTTCGAGTCGCGCGACCAATCGACGCTCGACATGGGCGCCGCCGGCGCCGTCGCTACGTCGGCTTGACGTCCTCGAGCTTCGCGAAGACCACGATCCGCTGAGCCGCGCTGTAGAGCGGGTGGCAGGCGGTCAGCACGAGTCGCTCGTGACCGACGGTGTCGGTCACCTCGGTCTGCGACGGCTCGACGATCTGCTGCTCCTCGAACTCGTAGGTGAACCGGGCCCACGGCATCTCGATGACGATCTCGTCGCCTTCGCCGAGCTGGTCGATGTAGCGGAACGGGGCCAGGTAGGTGGTGCGGTGGCCCGCGATCGCCACGGTGCGGCCCTCGCCGGGCAGCGCGGTCTCCGGATAGTGGCCCGGGCCCTGCTGGAGCGTGGCCTGGTCGGTTCCCTCGACCGCGACGTACTCCTTGTCGAGCGTCGGCATCTCGATCCTGCCCCATGCCTCGCCGGTCCCGACCTCGTCCACGTAGTCCTCGGCGAGCTTCTCGAGCTCGGCGTCCGTGAGCTCGTCACCACCCTGCTGCCTGTTCCCCTCGCGCGGCGCGTCGAGCTTCTCGTCGAACTGGTCCTCGAGCTTCGCCTGGTCCTGGAGTGCCAGCACGGCCGAGATCGGCTCCTGCCATGCGAGCGTGACGCCCGCATCCGCCAGGAGCAGGACGCCGCTCGTGGTCATCACCGCCGCCACGAAGCGCACCACCGATCGCAGAGTGGTCCGCCGCTTCCGCGTTCCTTCGGCCAGCAGCATGCTCGGAGTGTAGGAGGGTCGGGCTGGGGATAATCTGTTGGGCGCGGCCCCGGACGGGGCCGTTGCGTCTCTCAACGATCAGGAGGTCGAGCCCCAACCGATGGCGAAGCAGATGTCCCCTCTGCCGGACGCAGGGTCCGTCACGGCGAATCCCACGGCAGACGACCTCAAGGAGCTCGCGTCGCGCATGCCGAACGCGCGCGGAACGCGCTACGGCAATCTCAACGTCCAGACCGAGGTCCTGGCGCGCTCCAAGGCGTCGACCTTCCTCGTGCTCGACGACCCCGACGCGAGCTCCGGACAGGCGATCGGTCGCGACGAGGGCGAGCGGGTCGCGCGGCTCCAGGACGAGTACATCGCCGGCCGGGACATGCTGGTGGTGGACGGCTACATCGGCGACGACCCCGAGTTCCGCACCGCCGCCCGCCTCTACATCGAGCGGGCGAACGCGAACATCGCGGGCATGCAGGAGCAGCTCTACTTCGACGCGGAGTCGGACGGCCACGAGCCGGAGCTGACGGTCATCTACACGCCCGGTCTGGCGGTCGAGGGGTATCCGAACGATCGAGCGATCACGGTTGACCTCGAGCGGGGCGTGACCCGCGTGTGCAACTCGGACTACTTCGGCGAGTCGAAGAAGGGCGGGCTGCGGATGTGGAACAAGCTCGTCTACGACCGCGGCGGACTGCCGCTGCACGCCGGCTGCAAGGTCATCCCCACCGCCGGCGGCGACCGCGTCGGCCTGATCGTCGGGCTCTCGGGGACCGGTAAGACGACCACCACCTTCACGCGTCAGAACGGGTCGCTGCCGGTGCAGGACGACTTCGTCGCGATGATGCCCGGCGGCAAGGTCTACGCCACCGAGGCGGGCTGCTTCGCGAAGACGTTCGCGCTCAGCGCGGAGGACGAGCCCACCATCCACGGCGCGGTCACGCGCCCCGAGGCCTACCTCGAGAACGTGTCCCAGGACGATTCAGGCGAGCTGGACTTCTTCGATACGAGCTACACGCAGAACGGCCGCGCGACCTTCTCTTTCCGCTCGATCGAGGCCGGCGACGCGCGCGAGCTCGAGTCGGCCGACTTCCTGCTGATCCTGAACAGCAACGAGAATGTGATCCCGGCGGTGGCGAAGCTGGACCGCCACCAGGCGGCCGCCTACTTCATGCTCGGCGAGACGCAGGGAACGAGCGCCGGCGGCGCCGAGGAGGCCGGCAAGTTCCTGCGCGTGCCCGGCACCAACCCGTTCTTTCCCGATGACCACGACCTTCAGGGCAACCGCTTCCTGGAGCTGATGGGCGAGCACCAGCTCGACGTCTATCTGCTCAACACCGGGCGCGTGGGCGGCCCCGACGACGACGACCGCTCGGAGAAGGTGCGCATCCCGCACTCCTCGGCGATCGTCAAGGGCATCGCGGAGGGCACGATCGACTGGGACGAGGACCCGGACTTCGGCTATCTCTTGGCGCGTGAGGTCCCGGGCATCGACTCCTCCGACGCGGCCGTGCTCCGGCCGCGGGAGCACTACTCGGCACAGGGTCGCTCGGACGAGTACTCAAAGCACGTCGAGCGGCTGAAGGCCGAGCGGGTCGAGTTCCTGGCGAAGTTCCCTGCGCTCTCCGAGGAGATCCGCGCCGCGGTCGCCTAAAGCGCCGCCTGCGTCGCGAGCGCCGCACCGTCCTGACTTCTACCCCTCACAGGGGTAGAAGTCAGGATTGTTACCCGAGTTGCCGAGAGGGGCGCTCAGTGCGGGTCGTCGTCGCCGGGGGTAGCGGCCGGGGGCCGCGACTCCTCGGCCAGTGAGGCGATCGTGAGCCGGCCGCGCGCGGCGGACTCGAGCACTTCGGCCGCCTCCTCGCCCGAGCGCGCGTAGAGCTCGACGAGCATGTGGACGACGATGTCGTCGCTCTCGTGCTTGTGAAAACGCACGTGGGTGAAGAACTCACGCGTGCCGTGATCGCCGAACGCGCCGTAGGAGAGCGCCTCCGCCGCCTCAGGCCCGGAGCAGGTCTCGACCATGTCGGACTCGACGGTCACGGTGCAGGACGCGACCCAGGGCGTCCCGGCCACCATCCGCTCCCAGCGGTCCTCGACCGCTTCGACGCGGTTGACGCGCCTGCTTCCGTCGTCGTACTGCGTGAGGCTCAGGTGCGGCTGATCGTGCATGCAGTCGAGGCACTGGATCACGGCCTCCTGCACCTCCTCGACCGGATCCACCGCCTCGCCGCTGTCCGCGTCCACCTTCAGGATTCCCTCGTAGTGGACCTGGACCTCGAGGTTGCGCGACCAGCAGCGGTAGCAGCGCAGCCAGCTTGAGGTCGTGTCGACCGAGTCGCGTGCCGATCCCTCCATGACCGTGGATTATCGCGCTTTGGCCGCGCGCGTCGTTCGGCGGAGCGGCGAGCGGTGATCGGGGCGGTCCTGGCCGGGGGGGCGGGGGAGCGCCTGGGCGCCGCCGCGGAAGGGGGAAAGCCGGCCGCGAAGCTCGCCGGCCGGCCGCTGGTCGGTTACCCGCTGGCCGCGCTCGCCGCCGTCTGCGACCGCGTGGCGGTGGTGTGCAAGCCGGACACTCAGCTGCCGGACCTCGGCGAGGCCGAGCGCTGGAATGAGCCGGCCGAGCCCCGCCACCCGCTGACCGGGATCGTGCACGCGCTCGAGCGCGCGGGCGAGCCGGTGCTGGTGTGCGCCGCCGACATGCCCTTCGTGACCGCGGAGGCCTGTCGCTCGCTGCTGACCGTGGCCGCTCGCGCCGGGGCGGTCGTGACCGTCGCGATCGCCGGCGACGTGCTCCAACCGGTGCTCGCCGTCTATGCGCCGGTCGCCCTCGACGTTCTCCGCTCGGCGGCCGGGGATGAGCCGCTGGCGCGGACGGTCGAGCGCCTCGACCCGGTGCGCGTCGCGCTGTCGGCGCCGCTCCTGCGCAGCGTCAACACCGCCGAGGACCTCGCCGCCGCGGAGACGTCCGTGCGGGGCGCTTGACTGCGCGATTCGTGTCGCGAACCCGTGCAAGTCCGCAGCCGCCGGTCCATCGCCACTCATCGCGGGTATCCATCGAGCATGGTCCCGCGCGCACGACGCACGGCCGCCGGCGGCCTCCTGACGGGCGCCGTGCTGCTGCTCGCGCCGCTCGCCGAGGAGGCGTCCGCGGCGCCGTGCAAGGGCGCCGGCGCGCGCGGGCACGAGGCCTCGCTCGACACTCTGCGAAGCGCGACTCGGTGCCTCATCAACAAGCGCCGTCGCAACCACGGCCTCGTGCGCCTCGACGGAAACGGCAAGCTTCGCGAAGCCGGCGTAGGTCACTCGCGCGCGATGGTCGACCACAATTTCTTCTCGCACACCGGGCGGGACGGAAGCAGCCCCGCCACGCGTGTCGCGCACACCGGCTACCTGCGCGGGTCGGACAGCTGGACTGTCGCCGAGAACCTGTCTTGGGGCGAAGGAGCGAAGTCTCGCCCGAGGTCGGTCGTCAAGCGCTGGATGCGGTCCTCCGACCACCGCCACGCGATCCTGCTCGAGTCGCTGCGCGACGTCGGCGTCGGGGTGGCCCGCGGCTCGCCGTTCAAGGGCGGCGGCGGGGTCACCTACACGGTTGACTTCGGCCGCAACTGACGGGCGGAGCCGTCGTCTGGCTGTGTCCTCGGTCGCCCGCGTGCCGAGCAGTGCGGGCTCCCTGCGTCCTTGCCAGGCTTGGCTCCCACCCGTCAGCGTCGTAGAAGGAGGTAAACGAGGGCGAGCGCGAAGGCGATCTGGCCGATCCCGAGCGCCGTGCCGAGGTTCGCGGCGCCCAGGAGCTCGGCGGCGATCGTGACGATCGCGAAGACCGCGGCGAGGATCGCGGCCTGCGCCCCGAACGTTCTCATCGCGCCCCCGCCGTCGCGCCGGGGACGATTCCGGCCCGCCGCTCGAGCAGCGCCGCGAGCGCCGGTGAATCGGTGTCGCGGGTCGCCTCCTCGAGCGCGCGCTCGGCCGCGCGTCGGCCGCCGGCCGCGCGCAGCCCGCGCTCGCCGTGCTCGGCGGCGAACTCGGCGAGCGCGGTCATCCGCCTGGCCCGGGCGCGCACGGCGGGCAGGTCCAGCCGGGAGCGCCGTGCCTCGAGCGCGTCGGCCAGCTCCTCGATTCCCGCCGCGGGCGGGACCGCCGAGACCGCGAGCACAGGCGTGCTCGCGGAGCCGAGCGACCGAAGCGCCGCCTCGAGGTCGCGCCTTGCCCGCATGGCCGGCCGCTCCAGGTCGGCCTTGGTCACGACGAGCACGTCCGGCACCTCCATGATGCCGGCCTTCAGGAATTGGAGCGTGTCCCCGGAGCCCGGCTGCACCACGACGACGACCGTATCGGCCACGTCGTCCACGTCGGTCTCCGACTGCCCGACGCCGACGGTCTCGACCACGACGACCTCGAACGCGGCCGCGAGCGCCTGCGCGGCGGCGCGCGTCGGTGGCGCGAGGCCGCCGAGCCTGCCGCCGGCTGCCGTCGAGCGGATCAGCACGCCTCCGTCGGCCGGATCGTGCGTGATCCGCGCCCGGTCCCCGAGCAGTGACCCGCCGGAGCGCTTGGACGACGGGTCGACCGCCAGCACCGCCACCGTGCGGCCGCGCCGGCGCCACTCGGCGACGAGCGCCGACAGCAGGGTGGACTTGCCGGCCCCGGGCGGGCCGGTCAGGCCGATCACGTGCGCGGGTGCCTCACCGCCCAGCACGCTCGGGGAGACCTCGGCGAGGAGGGCGTCCGCGCCGCTGGGCGTGTGCGACCCGTCCGCCTCAGGGACGCGCCGCTCGAGCAGGTTGAGCGCCGCGGGGGCGGCGTCCAGCCGCCGCTCGCGCAGGCGACGCCCGAGTGAGGCGCCGTCGGGAGGCTCGATCTCGCGTGCGCTCAAGCGCTGGGCGGCGCCGTCAGGGCCGCCTCTGCGATGACGTCGTGGTGGTCGGCCACAAGATCCACGAGGTCGCCCATGATCCGGCTGATCTCGAAGTCCTTCGACGTGTAGACGCGGTCGACCCCGGCCTCGAGCAGGGCGCGCTCGTCGTCCGGCGGGATGATGCCGCCGACCACCACCGGCACGTCGGCGCCCGCCTCCGCCAGCTCGCTCAGCACGGCTGGGATCAGCTCCCCGTGCGACCCCGAAAGGATCGAGAGCCCCACCACGTGGACGCCCTCCTGGACCGCGGCCTGGGCGATCCGCTGGGGCGTGAGGCGGATTCCCTCATACAGCACATCCATCCCGGCATCGCGTGCCCGCACGGCGATCTGCTCGGCTCCGTTGGAATGGCCGTCGAGGCCGGGCTTGCCGACGAGGATCTTGATCCGTCGCCCGAGCGCCTCCGAGACGCGGTCCACGCGCTCGCGCAGGACGGCCAGAGCCTCGTCCTCCGGTGCGGCCGCCGCGCCGGCCACCCCGGTGGGCGCGCGGTACTCGCCGAACACGTCGCGCAGCGTCGCCGCCCACTCGCCGGTCGTGGCGCCCGCGGCGGCGGCCGCGACCGTCGGCGGCATCATGTTCTGCGACTCGTCTCGCGCGGCGGCCGCGAGCCGCTCGAGCGCCGAATCCACCGCCGGCTGGTCACGTCCGGAGCGCCACGCGCGCACCGCCTCGACGGAGCCGTGCTCGACCGCTGGGTCGACGGTCATGATGCCGCCGTCCTCGCCGGTCTGAAGCGGCGAGGGCTCTGCGGTCGTGAAGACGTTCTGCCCGACCACCTTGCGCTCGCCGGCCTCGATCGCGGCCATCCGCGCGCGGTGGGACTCGACGAGCTGGGTCTTCATGTAGTCCACGGCCTCGACGGCGCCTCCGTGCTCGGCGACCACCGTCATCTCCGCCCGCGCGGCCTCCGCCAGCTCTCCGACCAGGGCCTCGACGACCTTCGAGCCCTCGAAGACGTCGGGGTACTCGAGCAGATCGGTCTCGTACGCGAGGATCTGCTGGATTCGAAGCGACCACTGCTGGTCCCAGGGCCGGGGCAGCCCGAGCGCCTCGTTCCACGCCGGCAGCTGGATCGCGCGCGCGCGAGCGTCGCGGCCCAGGGTCACCGCGAGCGCCTCGAGGACGATCCGGATCACGTTGTTCTCCGGCTGGGCCTCGGTCAGGCCGAGCGAGTTGACCTGGACGCCGTAGCGCAGGCGGAGGAACTTCGGGTCCTCGACCCCGTAGCGCTCGCGCCCAATCTCCTCCCAGAGCCTCGAGAGCGCCCGCAGCTTGGCGTGCTCCTCGACGAAGCGAATGCCCGCGTTGACGAAGAACGACATCCGCCCGAACACGCGCGGGAAGGTGCGCTCCGGGACTCGCGCGCGGACCTCGTCGAGCACGGCCTCGGCGGCCGCGAGCGAGAAGGCGATCTCCTGCGTCGGCGTCGCGCCCGCCTCCTGGAGGTGGTACGAGCAGATGTTGATCGGGTTCCACTTCGGCACCTCGTCGACCGTGTAGGCGATCGTGTCGGCGATCAGGCGCATCGACGGACCGGGCGGGAACGCGTAGGTGCCGCGCGAGAGGAACTCCTTGATGATGTCGTTCTGGGTCGTGCCCGCGAGCAGGCCGTGGTCGATCCCGTTGTCCTCCGCCACCGTGAGGTAGAGGGCGAGCAACCAGGCCGCGGTGGCGTTGATCGTCATCGACGTGTTCATCCGGTCGAGCGGGATGCCGTCCATGAGCGTGTGCATGTCGCCCTTGTGGGCGATCGACACGCCGACCTTCCCGACCTCGCCGCGCGCCAGCTCGTCGTCGGGGTCGTAGCCGGTCTGGGTCGGCAGGTCGAACGCCACGGAGAGGCCGGTCTGCCCCTTGGCGAGGTTGCCCCGGTAGAGCGCGTTGGACTCGCGGGCGGTCGAGTGCCCGGCGTAGGTCCGCATCACCCAGGGGGGGTCCGGCTCGGGCAGTCGATGCTCTGCCATGGCGATGATTCTAAGAGCGGGCCTCCACGGCCGCCGTGCGCCATCGGCTATCACCTGTGTATGGGCCGCCTCGCCGGGATGAGCGGATGGGCACGGGCCGCGGGGCTGCTCGCGGCCTGCGCGGCCGCCGTCGTGGTGCTCCTGGTCGTGCTCGACGAGGGCGGCCGGCCGATCGCCGACGGCGTCGAGCTCGCCGAGGGCGACCCGTTCGCTTTCGAGGCGGAGCGCGCCGGTGAGTTCCTCGATCGCGGCACGCGCGGCCTGTCTCACGTGCTCTACGAGCTGAGCCCCGACGGGGTGGAGGCGACGGCGCGGCGCACGATCGGCTTCGAGGACGAGATCGCGGCCGCGGCGAAGGCCGAGGGGGTGACGCCGTCGACGCTCGAGGCGCTGGTGTTCCTCGAGAGCGCGGGGCGGCCGGACGTGATCGCCGGGCCCGACCCCGAGAGCGCCGCCGGCCTCGCGCAGATCCTGCCCTCGACGGCCACCGACCTGCTCGGCATGTCGGTGGACCTCGGGCTCAGCAAGCGGCTCACCGAGCGGGCCGCCGAGGCGGAGCGGCGGGCGGCCGCCGCGAACGAGCCGGGGGAGCTCGACGAGGCACGCAAGCGGGCGCGGGCGCTGCTCGCGCGCCGGCGCGCGGTGGACGAGCGCTTCGACCCCGAGGCGGCGCTGGCGGGCGCGGCGCGCTACCTCGCGCTGGCGGAGGACCACTTCGGCCGCGAGGACCTGGCGACGACCTCGTACCACATGGGGATCGGCAACCTCGACAGCGTCATCGAGGCCTACCTTTCGCCCGACCCAGTGACCGGCGGCACGAGACGGGCGGTGGCCGACCGCGACCTCTCCTACGCGCGGCTGTTCTTCGACTCCTCCCCGACGCGGAACCCGGCCACCTACAGCCTGTTGCGTGGTCTCGGCGACGACTCGCGCACCTACCTCTTCCGGCTCGAGGCGGCGCGCGAGATCATGCGGCTCTTCCGCGAGGACCGCGCGGAGCTGCGCCGGCTCGACCGGCTCCACGGCAACAAGGCGAGCGCCGAGGAGGTGCTGCGCCCGCCGGGTGAGACCGAGCGGTTCGTCGATGCCGATGCGCTCGACGGCGCGTACGAGGACGGCGAGCTCGTGGCGCTGAAGAGCAGCCCCGGGCGGCTTGGCTATCGCGTCGATCGCCAGATGGGCGAGTTGGCGCCGCAGCTGGCCCAGACGCGCTCGCTCTACCGCGGCCTGCGCCCCGAGGCGCTCGCGGCCGTCGTCTACACCGCGCGGGAGGTGCGCGAGATTGCAGGTCAGCGCGTAACGCTCACGCTCACGAGCTCGGTCCGTGACGAGCCCTATCAGGAGCTCCTCGGCTCCGCCAACCCCGAGGCCACGGACGGCTACTCGCTGCACACCACCGGCTTCGCCTTCGACGTGGCGCGCGACCTCTCACGGTCGGGGGAGCGCGCGCTGGTGGCCGTGCTCGAGCGGCTGCGAGCGCTGGCCGTGGTCGACTGGGTGTACGAGCCGGGCGCGATCCACGTGACGGTCGGGCCGGACGCGGAGCTGCTGCTCGCGGACTGAAGGCAGGGCTCGGAAGGCGCCTGGGCGCCGCTATGGTCATGCGGCGTGAGCCGGCTGATCGACCTCATGCACCTCGGCCGCGACCGCGTGATCGGCGCGTACGAGGTGGACGGAGTGGTGGTGGACCCGGGGCCGGCATCGTGCGTGGAGACCCTGCTCGAGGGCCTCGGCGGCGAGCCGCCGAAGGCGCTGCTTCTGACCCACATCCACCTCGACCACGCGGGCGCCACCGGCGTGCTGCTGCGCCGCTTCCCGGAGCTGCCGGTCTACGTCCACGAGCGTGGCGCGCCGCATCTGGTCGACCCGGACAGGCTCCTAAAGAGCGCGCGCCAGCTCTACGGCGAGGACATGGACCGGCTGTGGGGCGAGGTCGCGCCGGTGCCCGAGGAGAGCATCAACGTGCTCGCGGGCGGCGAGAGCGTCGCGGGCTTCCGCGTGGCCTACGCGCCCGGCCACGCCTCGCACCACGTCGCCTACCTGCACGAGGCGAGCGGCGACGCCTACGTCGGCGACCTCGGCGGCGTGCGCGTGCCGCCGAGCGAGTTCACCGTGGCGCCCACGCCCCCGCCGGACATCGACGTGGAGGCGTGGGACGAGTCGCTCGACGTGGTGCTCGACTGGTCGCCCGCGTCGCTCTGCCTCACGCACTTCGGTCGGACCGAGGACGTCTCCGACCAGGTCGCGCGCGTGCGCGAGTCGCTCGAGCGCCACGCCGCGCTCGCCCACGGCTCGGATGAGGGCGCGTTCGTATCCGCCCTCGTCGAGGATCTACGCGCCCACGTCGACGCGGAGATCGGGGAGCGCCTGACGCAGGCTGCGCCGCCGGATCAGCTCTGGCTCGGCCTCGAGCGCTACTGGCGCAAGCGCGAGGAGCGCGAGGAGCGCGAGGAGCGCGAGGCCGCCGCCGGGCGCGGGGAGGGGGGCGCGTGACGGTCGAGACGACGGAGGTTCCGCAGGTCCGCGACCCGAGCGGCGACCTCGGCGGCGAGTGGAGGGTCATCGTCCTAAACGACAACCACAACACCTTCGACGGAGTGGCCGCGGCGCTGTCACGGGTGGTGCCCGGCGTCACGCTCGACGACGGCTACGCGATCGCCGAGAAGATCCACAACAGCGGCCAGGCGATCGTCTGGTCGGGCCAGAAGGAGCCCGCGGAGCACTACTGGGAGCAGTTGAGCGAAGCCGGGCTGACGATGGCGCCGCTCGAGCGCGGCTAGGGCGGGAACCTCGACGCTTGATGGATTGACCACCCCTGGGGCGTGGTCAATCCGACAAACGCCGTCCTCAGCGCTCCGCCGGCTGCTCGGCGAGCGTCCCGGAGCCCACGACGCCAAGCCAGATCGGCAGCAGCGGCACCTGGAAGAGGCCGGCCGCCGCGGCGCGCGCCTCCGCCATCTCCTCCGAGTACCAGTAGCGCTCGAACGAGAGCTTGTCCGCGAAGACCGCGTACTGGACGAACTGCTGCGGGTCCTCGCGCGAGCGCACGAAGGCCCAGGAGCGGGCGCCGTAGTCGAGCGCCGCCTCGGCCGCCGGCAGCCACGCGCGCTCGAACTTGTCGGCCCGGAACGGGTTGGCGACCCAGCGGATCTCCACCATCCCGGTCCCCGGCTCGCCGATCACGAGGGCTCCTCGTCGCGGCGCCGCGCGCCCGGCTCGCCGATCAAGCGCCTACCTCCGCGCGGATCGCGCCGGGCCCCTCGGCCGTCTTGCCGAGCCCCTCGCTCTCGGCGCCCACGAGGATCGCGATCTTGCCGAGGTGCTGGTTCTCGCGCATCAACTGGTGCGCCTCGGCCACGCCGTCGAAGCCCATCGTCCGCCAGAGGACCGGGCGGATCAGCCCCTGCTCGATCAGCTGGTTCGCCTTCATCGCCTCGTAGGCGTTGGCGAAGTGCGAGCCGATGATCTGCTTCTGGCGCATCCACAGGTAGCGGACGTCGAAGTCGAGGTTGTAGCCGGTGGTGCCGGCGCAGATCACGACCTTCCCGAATGGCTTGACCACGAACACCGAGGTCGGGAACGTGGCCTGGCCGACGTGCTCGAAGACGATGTCGGGGGCGCCGCCGAGCAGCTCCTTGACGCGCTTGCCGAAGCGGCGCGACTCGCCGAAGCGGGCCTTCTCCTCGTCGGCGCTCTCGCCGCCGCGGCGCATCATGCCGGCGTACTCGTTGCGGTCGATCGTGCCGACGGCGCCGAGCTTCTCGCACAGCTCACCCTTGGCCGGCGAGGACACGACGCCGACGGCCTCGGCGCCGGCGACCTTGCAGAGCTGAGTGGCGAAGACGCCGAGACCGCCGGCCGCGCCCCAGATCAGGACGCGGTGGCCCGCCTGGAGGTCGCACTGGTCCACGAGCATGCGGTAGGCCGTGAAGTAGACGAGCCCGTAGGAGGCCGCCTCCTCCCAGGTCAGGTTCTCCGGCTTCGGGATCAGCTGCTGCGCCTGGACCTTCGTGAACTGGGCGAACGAGCCCCACGAGGTCTCATAGCCCCAGATCTTCTGTGACGGCGCGGCCAGCGGGTCGAGACCGTGGACCTCGACGTCCTCGTAGGAGGCCTGGTTGCAGTGGATCACCACCTCGTCCCCGGGCTTCCACTGCGTCACGCCCGGACCGCACTTCCAGACGACGCCCGAGGCATCCGAGCCGCCGATGTGATGGTCCTCCTCCGCGTGGTAGCGGAACACCGACACCGGCTGGCCGAGCGCCGCCCAGACGTTGTTGTAGTTGACGCCGGCCGCCATGACCCTGACCACGACCTCCAGCGCGCCCGGCTCGGGGACCTCGATCTCCTCGAGCTGGAACGCGTCGCGCGGCTCGCCCTCGCGCTCCTGGCGGATGACCCACGCGGTCATCGTCTCCGGAAGCGTCCCGGGCTCGGTGGCGACGTCGGTCACCTTGGTCAAGTCCACTTGGGCCATGGGTCGTTGCGCTCCTGGGTCTGGGGCGGCGGGATCGTATCGTCAGCGCCCGTCCGGGACCGTGCGAGCGCGGCGCGCGAGCAGCACGCCGCCCCGCATGAGAGCCCCGGGGCGCTACGGAAGCTGGAGCTCGTCCGAGGAGCTGCCGCGATCTCGCTCGACCACCAGCTGCGCCGGCCGGATGCCGCTCGCGCCGTCTGAGTTGGCGGTCACCGTGTACTCGCCCACGGGAAGCGACTGCTGGATCGTCGCGGTGTCGAGCGGGTTGATCGGACCCGTGGTCTCGCTGATCTCGGTCCCATCCTCGCCCTCGCCCTCGAGCGTCACGCGATGCGACATCTCGCTCTGGTTGGAGATCGTGAGCAGGATCGGCCCGGCGCCGGGGCTGCTCGGAGAGACCGTGACGCGCTGATCGGTGATCACGCCGCTCAGTGCGAGCTGTGCCGGGGGACGCGGCTCGTTTGCGAAGTCGTCCTCGCCGCAGGACGAGAGCGCGAAGGCCGCGAGCACGCCGCTGGCGGCGATCGCCCGAAGCCGAGTCCCCCTTGTGTTTGGCATCACCTCATATCCCCGGGCCGTCGCGACCCCACGGGGCGCCGACCACGGCCTCCTCCGCGCTAAGCGTCCTCTGGACGACCCTCGCGCGCGAAACCCTATCCCAACGCAAGGATGATTCGGCAGTAGCGCCCCGGGGGTTCAGGCCGGGGCAGCGGGGAAGGGAAGCTCGACGACCTCCGCCGTCACGCCGCCGTCGCCGACGGACACCGTGTCGCCCGGCTGGGCCTCGCGGCGCAGCACCGCGAGCGCGATCGGGCCGTGGAGGGGGGAGACGCAGGCCGATCCGACGGCTCCGACCTCCTTGTCGCCGGCCACGACCTGGTCGCCCGTGCGCGCGGGGCCGGAGAGCCGCAACCCGCGGAGCGCGCGGTTGGGCTTCCCCCTGTAGTGGAGTCGCGCGACCGTCTCCTGGCCCACGTAGCAGCCCTTCGTGAAGCTCACCGCCCGCTCGTTGAGGCCGGCCTCCTGGGGGATCGTCGTCTCGTCCACGTCGACGCCGTGCCGGGGACGGCCCGACTCGATGCGAACGCACTCCGCTGCCTGCAGCGACACCGGCTCGACGCCGAGCGCCTCACGCACCGCGTCCGCCGCCGCGGCCGGCGCGATCACATCCACGCCGAGGTCGGTGGCGACATGGAGGCCGTGCGGTCCCTCGACGAAGGAGTGCTCGGTCGCGGGCGGGGCCGGCTCGAGCCGCTCGCGCGCCTTCGGCCCCACGAGCGACACGAGGACGCGCTCGACCGTCACGTCGGCGGCCTGCACGTCGCGGCCGATGCTGTACATCTGGACGGTCTTGGCGAGCGGTGCGAGGCCGTGCGGCTCGGTGTCAACGAGCAGCCAGTCCTCGCCGCGCAGGATGCGCATGTCGGCCCGCATCTTCCCCTTGTGGGTGAGCAGCGCGGCGTAGCAGCCGCTGCCGGGCGAGAGTGCCTCGACGTCGTTGGTGACCTGCCCCTGGAGGAACTCGGCCGCCTCGCTCCCCTCCAGCAGCAGCTTCCCCCGGTCCGAGCGATCGACCAGGCCGACGTCCTCGCGCAGCAGGCGGTGCTGATCGCTGGTGACGGTTGCGCTCACGCCCCCAATGGTAGGGACGCCGTAGTGTTTGTCGCGTGCCGCTGGCCGAGGACTTCGAGCGCGTGGTCGCGTCGCTGCCGCCCGACTGGACCAACCTGCAGCTCGACCTGCGCATCTTCGACGAGGAGCGTTACGTCGAGGCCGCCACCATGCTCGTGCAGATCAACGCGCAGGGGCACTCGCATCACGACTGGCACTGGCGCCTCCACGTGGCGCGCGAGTTCGGCCACGCGGCCGCGCCGGAGACCGTCCGCGGGACGCTCAGGCTGCTCGACGAGCAGGGGATCGTCGGTGAGCTGGCGGTGCGCGAGTCGCGCTCCGGGCGGGTGGAGGTCGTCCCGATGTGGGGACGGCCCGAGTCCGTCCGCGAGGAGTTCCGCAAGCGCCGGGCACAATAGTGGCGCGCGTCGCGCTGCTCTGCCCCGACCTCCTGTTCGGCTCCAAGGTCGAGGGCGCGCTGACCGCCGCCGGCCACGACGTGCGCCGCCTCGACACCGAGGATGCGGCGCGCGCCGAGGCGGCGCGGCGCGACGTGCTGGTGGTGGATCTCACCACCGAGGACTTCGACGGTGCGGTGCTGGTCGAGTCGATGAAGATGGGCCGCGAGCTCGAGGGCGTCCCCACGCTCGGCTTCTACTCGCACGTCGACCAGGACACGCGCCGGAGGGCGGAGCAGGCCGGCTTCGATCGGGTGGTGCCGCGCTCGCGGATGGCGCGCGAGGCCGCGGCGCTGGTCGAGGCGCTCGTCGCCGACTGACAGCGCGGGTTCCCGAAGACGGGATCGCGAATAGCCGGTAGCCTGAGCGTCCCCAGGGAGGCGGTGCGTGACTAACGACGGAGGGGGAAGGTTGGCGTCTCGCAGGTCCGCGGTCGCGACGTGCCTCGCGACCGTCCTGCTGACGACCCTGCTCGCCGTCCCGGCGCTCGCGGACTTCGGGGACCCGGGCACCACCTCTCCGTCGGAGAGTCCGCGTGAGAACACGCCGAACGACCCCGAGTTCGACCGCTGCGAGGCGGACGACGAGGATGCGCCACAGGAGACATGCGGCAGCTACTTCGAGGAGCAGTTCGGGTCGTTCGGGTTCAACCCGGACTCCGCGCGCGACCTCCTCGGCCAGCGGACGAGCTACAGGGAATTTCCGCCGGGTAGCGGCAACTGCCCGCAGCTCGACGAGCAGGGCAAGGAGGCGAACCGCGACGCCGGCGACCCGGAGTGCTCCCAGCTCTCCGGCGTCCGCGCCGACACCGCTTGGAAGTACTCGACGGGCAGCCCCGAGACGGTGATCGCGATCCTCGACACCGGGATCGAGTGGCAGACCGAGGAGCTCGTCGAGAAGGTCGCGCTGAACACCGGCGAGCTGCCGCTGCCCGGCACCGGTCGCGACACGCCGCTGCTCGGCGCCAAGGAGTGCAACGAGTTCGACGGCACCGGCTACGACGCCAACGGCGACGGCGCGGTCAACGTGACCGACTACGCCTGCGATCCGGACGTGGAGATCGACGCCGGCGACACGGAGTCCGACGAGCTGCTCGATCCCTCCGACCTGATCGCGACGTTCTCGGAGGACCTCGACAGCGACGGGGACCCCGACGATGACGGCAACGGCTACGCCGACGACATCGCCGGCTGGGACTTCTTCGACGACGACAACGACCCCTTCGACGCCTCGAGCTGCTGCAGCGCCGAGGGCCATGGGAGCGGACGGGCGCTCGAGGCGGCCGCGGAAACCAACAACGGGGTGGACGAAACCGGCATGTGCCCCGACTGCCAGGTGATGCCCTTGCGCGTCTGGGACACGTTCGTCGTGGACACCAACCTGTTCTCGCTGGGACTGGTCTACGCCGCCGACAACGGCGCCGCCGTGGCCGAGGGCGCGGTCGGCGGATTGCTGAACTCACGCTTCGCCCGCTCGGCGTTCGAGTACGCCGACCAGAGGGGCATGGCGCTGACGATGGTCTCGAGCGACATCAACAGCGCCAACCACAACTACCCGACCAACTACAACGAGGCCATCTACGTCGCGGGGTCGCTGCCCGACTCCGCTCCGAGCGACTGCGGGCTCGGCAGCCCGCCTGGGGTCGACGTGGGCGACTTCGAGACTCCCGGTTGCCGCGAGTTCTTCGAGTTCCTTTCCGACCGCAGCGGCGGCGCCACGCCCCCATCGACGCAGCCGCCCACGACGAGCTTCTTCCGCAACTCGAACCTGACCCAGTACGGGGGCAAGGCGGACATCGTGCTGATGGGCGCCACCGGGTCCGAGAACACGGGCCAGGCGGCGGGGGCGGCCGGTCTGCTCGCCTCATACGGGCGCGAGAAGCTCGAGGGTCCGCCGTTGAGCGGCAACGAGATCCGCCAGCTGCTGACGATGACCGCCGAGGACTTCATGCCCCAGAACACCGGCCAGATAGGGCTCCCCGACCGTGCCGAGCGCGGCTGGGACACGCACTTCGGCTACGGGCGCGTGAACCTGGCCGGGGCGATGGAGCGGATCCAGGAAAGCCGGATCCCGCCCGAGGCCCAGATCGACGGGCCGGACTGGTTCGCGCCGATCAACGTCGACCGCGTGGGGGCGGACGGCGTTCCGGTCCAGGGGCGGGTGGCGGCGCCGCACGGCGAGGTCGGCTCGTGGGAGCTCGAGTACGCCTGCGGCCAGGACGCGCTCGACTCGAGGTTCCGGCCAGTGCCCGGCGCCTCCGGAACCGGTGAGGTCGACGGCCTCCTCGGACGCCTCCCGAAGTCGACCCTGGTGGACCTCGCCAACAACTGCGACGGGAGCGTCGAGAACGACGCCGGTCGGCCGGCCGGGCGGTCCGTCGATCCCGATGACCCGGCTCCCTGGCCGCAGAACCCGTTCCCGGAGCCCGACCCCGAGCGCCACGCCTTCCAGATCCGGCTGACGGTGCGCGAGGCCGGCGACCGGACGAACTTCGGGCGCTACCGAAAGACGCTCTTCGCCTACCAGGACGACGGCAACCGGCCCGGCTGGCCGAAGCCGATCGGCTCGGGCTCGGACGCCTCCGAGCTGATCACCGGCTCGGGCGGCGAGACACCGCCGCGGCTCGCTGACCTGAACGGCGACAATCGCCTCGACGTCCTGCTGGGCAACTCGAGCGGTGAGTTGCACGTCCTCGACCAGGACGGCGAGCCGCTCGAGTCGTTCAACGGCGGTCGCCCGGTGATCACTCAGCGATATCCAGCGGCTGCGGCGCACGACACCGCGGCGGATCGGCGGATCGGCGAGCCGCGCGAGCCGCTGCGCACCCCGGCGATCGGCGACCTCGACGGGGACGGCGAGCCGGAGATCGTGGCTACGGCCGGCGAGCGCGTCTACGCCTGGGACCGGCGCGGCCGCGTCGTTCCCGGCTTCCCGGCGCGGATCGACCCCGCTCTATCGGAGCCGTGCGTGGGTGGGCCGCAGGCCAAGCCCTGCTTCGACGCCGAGGACCGGGCGATCACCACCGAGCACCACATCAAGCGCGGCTTCCTCGGCTCGGCCGCGCTCGCGAACCTCGACCCTGACCGCGGATTGGAGATCGTCGCCGGCTCGCTCGACCAGCACGTCTACGCGTTCGACGGGGACGGCGGGGCCGTGGCCTCGTTCAACGGCGGTGATCCGGTCGAGCTGGACGGCGACGACGACCCCGCGACCGGCGCCGAGATCGCGACCACCCCGGCGATCGCCGACCTCGACGGCGATCAGAGCCCGGAGATAGTGATCGCGACCAACGAGGTGCTCCCCGGCGAGTTCGATCCCTCCGACTTCCCCGACGTGCCGGGCGGCATCATGGACGCCCTGGTCAAGGGAGCCCGGGGCGCGAACCCGGTCTACGCGCTCCACGCCGACGGACGGCTCGTCGACGGCTGGCCGGTCAAGATCGGGACGCTCGCCGGCGACATCCTTCCGCTCGTTGTGCCCGGCAACGACGCCGCGGCGCTCGACGCCGACGACGACCCGGCCGACGACGAGGTCGCGATCGCCGCGGCCACCGGCGACGCCAAGCTCGTGGACGGGAACGGGGAGGACCTGGAGGTGTTCAGCAACGACGCGGCCGCGAGCACCAACGTCCTCGACCGCTCGATGATCGTCAACCTCGCCGACTATCCGTCGGTCGGCGAGCTCACCGACGGCCTCGGGCCCTCGGTGATCAAGGGCGGGATCTCGCTGAACGGCGTGGCCAACCTGCTCGCGGTCAACCAGAACCTGCCGTTCAACCACGCCGTCCAGGCTTGGGACCCGGAGACCGGCCTCTACGAGCCGCAGTACCCGGTCGCCACCGACGACTTCCAGCTCGTCAGCCAGCCGGCGATCGCCAAAATCGACGGGTCGGGCCCCGGGCGCCAGGCGCTCTACGGGACCGGCCTCTACCAGCTCCACGCGTACGGGCCGGCGGGAGCCGAGCCGGCCGGATGGCCGAAGTTCCTCGGCGGTTGGGTGCAGCCGACCCCCTCGTCGGGCGACGTGGACGGCGACGGCAAGCTCGAGGTGACCGCCGTCACCCGCGAGGGTTGGTCGTTCGTCTGGAACACGGGCGCGGACGCCTGCCAGGCAGGCGCGACGACCACCAACCAGGAATGGTGGACCTTCCACCACGACGAGTTCTCGACCGCGAACTACCGCACCGACTCGCGGCCGCCGTCGCGGCCGGGGCCGCTCGAGGTGTCGCGGGCCGGTGGCCCGCAGCGCGCGCTCGCCTTCACGGCCTCGGGCGACGATCTTCTCTGCGGGTCGCCCGAGCGCTACGAGGCGCGCGGCTCCGACCAGCCGATCGCCTCGGGGGCGGACTTCGAGGAGGCCCAGGAGCTCGAGGTTCGGCCGGGGCCGATCCGGTCGGGTGGGCAGCGCCAGACGCTGACGGTCGAGGGGGCCGGCGATCTTCGCTTCGTGGCGATCCGCGCGGTGGACGACGCGGGCAACGTGAGCTACGTGCGGTCGGCGCCGACGGGTGACGCGGGTCCCGGTCCGGGCCCTGGCCCAGGACCCGGCCCCGGCAAGCGCCCCTTCTGCCGCGGGGAGCGCGCCACGATCGTCGGCACGCCCGGCGACGACACGCTGCGCGGCACCCCCGGCCACGACGTCTTCGTGGCGCGTGCGGGCGATGACCGCGTCACCGGCGGCGAGGGACGCGATTTCGTGTGCGCGGGCCCCGGGCGCGACACGGTCTCTGGCGGGGTCGGAGCCGACCGGATCATGAGCGGCAAGGCAGCCGACCGCGTGTCCGCCGGCCCCGGCGATGACGCCCTCGGCGCCGCCCACGGCGACGACCGCCTGAGGGGCGGCGGCGGGGACGACCGCCTCGGCGGGAACCGCGGCGACGACCGCCTGCGCGGCAACAGCGGCGACGACCGCCTGCGCGGCTACCACGGTGACGACAAGCTGCGCGGTGGCCCGGGCCGCGACCAGGTCAGCGGCGGCCCGGGGCGTGACGACGTGAAGGACTAGGCGGCCGGTTCGCTCAGGCGGCGGCGGCCCCCGCCCGCAATCCTGGGCGCGCCCGCCGTCCTGGACCCGCCCGCCGTCCTGGACCCGCCCGCGGTCCGGCCGCCCGCGGTTCGCGACCTCGACGTTTCCTCCACGGGCCATGCACACTTTGAATACGAACTTGCCTCCCAGGCAAATCCGTTGACTGGGAGGCAACGCCGTATCCGTAGCCGGCAGGCGACCGATTGGAGGATGACCAGCCGGGCCGGCGGCGCGAGCCCGACCCGCGAGGCGTCAGCCCGTGGGCTCGAGGCCGAGCGCGAAGGCCTTGTCGACGTCGGGTCGCTCGCGCAGGATTCCGAACTGCTCGTCGAACGTGGCCCAGCGCTCGAGAACAGCGCGTTCGAGGCGCAAGGGCGGCTCGAGCGCCGGGGCGACCGCGTCGAGCTGCGCGCGCACGAGCGAAGCGTCGGTTGCCGAGCGCTCGGCGATCTCCGCCACCACCGGCTCGGGGTCGTCCAGCGCAGCATCAGCGCCCGCCTCGACCGCGCCGAGCACAGCCTCGACCAGCTTCGGCTCCTCCGCCACGGTCTCGCGCCGCGCCGCCAGCACCAGCTCTGGGTAGGCGGGCGCCCCGTGGTCGTCGACCCTGAACTCGCTTGCCTCGAAGCCGCTCTCGCGCAACGCGACCCCCTCGGCGTTCCAGAACGCAGTCGCCGCGTCCACGTTTCCCGCCGCCAGGTCGCGCACCGCGGAGAACCCGATCGTGACCCGGCGCACCTTCTCCGGATCGCCGCCGTCGTCCGCCACGACCGAGCGCAGCACCGCGTCGTCGGAGGGCAGGCCGGTCACGCCCACCCGCAGACCCTCGAGCTCGCGCGGACGATCCACCTCCGGTGAGGCGAGCACAGCGGCGAGCGGGCGCTGGACCAGCGCGCCGACCCCCACCACGTCGGCGCCGCGCTCGCGCGCAAGGCCCAGGTCGTGGATGTCGATGATCGCCACGTCGGCGCGACCGGACTCCAGCAGGCGCAGCGAGTCGGTCGAAGAGGAGGGCGCCTGGACCTCGAGCTCGACCCCGCGCGCCGCGTCCTCACCCTCCAGCACCGCGCCGTACACGCCGGCGTGTACGGCGTTCGGGGCGAAGTCGAGCGCGAGGGTGACCGGACGGGGATCGCCGAAGGAGGGTGCTTCACCGCTGGGCCAACCGCCGTCGCCGCAGCCGCCGAGAGCAGCGGCTACAGCGAATAGGGTGACGAGCGAGCCCAAGCGCACCCTGCAAGCGTAGGTCCGCTCAGGCGCTTCGCTCGGCGATCCGGGCCTCGGCGCGCTCGACCGCCGCCCGGGTGATGGGCTTGCCGAGCAGGCCCCTATGGTCGGCCACCCAGCGGTAGCCGCGCTCGAGCGACCCCGGGAACCGCTTCAGCGCTGCGGCGGGCGCCCGGCCGCCCGGCAGCAGCTCGAGCAGCGGCGCCAGCGCGGTCCCGCCCGAGGTCCGGCTCCCGTCCTCGCGGACGAGGTGCCACGAGCGCATCCGTCGCTGCTCGTCCATGTCGCCCAGCAGCCGGGCCGCCTCCGGCGCCTGGAGCGCGACCGGCCTCAGCCGCCCGCGCCGGTCCCACGCCAGCAGCTTCGCGAGCGACCAGCGGCAGAAGCCGCAGTCGGCGTCGTAGAGGACGGCGGCCCGGTCTGGCGAGGGCACGACGCCGAGCGTAGACTCCGCGCTCGGATGCGCCGGGTCACCTTCTCGCGCAACTACACGATCTCCCTGTCGCGGACCTGCCGCTGCTACTGCAAGTACTGCTCGTTCGCGACCCGCAAGGCGCACCTCCATGCCCCTGGCGAGGTCGATCGGATGCTCGAGGAGGCCATTCGCCGCGGCGCGAAGGAGCTGCTGGTCCTGACCGGGGAACGGCCGGAGGTGAACGCCGAGGTAAGCAGCCGGCTGGCCGACTACGGCCACGAGGACTTCACCTCCTACGTCGTCTGGACGTGCGAGCGCGCGCTCGAGCGCGGACTGCTTCCGCATACGAACCTCGGCGTCCTCTCCCGCGACGACCTCGGCCGGCTGCGGCAGGTAACGGCGTCGCAGGGGCTGATGCTCGAATCGGTCGCGGAGCGGCTGATGGAGACGGTCCACGCCGGCTCGCCGACCAAGCACCCCGAGCGCCGGCTCGCCACGATCCGCGCCGCCGGCGAGCTGCGGATCCCGTTCACGAGCGGCATCCTGGTGGGCATCGGCGAGACGGAGGAAGAGCGGATCGACGCCCTGCGCGCCCTGGCGGAGGTGCACGCCGAGCACGGCCACCTCCAGGAGGTGATCCTCCAGAACTACGTGCCGCACCCGCGCTACTACGGGCGGGAGCCGGCGCAGATTGCCGATTCGGCGCAGCGCCACGCGTCCGCGGGCGACCCCGTGGTCGAGCCGTTCCCCGACTGGGCCACCCCGATCTCGCTCGAGGACATGCGCCTGCTCGTCCGCGAGTGCCGCCGGCTGATGCCCGACGTGGGCGTGCAGATCCCGCCCAACCTGTCCGACTGGTGGCTTCCGCTCGTCGAGGAGGGCGCCACCGACCTCGGCGGCCTGTCGGCCAACGGCGACCACATCTCCCCCGAGCACCCGTTCCCGTCGCCGCACCGGATGCGAAAGCGGCTCGCCCCGGCCGGGTACGCGCTCACCGAGCGGCTCTGCGTGTACCCGCAGTACATGACGCCGGACTGGCTCGAGCAGGGCGTGCTCGACGCGATCAAGCTCAAGTACTGGAGCTTCATCCCGCGGCGCGGCTCCGGGCGCCGCGAGGAGCGCATGATCCGCCGCGATCTCGTGCCCGCGGCGATTGCCCGCGGCCGCGCGGGCGCCGAGCTCTCAGAGGACGAGCTCACCGCGCTGTTCGCCGAGACGCGGCCGGAGGCGATCGAGGACATGCGCCAGGCGGCCGACGAGCTTCGCGCCGAGCTCGCGGGCGACACCGTCACGTTCGTCGTCAACCGCAACATCAACGTGTCGAACGTGTGCGTCGTCGGGTGCGCCTTCTGCGGGTTCGGGCAGGGCAGGCGCTCGCCGGACGCCTACGAGCACTCGGCCCAGGACTTCGTCGCCCGCGTACGCGAGGCGGTTGACGCCGGGGCGACGGAGATCTGCATGCAGTCGGGCATCCATCCCGACTGGGGGCTCGCGGACTACGAGCGCTGGCTGGCGCTCGCGAAGGAGGCGGCACCGGAGATCCACCTCCACGCCTACTCGCCGATGGAGGTCGACCACGCGTGCCGGACGTCGGGCCTCTCGCCGCGCGAGGTGTTCGAGCGGCTGCTGGCGGCGGGGCTCGGCTCGACCCCGGGCACGGCCGCCGAGGTGCTGCACGACGGCGTCAGGGAGCGGATCTCGCCGAACAAGCTCCCGGTCGCGCGCTGGGTCGAGGTGATCGAGGCCTCGCACCGAAGCGGCATCCGCTCGACGGCCACGGTGATGTTCGGCCACATCGAGGAGCCGTGGGAGCTGGCGCGCCACATGCACGTGGTCCGCGCGCTCCAGGAGCGCACCGGCGGGATAACGGAGTTCGTGCCGCTGTCGTTCATCCCCTTCCACACGCTGCTCGGGCGCACGCACGGCGTCGAGGAGATCTCGCGCGAGGAGAACCTCAAGCACACGGCGGCGTTCCGGCTCGCGCTGGGGAAGACGATCCCGAACCTCCAGGCGAGCTGGGTGAAGATGGGCCTCGACGCGGCCACCGAGGCGCTCCGGTGGGGTGTGAACGACCTCGGCGGGACGCTGATGGAGGAGTCGATCAGCCGCATGGCCGGCTCCTACCACGGGACGATGCTCACGGTCGAGGACCTCGTGGGCGCGGCCCACGCCGCCGGGCGCCCGGCCGCCGAGCGCACGACCCTGTACGAGGTCAGGCGCCGGTTCGAGCAGGCGAGGGCTGCCTGATGGAGGGGCGCCCGCCGCGCTGGCGAGCCCAGGCGGTCGTGGCGCTCGCCGCGTTGAGCATCGCGGTCGCCGTGACGGGCGACGAGCCCGCTCCCGCGCAGTCGAGCCCGAGCCCGGGGTGTGTCGGCGACACCGAGGCGGACGACGTTGCGCAGCGGCCGGGCCCGCTGCTGCGCTACGGAATCACGCCGGGGGTCCAGGCCGGTCAGGTCGGCGGCGTGCCCGCGGAGGCCGTCCCGGACCAGCCGCCACGGACGCTCGCCGCGCTCGACCGGCTGCGGCCGGAGCGGGCGCCCTTCGTCCTGCGCCTGAACCGGTTCTTCTTCGAGGACGGGGAGGCCGGCATCAGGCGCTTCGAGCGCTTGACGGAGCGCTACACGAGCCGCGGTTACGCGGTCGAGTACCAGCTCCGCTACCACCCGAGCGAGGAGCAGGAGGGCGACATCGGGGCGTGGGTGAGGTTCGTCCGCAAGGTCGTCCGCACGTTCGGGCCGAACCCCAAGGTCAAGGCGATCCAGGTGACCAACGAGGTCAACCTGACGATCTCGGAGGACTCGTCAGACGGCGCCTTCGAGGGCGCCCGCGCGGCGCTCGTCCGCGGGGTGATCGCGGCGAAGGAGACCGCGGTCGAGCGAGGCTACGACCAGCTCGAGATCGGGTTCAACTGGTTCTACCGGACCGATCCTGCCAACGAGCAGAGCTTCTGGGAGTACCTGCGCGATCGCGGCGGCGAGCGCTTCGTCGAGGCCGTGGACTGGATCGGGCTCGACGCCTACCCCGGCACCTTCTTCCCTCCCGCAGAGGCCCCCGGCGACGAGCGCGACGGCATGGTCAACGCGATGAGCGCGCTTCGCTGCTACGCCGCGATCCCGGGCATACCCGAGCGAGTCCCGATGCATGTCGAGGAGAACGGCTGGCCCACGGGTCCGGGGCGTACCCCGGAGATGCAGGCTCGCGTGGCCGAGACGCTCGTGCGCGCCGTGCACGACTTCCGCGGGACCTACAACGTGAGCGACTACCGCTGGTTCAACCTCCGCGACGCCGACAGCTCCGATCCCCGTTTCACGCAGCAGTACGGGCTGATCCGCAGCGACTACGCGAAGAAGCCGGCGTTCCGCGTCTACTGCGACCTGGTCGGGCGGCTCGCTACGGACCGCGGCGAGACGTGCGCCGCGTCGTCGAGCGCGAGCCCCGGCGACGGCGGAGACGATGGAGGCGGGCCCGGGGGCGGGCCGTCGGGTGAGCCCGGGCCAGGCGAACACGATGGCGGGGAGGAGGGGGGCGGCGATGCTCCCGCGACAGGACGAGGCGCCGACGGCGCGACCGCGGACACCGCCACCCGCGTGGCCGCCCCGGGGGCGGCCGCCGGGTCCGCCGGGGAGGGGTCGCTTCCGCTGACCGGCCTCTTGGTCGGCGCGCTCGCGCTGGCCGGTGCGGTACTGGCGGCGGCCGGCGCGGTGCTGCGCCGGCGGGCCTCGCCGCCTACCTGAACAGGTCCTCCGCCGCAGGCCGCCTGAGCGCCGCCGCGCCGGGGCCGTCCTCCGCGGTCACGTGGCGCGCGAGCCCGCGCGCCAGCACGACCGGCTCGCCCGAGTCCTTGCCGCGCACGAGCTCAGCGGCCGCGGCCACGGCATCGCCGACCGCGATGTGGGTCGCGGTGAGCTCGCGCCCACCGGCGTCCGCCCGTCCGCGCCAGTCGTCGAGGACGCGGATGCCGGCGGCCCCTAGCGCGACGTCCACCTGCCCGATCCGCCAGGCGCGTCCGAAGCTGTCGGCGACCACGATGCCCGGGCTGGCGCCACGCGCCGCCGCGATCCGGGCGCGGATCGCGCGCGCCGACGCGTCGGGGTCGAGCGGCAGCAGCACCGCCTCGTCGGGAGCGGCGTTCGAGCGGTCCACGCCGGCGTTGGCGCAGACCAGGCCGTGGCGGGTCGCGCACACGAGCACGCCGCGCTCGGCTCGCAGCACCTCGGTGGCCTCGTCGAGGACGACCTGGACGAGGCGCGGGTCGCGGCCGTGGCTCGCGGCGATCGTCTGGGCGCCCTCGCCGGCCTCGACGTCCGCGAGGGAGCGCGTGCGCCCCTCCGCCTTCGACACCACCTTGTGGGCGACCACGATCACGTCGGAGTCGGCCAGGTCCGGCGGGGCGGCGTCCGCGATCAGGCGTCCGAGGTCGTCGCAGGCGGCGACCTCGGGGATGCCGGCCAGCGCCGAGAGGGTGAGTGTCAGGCCCAGGCCGCGCGCTGGTCGCTCGGAGTGCCCTCGCGGGTGGGACGCCAGGCGCCGTCCGGCGCCTCTTGCGCGGGCTCGGGCGCGCGCTTCTCGAGCGGGTTGAGGTCGGCGGCGGCGCGGCGGCGCTCACGCGCATCCGGCTCGTCGGCCAGCCTCAGGCGGTCGAACTGGCGCAGCGCCCCGCGCGTCCGCGGCGCCGTGCCGCGGTGCTGGTCGAGCACCTCCGCCAGGGCCGCGAGGTCCTCAAGGGTGTCGACGTCGTGCATCAGGGAGCCGACTTCCTCGACCCGGTGCTCCAATCCGCCCGCTCGCGCCGCCTCGACGTGGCGCTCGAGGCTGCCGGGCCCGAAGCTCGGCGCGAGGGCGTCGGGCGGTGCGATCAGCAGCGCGTTGGTCCCCGCGCGGTGGCGGTCGGGAACGATCGCCGCGCCGAGGCGCTCGGCGCGGCTCGCCTCGAGCAGGCCGTCGATCGCGGCGGCGTCGACCAGCGGGGTGTCGCCGGGCACGAGCAGCACGCGGTCGAAGCCCTCGGCCAGCGCGTGGTCGATCCCGATCCGTGTCGCGGCCGATTGGCCGGCACGCGCGTGGTCGCGCAGGACGATGATCGGGTCGCCGCGGAGGGTCGCCTCGATCTCGTGGTCGTCGGTCACCACGGCGACCGTCTCCAGCCGGCGTGCCCGGCGCAGCGACGACAGCACGTCGAAGAACATCGCCTGCGCGAGAAGGTGCCGCGAGCCGGTCGGGAGCCCCCCCGACAGCCGCTGCTTGGCGGCGCCAAAGCTCTTGATGGGCAGCACGGCGATCGTGCGCATGAGCGCGTCCTCGCTTTCCTCGGGCGAGGCCCGAATCTACCGCGACGGCCGATCGAGTGCGGTCTCTAGCGGCGAAGCGTGCTCGCAAATTCCAGCGTCGCCCGCGCGAGAGCGCTGCGGCGCTCGCGCGTGGCCATCAGGGTGTCGGTCTCGAGCGACGCGATGCCCGCGCGAGCGACGCGCTCGTCCGCGACGACGCCCGCGAGCAGCGGCTCGTACGCATTCACGACGCCGTCCGCCCCGAGCGCCAGCCCGGCGTGCTCGCAGAAGGCCTCGGTCGGCCCCTTGACAGCGCGGCCGCCCACGAACGGGCTGACCGCGACCGTCGGCGCCCCGCTGCGCTCGATCGCCTCACGCATCCCGGGCACCGCCAGGATCGGTCCGATCGAGATCACCGGGTTCGAGGGCCCGATCACGATCGCCTCGGCGGCCTCGATCGCCGCGATCGCCTCGGGCGCCGGGAGCGCCCGCTCCACGCCGCGGAGCTCGACCGCCTCGATCGGCCCCGCCGCGTGCTGGAGGATCATGAACGCCTGAAACGGAGCCCAGCTGCCGCGGCTGCGCACATGGGTGCGCACCGGGTCGTCGGTCATCGGCACCACGCGCGCGCGGACCCCGAGGCCGGCCGCGACGCGAGCGGTGGCCGTGGCGAGCCGCTCGCCTTCTCGCAGCGCCTCGGTTCGCAGCAGGCAGGTGGCGAGGTCGCGATCGCCGAGGCGAAACCACGACGGGTGCCCCGCGGCCTCGAGCGCGGCCATCGTCCGCCAGGTGTCGCCGCGAATGCCGTAGCCGCGCTCCTCGTCGATCAGGTCGGCGAGCGAGTAGGTGACGAGGTCCGGGTCGGGCGAGACGTGGACGCCGTATACCTCGGCGTCGTCGCCGGTGTTGGCGATGACGGTCAGGCGCTCGGAGCCCACCACGTCGAGGATGCCGCGCGCCAGCCTGGCGCCGCCGGTGCCGCCCGCGAGTACGACGATCACGCGCGGGGGCTCGCTACCACGGAGCGTCGGGAAGCCCCGTCAGCCGGACCCCGGCGCGCGTCCTGTGGCGCGAGTTGACCGAGATCAGCAACGGTGTCAGACCCTCGATGAGGCGCGCCATCTCGAGCCGTCCGCAGTCCACGGGGCGGAGCCCGGGAATCCGGGCGAGGAGCTCCGCCACGGCGCGCTTGGCGTCGCGCTCGTCGCCCGCGAGCAGCACGTCCTCGTCGAGGTCGTGCTCGAGGTCGGAGAGCAGAGCGGCGCTCACCGAGTGCAGGCCGCTGACGACGCGGACGCCCTCGGGCGCCATCTCGCGGGCCTGCTCGGCCGCGGATCCCTGTGGGACGCCGAGCAGCCGCGTCGCCCGCCCGGACACTGCAGCCGCGAGCGGCACGGTCGCGTCGAGCAGCACCTGGCCGGGTCCAAGCGCCTGCTTGAGGTTCGTGAGGTTCTCGGACTGAGCGCGGAAGGGCACCGCCAGCACCACGATGGGGCCGCGCTCGGCGGCCTCGGCGTTCGGGACGCCCTCCGCCTTCGCGTCAGGGACGCGCTCGACGAGGCGGTCAGCGGCCGCGGCGGCCGAGTCGGCGCGCCGCGAGCCGATCACGACCGGCACGCCGGCCCTCGCCAGGCGCAGCGCGAGGCCGAAGCCGAGAGCGCCGGTCCCACCGACGATCGGGACCGGCGACGGCCGCGTCGCGTCGCTGTCGGCACTCACCGCGCGCGAGCCTAGCGCCCGCCGCCCACCGTCCACGGGGCCGCTTCGTCGGACAGGCGCGCCGCCGCCGACGAGTTCGGTGCGGCGGGCGCTGCGGTGTCGCTTCTCGAGAATGGTCAGAAAGAATGCTCATCCGTTCTGACCATTCCCAAAGAGGGAAGGTGCATATCGGCGCCTTGCGGCCCGAAGCGCCGGGAGTCCCGGGCGAAGGAGCTTCCGCCGGGTAGGCTCGGCGCCCCGATGAGGCTCCAGGGACGCACAGCTCTCGTGACCGGCGGCGGCAGTGGGATCGGCGCGGCCACCTGCCTGCGGCTGGCCGCAGAGGGGGCGACCGTCGCGGTCACGGACGTCGACCTCACGAAGGCGGACGCGGTGGCGGCCGAGGTCGAGGGCCGCGCCTTCGAGCTCGACGTGCGGTCGGTCGAGTCGGTCGCGGAGGCGGTCGAGGGGTTCGAGGCGGCGGTCGGCCCGCTCGAGATCCTCGTCAACAACGCGGGCTACGACGAGTTCGGCTTCTTCAC